>OHAN01002263.1_pt1 | contig 13430 bp, 14 predicted proteins | sample 1577121 | NCBI WGS metagenome assembly OHAN01 (sample SAMEA3541554, study PRJEB24748) | human gut metagenome | biome: human gut; feature: human-associated habitat; material: faeces | place: China | collected 2012 | reverse complement strand
CTGAAAATCCTTATAATAATCAGGAATATATTCTTTCATCTTATCCTCCAAAATATTTTCATTCTTATGAAACTTTTATCTGATGTTCCAGCCGCATCCAATCTGCAACTGCTGCAATAAATTGTGAATTTGTCGGACGTTCCTGTCCTTCCATCACAAATGTTCCAAAAATCTCTTTTAAAAGTTCTTGATTTCCTTTGGTCCATACAATATCGATCGCATGGCGGATCGCCCGTTCAACACTACTGGTCGTTGTTTTACATTTCTTTGCAATCTCAGGGTATAATAATTTTGTAATATAATTTATACGATTACAGTCTTCTATCGCCATTAGAATCGCATATTTCATATAACGGCACCCTTTAATATGTGCAGGCACCCCTAAATTCCTAACCAAAAAGCTAATCTGCCTTCGAACATCATTCGTTCCACACATGCTACACATTCTTTTTGATCGTCCATGCAATGCTTTCTCATTTTTTTGAATATCATTATTTACTGAACGTATCCGTATCATCTGTGAAATTCTCTCTGCAAGAATTCCTGCCTGAAACGGTTTCATCATACAATAATCAACTTTTAACCGTCTGATACACTCCATCAGCTCTCTATTTTCGAGCATTGTTAATGCAATAAATGCTGGAATTTTATCTGGTTCTATCAATTCCCTGCATTTTTCGATTACACCAATTCCGTCAATCTCTGAAAGCATCAGATCAATAACTACAAGATCAGGTTTTAATTTTATAATATCATCCAATGTATCCACCCCATTATCTCTTACTGATATTACATTATATTTTCCTGATAATTCTTTCTTTAATTGTTCTGCCTCGTCCGGATAACTGTCTGCAATTAAAACTCTATGTCTTTCATCCATATTTTCTCCTTCAGACAATCTCCCTGTATTCGTCCATATGCATCTTATATTATCTCATCATCATCATCTTAAGATGCATTCATATGATAATCGAGTCTTAGTTTATCCGCGATCAATGCAATAAACTCTGAATTTGTCGGCTTTCCCTTTCCAGAACTTATCGTATATCCAAACATATCATACCAGCCGCAATAAGGATTATTAAGTATATCATTTGCAGGAGCGAAACCGGATGATGTGTATGAAATACTGCTGTTATAAAAGTGAAGGGCAAAGAATATGAGAGCCGAAAAAACAGCAGCAACAGTAAAAATTGCCGCAATAATGCGGATAAGATAATTTTTTTTAGTCCTAAAAGTTTTCATGCTTCATATTATAGCATTAAGGTGCTATCAATGCTATAATTAAAAGAAAATTTATTTTCAATCTGAGCACAGAAACGAGGATTTTTCAATGGAAACAAAGAGCCGTACACAATATTCTGCCTACAATACGACAGTAGGACTCATATCAAGATTTATGGCAATTATTATGGGATATGTTGTCCGTATAGTATTTACACATATGCTGTCGGAAAATTATGTGGGTGTCAACGGACTTTTTACTGATATTCTGAATGTGTTATCACTTTCTGAAATGGGAATAGAGACAGCTATTTCATTTGCTTTATATAAACCGATTGCAGAAAATGACATAGAAAAACAAAAGTCAATTATGAATATATATAAATGGTTTTACAGGGCAGTTGCTTGCTTTGTGCTGTTTGCCGGACTTCTTGTAATACCTTTTATGGGTGTGCTTATAAAGAATAAGCCGGATATAGAAAATCTTACATATATTTATGTTCTTTATCTTATAAATTCGGCGGCATCATATCTCCTTATTTACAAAAAGACACTGCTTGACGCTCATCAGCTGAAATATATCGGCGTTGTTGCAAAGACATTTTCATGGGTGATTCAGGATATTTTTCAGATTGCGATACTTATTCTTACAAAAAATTTTATTTTGTATCTTTATGTATACATTGCGGCGACAGTAATTTCCAATATTTACATTTCAAAAAAGACAGATAAGCTGTTTCCGTATGTGAACGACAAAGATGTGCAAAAACTTGATACGCAGACAAAATCAGATATTATAAAAAATGTTAAAGCCATGATGATGCATCAGGTCGGTAATGTAATCGTCAATAATACAGATAATCTGCTTATTTCAGGATTTGTTGGGATTGCAAGTGTAGGTAAGTATTCCAACTATTATCTTCTTATTGGTTCGATAAGACATGTTATGAGCGATGCTATTGACGGAATTACGGCAAGTGTCGGTAATCTTGGAGTTACAGAGGATTCATCGAGGGTAAAAAAGATATTTAATGCAGCCGCATTTTTTAACCACTGGGTGTTTGCATATGCTGCAGTCTGCCTTTTTGAACTCTTAAATCCTTTTGTCGAATTAAGTTTTGGTGCAAAATATCTTTTTGAAACGAACGTTGTACTTATTCTGTGTATCAATTTTTATATATATGGAATAACAAAAACAGGCAAGATTTTCCATAATTCGCTGGGCCTTTTCTGGTATGACAGATATAAAGCAGTCATAGAAGCAGTAATTAATCTTATTGCATCTTTGATACTTGTGCATAATTTCGGTGTTTTTGGAATATTTATGGGAACACTGATAAGCACGGTGCTCACAACTTTGTGGGTAGAACCTTTTGTTATATACAAGTATCATTTTAAAGAGTGTGTTACGGGATATTACCTGTGTATGGCATGGTACTTTGTACAGACGGCTTTTGCATGGGCAGTGGCTCATTTTGCATGTGTCAGAATTGAAAAAATATCAGGAATTGCCGGATGCATACCGCAGATAGCGTTGAGACTTGTAATAGTAACTGTTGTTATGAACGGAATATTTTTGATTATTAACATAAATAACAAAAATTTCAGGTTCCTTCTTGCAAAGTTTTTTAGTATTATAAGAGCAGGAAAATTCGGGAAAAATGGAGTGCGTAGATGAACAGACAGAGTGATGTGATTGAAAATTGGGAATATGGGCTTCTTACATTGCTTAATAATGCCCTAAATCTGCCTGTATCTGAAAAAAATGATGCTATTGAAGTAAAAAGCATTATTGAAGATGTAAGTAGAAAACTCGATTCAGATTCTATACAGAAATTTAATGAATATAGTGAAGATGAATGGAATAAGATTATCAAGACGGCAGATGGCCACGGTGTTCTGCCGTTAATAGCAGATGAGTTATATTTTATGGATTGCGTGCCTGATAATATTAAGATTAAGGCGGTTGCAAAAGCAAAAAAAATTGTTATCCAGAACAGCCGTCTTTCATACCTGACTAATGAGTATATGAGCATTTTAAATGATGCCGGAATTACGGCGGTGCTTTTAAAAGGTGCCGGGACAGCTGCATATTATCCGGTAAAGAGTCTTAGAAAATCAGGTGATATTGATATACTCATTCCTGATAAGCTGCAGTTTGATAAAGCTGTAAGTGTGCTTGAACTGCATGGCGTGGTTATAATGGGGGAACAGCATGCATGGCATCATGTTGAAATGCATAATGAGACCGGCGTAATAATAGAACTTCACAGGGCACTGGCAGAACAGTTCGATGATGACGATGTGAATAAAAAGATTGAGCAGTATACTGAAGAAATGTCAGTTCATAATATTTTAAAAAATATTGATGGAATGAATATAGTATGTCCTGAGATGGCATGGGAAGCATTAAGTCTTGCTATTCATATGCTGCACCATTTTGTGAGAGCAGGGTTCGGACTCAAACTTTTGTGTGATTGGGTTGTATTCTGGAATAGCGAACATGATGAAAGTCAGAAAAATACATTTTATTCAATGATAAGCAGCATTGGAATAACAGGTTTTGTTAAAGCTGTGAATATAATATGTATAAAGTATCTTGGAATGAAAAAAGAAAATGTTTTTTTTATGGTACAGGATGAAAAAACAGAAGTTAATACCGATATATTCCTTAAAGATATTATCGAGGCACAGGAATTTGGCGGTACCAAAGATGAAAGAATGGTTGTGCTTCGTGGCAGCAGGCTTGCAGACTATGTAAGAGAGTTCCATCATCAGATGAAGCTTAACAATCCCGATAAGAAAGATAATAAGCTGTTGTGGCCTTATCTCTGGGTTAAAACATTTGCAGTTTTTGTAAGAAATAACAGGACTGTAAGGAAAACAACAATACGCAGTGTACTAAAAAGTGCAGGTGCAAGAAGCAGGGTTGCATATGATATGAAACTGTTTAAAAAATAGTACCCTAAAGTCAGTGTCTATGCGGACTTTAGGGTTGACAGCCGCGAATTGTAAGCATTATAATATGGGAAAATAGTAGTGCTTTTATTTATGAATGGAGGAGTTTTATTATGTTGAAGTATGAAAAACCGGTTGTAGAGTCAACAGAAGACGTTGCTGAGAGCGTATACATGGCAAGCGGAGATGTAAAGACAGGTGTCTGTCCTTACGGAAGAGAGTTTGCTAATGCCGGAGCTGATATATGTCAGATTTGCTCAAAGACAGATGGTGCACAGACTTCAGGAAGTGCTTTCAGAGCAGATTATAAGGGATGTCCTTACGGAGTTGCTGAACAGGTTGATTAATTTAAGAGACGAAAGAATATAATATATGGATTATAAGCAGATTGATGAACATAGTGCTGTAATCAGGACATTAAAGGAAAATGACATAAAAATCAAACCTAAGGGATACAGTATGTATCCCTTATTTGTTCCCGGAAGGGATTATGCGGTTATTACCCATATTGAACCTGATAAGCTCAAAAAAGGTGATGTTGTTTTATACAGAAGACATGATAATACAGGAATTCTTGTATTACACAGAATATGCAGAATAGATAAAAATGGATTCTATATGGTTGGAGACAACCAGAGTGTGATTGAGGGACCTTTAGAAAAAGAATGTATTCACGGAAAGCTTATTGCTGTTGAAAGAAACGGCAGAACATTTTCTGTGAATAATATTATATATAGATTTATTTCGTATGTGTGGCTTTTATTAAGACCGGTGCGTATGCCAGTTGCCAAGTCAGCAGCAGCAGTAAAACGCTGTATTAAAAAAATGGTGAAAAGAAATGGAAAAGAACAATAGTCTTATAAAAACAATTGGTGGAAAAATATTTGCAGTGATTGCTATTGCGGCTGCAATTTTCTGTCTTGCTGCATTGTATGTGATTACCGGTGTCAACGCAGGGGTTAACAATGATAAAAATATAATCCTTGATAACGGATGGAGCGTTATATATAATGGTGAATCATATAATGATGTCAATCTGAATAACTTCAGGCTTCCAAAGACAATGGGAAAAGGTGACAAAGTTGTTTTATATACGTCAATACCTAAAAACTTTAAGTATGACACGCCTGTTATAAAGATACCTACAACATCATCAGTATTAAAAGTATCTGTTAATGGAAAACTTGTTTACACATACGGCGAAGACAGATATGCAGAAAATAAGCTGGTAGGAAGCGGTTGGCATTATATTCCTGTCAAGAAGACAGATGCAGGAAAAAATATAAGAATTATTATTACATCTACTGAAGACGCGACATTTTCATCAATAGATGCACCTGTTCTTATGGAATATTCGGATGTTTTCCAACAGATGATGATTAAAAACCGTGTTCCATATGTATCTGCAGTTTCATTGATTATATTTGGCGCACTTATAATGGCACTTGCCGGAATAATGATGATAAAAAGAACAGGAATGTCTAGACTTTTCTGGATAGGAGACCTGTCTGTGACAGTTGGTACATGGACGGCATGCAATTACAGACTTACGCAGCTTTTTAATATACCATTGCCTGTTACAACAACGCTTGAGTATATTAATCTTGTTTTAGGGGCGTTGTCTGTTGCAATGTATTTTAAAGATAATGTATATGAATTAAAAGATACATTTATGATAAATCTTTATAAAATATTTGTTGGAGGTTTGTCAGTATTTATAGTTGTATCATTTACATTGCAATTTACCAATTTATATCATCTGCCGTCACTTCTTGAAATTATTCATGTTTTTATTGTACTTGAAGTAATTTATATGATGGTTCTTATGATAAGAGTATTAAAATCAGGTAAATCTTCAGGAAAAGTCCTTTTTATAGGTTTTTGCATAGTAAGTGCATTTATATTTGTCGACGTAGTACGTTATATGGTAAAAACATATACCGGAGTGCATATTTTTTATGACTTCAGCATGTCAGCAGTAGGAGTGCTTATATTTGTTATTGTAATGATTATGAATTTCAGTATAGATGTAATACATAATATGAAAGAGGCAAAGGAACAGGAAGTTCTTTACAGAATGGCATATATGGATGATCTGACGAAGATATCCAACCGCCGTTATTGTGAGAAAGTAATGGAAGAACTGTCATCTAACAATGAAAATTTTGGAATATTCAGTTTTGACCTTAATAATCTTAAAAAAATTAATGATAATATGGGACATACTTATGGCGATGATTTAATATCCGGTTTTGCACGTATTTTAAAAGAGACTTTTGAAAAAGAAGCAGTAGTTGGAAGAATGGGTGGGGACGAATTTATTGTGATAATCCGTTCAGATGATGGCAGAATTGACTACAAGACTTTCAGAAAAAAACTTCAACATGTAATTGACGAGTATAATCATAAAGAAAGCAGATTTAAGTATAGTGTTGCGTGTGGATATGCAGACAGCACAGAGGCAGGAGATAATAATGGAAATGTTGATGCCCGCCAGATATATTCCATGGCTGATGACAGGATGTATGTTCATAAAAGAGAAATCAAAGAAAAAATGAAACAGGAAAAATCAGGTAATGAGTAGGAATTACAGGAAAAATTACAGAAAAAAAGCATCATTAAAACACAGAATAATTGAGCTGGTGATACTTCTTGTCATTATGATAGCTGTAAGTGCGGCAGGTGCCATATATGACAGGTATCAGAATGAAAATAAAGTAATGCCTGACGGACAGATGACAGTGCATTTTATTGATGTAGGACAGGGGGATTCTATACTTATACAATGTGGAGCACATGCGATGCTTATTGACGCCGGGGATAACAGCTGTGGTACGAAAGTTCAGGCTTATCTTGAAAACAAAGGAGTAGCAAAGCTTGATTATGTTATAGGCACACATCCTGACAGTGACCATATAGGGGGTCTTGATGTAATTATTTACAAGTTTGATTGCGAAAATGTCATGATGCCCGATTGTGAAAAAAAGACTAATACGTACAGAGATGTAATTTCGGCAATGAAAGAAAAAAATTATATAAATACATTGCCAGAAGTTGGGAAAAAGTATAAACTTGGAGATGCTGAATTTACTATACTTGCACCTTCAAAAAAGTATGAAGATGCAAATAATAATTCAATCAGTATAATACTACAGTATGGAGACAGAAGATTCCTTTTTACAGGTGATGCCGAAGAAGAGGAAGAACAGGATATTGTAAATGCCGGTATTTCAATAGATTGTGATGTCTATAAGGCAGGACATCACGGCAGCAGAACGTCTTCATCAGAAGAACTGCTCAATGCTGCAAGTCCGGCATTTGCAGTCATAAGTTGTGGAGAGGGCAACAGTTACGGACATCCGCATGCCAGAACTTTAAATGAATTCAGACAAAGAGGAATTCAGGTGTTCAGGACAGATGAGCAGGGTACAATAGAGGCTGTTACAGATGGTGTGACTATCAAGTGGAACTGCTCACCGTCTGAGACATGGAAAACCGGAAATTAAAATAAAAGCAAAAATAAAAACAAAAATAAAAACAAAGGAGAATATTTATTATGCATATGGCAGATGCACTTGTATCTCCGGCAGTTGCAGGAACTATGTATGCGGTTTCTGCGGCAGCGGCAGGATACTCAATTTATAAGGTGAAAAAAGAGGATGATGCATCAAAGATTCCTGTTATGGGAGTCATGGGAGCATTCGTATTTGCAGCACAGATGATTAATTTTACAATACCGGGAACAGGCTCTTCAGGCCATTTGTGCGGTGGTATGCTTTTATCGGCATTATTAGGTCCATACGCTGGATTTCTTACAATGATAGGCGTTTTATTTGTGCAGTGTCTTATGTTTGCTGACGGAGGACTGCTGGCACTTGGATGTAATATCTGGAACATGGCATTTTACGGATGTTTTATAGGTTCGATTCTGATATGGAAATTTATAATGAAAAATGGTGTTTCAAAGAAAAAGATTACGATTGCTTCAATACTGGGCTGTGTTATAACATTGCAGCTTGGTGCGTTTTCTGTGACGCTTGAAACACTTGCATCAGGAATAACAAAACTTTCATTTGGAGCATTTGTTTCAGTAATGCAGCCGATACATCTTGCAATCGGGCTCGTAGAGGGAATTATAACGGCATGTGTCCTTGTATTTGTATATGAGGCAAGACCTGAACTTTTATGGGGAATTGGCGGCAGCAGCGAAAAGTTAAAGAACAGATTCAGCCTTAAAAAGACGGTTGCCATACTTGCAGCAGCGGCTGTAGTTATAGCCGGTGGATTGTCTCTTGCTGCATCACAGTATCCGGATGGTCTTGAGTGGTCAATTGAAAAACTTACAGGAGATACAGAACTTGAAGCTGATGGTGAAATATATGATAAAGCATCACAGGTTCAGGATACTACAGCAGTTCTTCCTGATTATTCATTCAAAGATTCAGATAGTGCAGCCGGTACAAGCGTTTCAGGTATTGCAGGGGCATTGATGGTTGTTGCTGTGTGTACGGCAGGATGTTTTATATTCAGATTTTTTAAAAACAAAAAGGTAAAGATAAGTGAATGATTTAAAACGTACATCAGACCGGATGAGACGGCTTGAAGTTACGGCACAAAAAAAGGGATGGCTTAATGATATACATCCGACATCAAAGCTTTTCGTGACACTTGCCTGTATTATTCTGGTAATTTCAATAAATCAATACAATCTTCCGGGGCTGCTGGGTATGTGTATATACCCGGTGGTCCTGTTTGTGATTGGAGAAATATCAATAAAAGAATTTTTATACAGATTGAGGATGATACTTCCGCTTGTATGTCTTGTTGGTATATTTAATCCGGTTTTTGATAAAAGACCAATGTTTTATATAGGGAGTGTCTGCGTCACATATGGAGTGATTTCTATGATTACACTTATGTTAAAGGGTGTTCTTACGATATCGGCAGCATATCTTCTTGCATCAACAACGCCGATAGAAAAGATATGTGCCGCTTTAAGGCATCTTCATTTTCCGAAAATGATTGTGACGGTAATCCTTCTGATATACAGATACATGTCGCTTCTTATGTCTGAAGCTTCCAGGATGACACAGGCATATATGCTTCGTGCACCGGGACATAAGGGAATACATATAAAGGCATGGGGTTCATTTGCGGGAAATCTTCTCATAAGGAGCATAGACAAGGCAAAAACAGTTTATGACAGTATGATTCTGAGAGGATTTGACGGAGAAATAAACTACACAGGATATAAAAAAATGAGTGTAAATGACTATGTATATATGATGGCATGGTTTGTAGTTTTGCTGGTAATTCGTACTTTTATGTGATAGTATATCAGACGTAATATATCATGTGAATAAACAGTTTGTTACTAAATGAAAGACCAAATGGTGTTATATATGAAAATTAATAATCAGAATTATGGAATAGAGGTAAAGAATTTATCATTTTCTTATGAAAATGATGGCGGATATTCGGGTATGGCACTGCAAAACGTGAATTTTACGGCTGATTTCGGTGAATGCGTTGGAATCATAGGTGCGAACGGAGCAGGAAAATCCACATTTTTAAAAATACTTGTCGGTCTGCTTGGTGGCTATACAGGAGATGTGAATATTGGCGGACTTGAGATTAATAAAAAAAATCTTTCAGATATAAGACGTATTGAAGGTTATGTTTTTCAGGATTCTGACAGTCAGCTTTTTATGTCAACAGTATATGAAGATGTTGCATTTGCCCCTGTTAATTATGGGCTTTCTGAAGAAGAGACAAAACAGAGAGTGACAGATGCATTAAAAATGATGGGGATAGAAGAACTGCGTGACAGGCATACGTTCAGGCTGTCCGGTGGACAGAAAAAACTTGCGGCAATTGCAACAATTCTTTCAATGACGCCGGAAATTATATTACTTGATGAGCCGACGATTGCACTTGACCCGAGAAACAGAAAAAATCTTATAGGACTAATTAATTCATTTTCACAGCTTCGTGTAATAGCATCGCATGACCTTGACATGATTATGGATACATGCAGCAGGGTTGTGCTTATGAATAACGGAAAAATTATAAGAGAGGGCAGCACAGTTGAGATACTTAATGACAGAGAACTTCTGGAATCAAATGGGCTGGAGCTTCCGCTTAGTTTATCGGGACACAGGTAATAGTTTGTCAATACAGATATGAGATAGTAGGAGAAAATCATTATGGAAAATGAAAGATTAAAAAAACAGCTTGAATTCTGCCGTGAAATTGACAAGGAAAAATTTATCGGAAGACAGACATATAAGTCAGATGCACAGACAAAAGAAAACGATGCCGAGCATGCATGGCATATGGCTGTCATGACCGTCCTTTTAAGTGAGTATGCCAATGAAAAAATAGATGTGCTGAAAACGGTTACAATGCTTCTGATTCATGATATTGTTGAAATAGATGCAGGTGACACATATGCATATGATGAAGAGGGCAAAAAGACGCAGAGAGAGAGAGAAGTAAAAGCGGCAGACAGGATTTTCGGAATACTGCCTGATGACCAGCGTGATAACTTCAGGAATCTCTGGGAGGAGTTTGAGAAAGGTGAGACACCTGAAGCAAAATTTGCACACACAATGGATAACTTCCAGCCGGCAATGTTAAATGACCTCACGGAAGGAAAAAGCTGGGTTGAAAAAGGTGTGCATTTAAGCCAGATTCTTGAAAGAAATAAGAATACGGCGACGGGCTCAAAAGAAATATGGGATTATGCATATAAAAATATTTTTGAAAAAAATGTTGAGGCGGGAAAGATAAAAAAAGATAATTAAGTTTAATGGGTTATATGTGAAAGGAATGAAATACAATGTTAAATAAATCAGGTGCAAAGTCTTATCAGATGGATATGTGCACGGGTTCTATTTTAAAAAAAATGCTGATATTTTCGCTGCCTCTTATGGCATCAAGTATGCTTCAGTTATTATTTAATGCGGCTGATATAATAGTTGTAGGAAGATTTGCGGGCGATAATGCACTTGCGGCAGTAGGTTCTAATACGGCACTTATTAACCTTCTGACCAATTTTTTTATGGGACTTTCTATTGGTGCTAATGTTTTAGTGGCAAGATATTTCGGAGCAAAAAATGATAAAGATTTGTCGGAGACAGTACATACTGCAATGATGTTAAGCATATACAGTGGCATTATTCTTACAGTAATCGGTGTCTTATGTGCAAAACAGATTCTCATATGGATGCAGACACCCGAGGCTGTACTTGGACTTGCAACGGTATATTTAAGAATATATTTTCTTGGTATGACAGCTACGATGATATACAATTTCGGCAGTGCTATACTTAGGGCCGTAGGTGATACGAAGAGACCGCTTTACTATCTTTTCGCTGCGGGTATAGTAAATGTTATTTTAAATCTTATATTTGTAATAGGTTTTAAATTAAGCGTAATGGGTGTTGCGATTGCAACTGTAATTTCGCAGTGTATATCTGCATTTTTAATATTAAAATGCATGGTACATGAAAGCGGAAGCATCAGACTTGATTTGAGAAATCTCGGTATTAATAAAGAGAAGTTTATAAAAATTGTACAGATTGGACTTCCGGCAAGTCTTCAGGGTGTTATTTTTTCACTTTCCAATGTTGTTATACAGTCTTCGGTTAATTCATTTGGAGAAATTACGGTTGCCGGTAATTCGGCGGCAGCCAATATAGAAGGTTTTGTCTATGTAGCGATGAATTCGCTGTATCAGGCAGCTATTTCATTTACAGGACAAAATGTAGGAGCCGGAAAATATGAAAGAGTAAACCGTATATTGTATACAGCAGAGGCTTGTGTAATTGTTGTAGGTCTTGTTCTGGGAAATGGTGCACTGTTTTTTGGAAAGCAGCTGCTTTCAATTTATACAGAAAACCCTGACGTTATTGATGCCGGTATGAAGAGAATGAATGTTATTGCAAGAACATATGCACTCTGCGGCATGATGGATGTAATGGTTGGTTCGCTCAGAGGACTTGGATATTCTGTAATGCCGATGATTGTGTCACTTATAGGTGCATGTGGATTGAGACTTTTGTGGATATTTACATTTTTCAGAATGGAGCAGTTCCACACTGTTACATCATTGTACCTTACATATACATGGAGTTGGATTATTACGTTCTCAGCACATGTTATATGCTGGATAATTGTCCGCCGAAAGCTCGGCAGACAATGGAACAGCTGATATTAGATAGTAACATTAATAAGTTCTGTTGAGATATTCTTCACGGATGTGATTTTCCATATCCCGGACTTCCTGCTGGAACTCGCGGGCAGAAACGAGGTGGCAGCCCTGACCGATTATGATAATCTGCTCTAATCCGTCAGATGTTGCCACGCGTACATAGTCTTTTTTGCCATGTCTGTGTGCAAAACTTTCTATGTAATGGTCTGCGGTTTCAGCTTCTTTTGTAAATACAACATGGATGTTATGGTAATCAGTCATTTCTGTGTCATGTCCATGAACACGGTATGCATCAAATACAGCAATCAGGTTACATTTTGTCATTGCCTGATAGTTACAGAGTATATCAAGGAGACGGCCTCTTGCACTGTCAAGATTAATGGCTGCAAGTTCTTTTAATTCATCCCATGCAAATATAATATTATATCCGTCCACAAGAAGGTATGATTCACCTTGATTTTGTGGTGTTTCAGTACCTTTATAGACATATTTTACCGTAGAATCGGTTTTTTTAGCACTCGTCCTGTGCAATTTATCATTGTCACCGCGGCTGTTAGAGTAGTAGGTCTGCTTTAAAATAGCATCAATTTCATCGGTTCCTAAAGGTTCGTCCGATACAGTACGGCTTGATGCACGGCTGTTAAGTACGGCTGATGAATTGGCAGCACCTGCGTTGAGTCAGCGTTTTCTTAATTCAAGAACACTGTCTAAGTGCATATGTGAAAATACTTCATTCCATTCAATGACTGTGCTTGAGCCGTGAGAACAGAATACTGATGAAGACGGATTTAATGTATCTCGTTCAGCATCATAACCGAAATTTTCAATTACTTCTTCTGCGTTATGGCATGGGTAATAGCCATCCATTCTATATGAAAGTCTGCCAAGCCCTTTGGTATACGATGCAACTTCAGTCTGGTAATCAGAAAGACAGGCAGCAGGAATAGTGCCTGTTATAACTGAAAGAGAAATGTCTGTCTCATCTGACAATGCAAACTTCGCATTCATTCTGTCTAAATCAGTCATTGCACGT
>OHAN01002260.1_pt1 | contig 13442 bp, 13 predicted proteins | sample 1577121 | NCBI WGS metagenome assembly OHAN01 (sample SAMEA3541554, study PRJEB24748) | human gut metagenome | biome: human gut; feature: human-associated habitat; material: faeces | place: China | collected 2012 | reverse complement strand
CTCTCGGCGTAACTGCATCCGCATATGCAGCTAACCCGTTCAGCGATGTACCGGCCGGCCACTGGGCTTATGATGCTGTTAACAAACTGGCAGCAGAAGGCGTTGTAGACGGTTATCCCGACGGCACCTACGGCGGCGATAAACTGATGACCCGCTATGAAATGGCTCAGATTGTAGCAAAAGCAATGGCTAAAGGCGCTAATGTCGATAAATTAGCAGCTGAATTTGCTGACGAACTGGACAGCCTCGGCGTTCGCGTAGCTAACCTCGAGAAAAAATCTGACAACGTAAAAATCACCGGTCAGATTCGTGCAAGCTATCGTTCTACCGATAACAGCGGCTATGAAGGACGTCTGCGTACCCGTTTGTTTCTAAACGGTGCAGTTAACGAAGACTGGAATTATACCGGACGCTTTGAAAACAACCAGTATTATACCGATGACGAAGGTAACGACAACATTAGCTTGAACTGGGCTTATGTAAGCGGTCCGATTGGCGGAGTTAAAGTAGAAGCCGGCCGTCAGGACTTCGTTAAATCTGATGTACTTGATAACCGTGGCGATGGTGTAAAACTCAGCTATGGCGACAAAGTAAAAGTATTTGGTTGGGCTTTTAAAGCTTCTTCTGATGATTATGTAAATGGTGTACATGAAGATTGGAATCCGGCAGCTAACGAGGGTGCTGGTGCATGGGAAGAACATAGTATGCTTGATGATGGCGACCGTGTATATGTTGCTGGTGTTGAAGCTGCTATTGGCGTAGTTGATGCTGCTGTACGTTATTATAACACTGATAACTGGCGTGATAACGATATTTATGAATTTGCAGTAGCTGGTGAAATCGCTAAAGATTTGACCTTGAAAGGCACCTATTTCTATGGTGACAGCGATGTTATTGATGGCGACGAAAGCGGTTATTTAGTAGGTCTTGCTTATCGTGGTGCTAAAGCTTCTAAACCCGGCAGCTGGGGTGTATATGCAAACTATATGGATCGTCCGCTAGCAACTTATTTGAATCCGACAATTCTTGCAGGCGGTTATGCTGTATATCCGGGCGATGCTAACTGGGTTGTAGATCAACAAGGTGATGTTACTAGCGGCGACGGCTATGAAGGTTTTGAAGTTGGCGCTAACGTAACTCTTGCCAAGAACATTGTAGCAGGCGTTAAATACTATGACCTTGAATCTCGTGAAGGCAACCAGGATGAACAGTCCTTGTGGTCTGAAGTAATCTTCACTTTCTAATTTAAAACTTCAGTTCTTCTAACACATAACCCTTTGAGGACGGCTTTTCGCCGTCCTCTTTTTTATTAATTTGCAGTACGGCATAGCTTGCTTAAAATATAGGCTTAACCTTTTTTTGCTGCTTTGGGGAGGCGGCAAAGCCTGCCTTATAAATTTGAAAATATTAAAAACTTATTGCCTTAAGGCTTGACTTGGAAACGGCTCCAGCGGGTATAATTTAGGCAAATCAAATTTATTGCATGCCGTTATGGCTTAAAGGGGGGCATTGATATGGACAGGCTTTCACGCAAAGACTTTTTAAAACTGGCAGGCTTTACAGTTTTGGGGCTGGCGGCCTGCAAGTTTGGCGACGCGGCCACGCAGACAGCAGCAGGTGCCGGGCAGCCGGTTAGTGCTGCGGCAGGCAACGCGGCAGCGGACGGCATAAGCCGCGCTAAAGTGTATTTTACGGATAAAATAAACGAAGACAGCATGGTAAAGCTGTATAAACTAATCAACAGCGATATTTATGGCAAAGTAGCGCTTAAAATACACACCGGCGAGCAGGGCGGCAAAAACTTCCTGCCGCGCAGTTTTGTCAAAGCCGTGCAGGAACAGATTCCCGGCAGCGTGATTGTTGAAACCAACACTGCCTATGGCGGCGGGCGCAGCACTACGGCGCGCCACCGCGAAACCATTATGGCCAACGGCTGGGATTTTTGCCCGGTGGATATTATGGACGAGCACGGCGCGGTAATGCTGCCGGTGCGCGGGGGCAAACATTTTACGGAAATGTCTGTAGGCAAAAGCCTTGTGAATTACGACAGCATGGTAGTGCTGACGCATTTTAAAGGGCACAGCATGGGCGGCTACGGCGGTTCGCTTAAAAACATTGCCATCGGCTGCGCCGACGGTGAGGTTGGCAAAATAATGCAGCACGGCAGGGGTTTTAGCGTGCGCAACGCCGCTTTTATGGAAAACATGGTTGAAGCGGGCAAAGCCGTAACGGACTTTTTCGGCAAACACATTGTTTATATTAACGTTATGCGCCGTATGTCCGTAGACTGCGACTGCGCCGGACGCAGTGCGGCGGAACCCACTATCGGCGATATCGGCATTCTCGCTTCAACGGATATTCTGGCGATTGACCAGGCCAGCGTTGACCTTGTTTACAACAAGCCTGGCGGCGATAACAAAGACCTGATTGAACGCATTGAAAGCCGCGAAGGGCTGCGCCAGTTAAGCTATATGCGCGAGCTGAAAATGGGCAACCCCAATTATGAACTGATAAATGTGTGAAACTTTTTAAAACAGCCCTTTTTGTACAGAATGGCACAGTTTTTGCCGTTGACTGCAAGTGCACTTTAACACCTATAATGAAACTGTAAGGTATGCTGATGCTTTTATTATATGGTTTGTTAAAGGGGGTCGTATCAATGGATAAACTGACAAGAAGGGACTTTTTAAAACTTGCCGGTACGGCGGCAATCAGTGCGGCGGCGTTCAGCCTGCCTGATTTTGGCAGGGCATGCGCGCAGGCGCCGGTTATTGGCAGCAGGCAGCTTAAAGCACCGCTGGCTGCCGGCAGCAGCGCCAAGGTGTACTTTACAAAACACATTGATGCCGAACATTTTGTAAAGCTGTACGAACTGGTTAACAGCGAAATTTACGGCAAGGTTGCCATTAAAATGCATACCGGCGAAATCGGCGGCAAAAACTTTCTGCCGCGCGAATTTGTTAAAGCCGTACAGCAGCGCATACCCGACAGCAACATTGTAGAAACCAACACTTTATATAAACGCGGCCGCCACACAACGGAGCTGCACCGCAAAACCATTGCCTATAACGGCTGGGATTTCTGCCCCGTCGATATTATGGACGAGTTTGGCAACGTTGCCCTGCCGGTACGCGGCGGCAAGCATTTTAAAGAAATGTACGTCGGCAAAAGCCTGCCCACTTACGACAGCATGATTGTGCTGACGCATTTTAAAGGGCACGCTTCGGGCGGCTTCGGCGGCTCGCTGAAAAACATCGCCATTGGCTGCGCCGATGCCAAAGTAGGCAAGGCCATGCAGCACGGCGGCGCCGATTTTTCCATCCGCGGCGCGCATTTTATGGAACACATGGCTGAAGCCGGCAAAGCCGTAACGGACTTTTTCGGCAAACGCATTGCTTATGTTAACGTTATGCGCCGTATGTCCGTGCGCTGTGACTGCGCCGGGCCTGATGCGGAAGAACCGACCATCGGCGATATCGGCATGGTGGCTTCCACCGATTTGCTGGCGATTGACCAGGCGTGCGTGGACATGGTTTATGACAAACCGGGCGGCGACAACAAAGACCTGATTGAGCGCATTGAAAGCCGCGAAGGCCTGCGCCAGTTAAGTTACATGAAAGAACTGAAAATGGGCAACCCCAATTATGAGCTTATCAGCATTGATTAAGGCGCTTTGTTTAGTATAAGTAAAACGAAGGTTAGCCCGAGATTAAATTTTAAATAAGGCTTGACTTAGAGTTAGCTGCAAGTGTTACTATATATGTAGCAAAGCATAAAACTTATAATAAAGCGGCTGCAAGGAGGAATTATTATGTTTGGTTTAGGCTTACCCGAACTTTTGCTTATTTTGGTTATAGGGCTTATCTTTTTCGGTCCCGGCAAACTGCCGGAAATCGGTTCTGCCCTTGGCAAAAGCATGAAGGAATTTAAGCAGGCTGTAAACAGCACGGAAACAGAAATTAAAAAAGCAGGTGAAATTGCCGAAACCGCGGAAACCAAAGACGCTGCGTCTGCCGGTGCGGAAACTGTACAGGCGGAAGCCAAAAAGTGACGGCGCAAGCTATGGATAATGGCCGTCCGTTAGATAACAATGATGAGGCAATGACCTTAACGGAACATCTGGGTGAACTGCGGCGCAGAATTCTGCACAGCCTGGCGGCGCTTGCCGCCGGTACGCTGGTAAGCAGCTTTTATATTGATGAAATTGTGGCAGTGCTGACGGCGCCTGCCACCAATTTGTATTATATGCGCCCGGCGGAAGCGTTTTTTATTTACATAAAAATAGCGCTTGCCTGCGGCGTGCTGCTTGCGGCCCCGGTTTTGTTCTATGAACTGTGGGCGTTTCTGGTGCCGGCCCTAACCGGCAGGGAGCGCTCCGCGCTGATGCTGTTTGTGCCTTCGTCGGTGCTTTTGTGCTGGGCGGGTATTGCTTTTGCATACTTTTTTGTATTTCCGCAGGGGCTTCACTTTTTTACAACCTTTGCAGGCGGCAATATTGCGCCGATGCTTTCGATAGAAAGTTATCTGGACTTTTTCCTGATGCTGGTTGTGCCTTTCGGCTTTATTTTTAACCTGCCCATGGTGCTTATTGTGCTGGCGCAGATGGGTGTGGTAACTTCTGCTTTGCTGAAGCGCGGGCGGCGCTATATGGTGGTTGCTTCGTTTATTTTAGCGGCAATTATTACGCCGACGCCTGATGTGGTAACGCAGACACTTCTGGCAGTGCCGATGATTTTATTATATGAAGGCAGCAGGGTGTTTATTAAACTTGTGCTGCGCAAATAATATAAAACAAAAATCTTCTTCCTTGTTTGGAAGAAGATTTTTTTATGCCCTTTTTCAGTTTTGCGGCAGGTTGTCCCTTAAATGGGCTATAAACTTTTCTACGGCCGGTGTGTGCGGCTGATGGCGCTTCCAGGCTATAACGCTGCTTGTGCGCATTTCCGGCTGCAGCGGGCGCCAGGCAATGTATTTTTCATCCCAAAAGGTAATGCTGCTGCCGATAATAAGCGCATAGCCAAGCCCTTCTTTAACCATAATGGCCTTGTTGGCAGGCAGGTTGCCGCTGCCGGTAATAATAATATCCTTAAAGCTGCTGCCGAACCAGCTGGCAATTTCGTTGCGCACGGTGCCGCGGCTTACCATTAAAACGGGCTTGCCTGCCAAATCCTGCGGGCTGATGGCGCTTTTTGCAGTCAGCGGGTCGTTTGGCGGCATAAGCACTACCCAGCGCTCGCAGTCTTTAAGGCGTATAAATTCGTATTTTTCAATGCTTACGGGTTCAAGCATTACGCCGATATCGGTCAGCCCGTCTTCAATGCGCTCTTTAATCTGGTCGGCATTGCCGGTGTAAATTTCAAAAGTAACATTGGGGTAAATTTCGCGGAAGGATTTAATAAGCGGCGGCAAATACTGCACGGCGTAAAGTTCGCCTGCGCCGATGGAAATTTCTCCTTCTACCATTTCGTCGCAGGTGCTGATTTCCTTTTCGGTTTTTTGCACCAGCCCCACTATTTCTTCCGCGCGGCGGCGCAAAATAAGCCCGGCCTGCGTAAGCGTTATTTTGCGCGACAGGCGGTTAAAAAGCTGCGCGCCTACTTCTTCTTCCAGCTGCATAAGCTGGCGGCTGAGCGTGGGCTGGGTTATGTGCAGCAGTTCTGCCGCCCGGGTAAAGTTTTCTTCGCGGGCTACTGTTAAAAAATACTTTAATGTCCGTAGTTCCATGGCGTAACATCCCCTTACATATTTACAGGCTGTATCTGTATTTTTATTTTATAATACATTAACGCGTGCGCGCAATAGTTTTGCCATGCCCGCTTTGCATATCGTGTTATAAAAGGTAAGTATTGGATTTATGCATCTGCCGGTAATAAAATGGAATCAGAAAGCCGGGTGCCGCTGCCGTAGGCGCGCGTAAAAAACGGCAGGTGCCAAACGGTTTTTGTATTGCAATACAGTAAAAAATTACTGGAGGGAATTTTATGGCTGAAAATACAGATAATAAAGAAAAACAGCCGCAGCTGATGAGCAGGAGGTCATTTTTGCAGAAATCGGCACTGATGGGTGCAGCCTTTCTGGCGGCGTCTTCCGTAATTCCGCAGGAAACGGAAGCAAAAGGACGCAGCAGAGCCAATAAAAGCTGGCATATGAACATCAGCGGCAGGCGCACGCTGGGCAGCGGCAGCGCCGCACTGACGGTATCGGCACTGGGCTTTGGCTGCATGGGCATGAACTACAACCGCAGCGTATCGCCCAGCCGCAAAGAGTGCATTAAAGTAATCCGCGAGGCGGCCGAACGCGGCGTAACATTATTTGACACTGGCATTATTTACGGGCCGCTTATTAACGAAGAACTCGTCGGTGAAGCGCTTGCGCCTTACAAGGGGCAGGTTGCCGTAACTACAAAATTCGGGCACGAAGTTATTAACGGCAAAGCTACCGGCAGGCAGAACAGCAGGCCGGAAATCATCCGCCGTTACTGCGAGGAATCGCTGCGCCGCCTGCGTGTGGACTGCTTGGAAATGTTTTATCAGCACAGGCTTGACCGCAATGTGCCGATTGAAGAAGTTGCAGGCACTATCGGCGATTTAATTAAGGAAGGCAAGGTTAAACGCTGGGGCGTGTGCGAAGTAAGCACGGATACTATCCGCCGTGCGCATGCCGTAACGCCGCTGACTGCCGTGCAGAGCGAGTATCACCTGATGTTCCGCGATGTGGAAACCAACGGCGTGCTTGATGCCTGCCGTGAGCTTGGCATCGGTTTTGTGCCTTACAGCCCGATGAACCGCGGCTTTTTGGGCGGCGCCATTAACGAATATACACGTTTTGACCCCAACAACGACAACAGGCAGACCCTGCCGCGTTTTTCGCCGGAGAATATCCGCCTTAATACGCGCATTGTTAACGAATTACAGGAATTTGGGCGTAAGCGCGGCATGACTTCGGCACAGGTGGCACTGGCATGGCTGCTTGCCAAAGCACCTTTTATTGTACCGATTCCCGGTACTACTAAACTGGCGCATCTTGAAGAAAACCTGCGTGCTGCGGATATGCCGCTTTCGGCAGCCGATGTACGCGAACTGGAAGCAGCCGTGGACCAGTTCCCCGTTGTGGGCGACCGTTATCCGGCTGAACAGCAGCGCCAGGTTCAAAGCTGATAAAAAAGCGTCTGCCCTTGGCGGCAGGCGCTTTTTGTATAGAAAGGATTGTGATAACATGGCAGAAACAATGAAAGCGGGCGTGCTTGCAGGCCCGCAAAAAATAGTTGTGCAGGATGTGCCCGTGCCGGAATTAAAACCGGGCGAGCTTGAAATTGAGGTTAAAGCCTGCGGCGTGTGCGGCAGCGATATTCATATGTGGAAAACCGGCAAGGGCTTGGCAGAGCAGGACGGCGAGTTCCATATGGGGCACGAGTTTTGCGGCGTGGTAACAAACCCCGGCAGCAGCAGCTTTAAAATTGGCGACCGCGTTACCTTTTGGGCGAACCTGTACTGCGGCGAATGCGATATGTGCCGCGCCGGGCTGGAACACCTGTGCCGCTTTGTGGACGGCACCAATTATGTCGGCTTTGTGTGCAACGGCGGCTATGCGCAAAAATTTGTGGGCAGGGCAAGCAACGCCTATAAACTGCCGGATACCGTTTCGGATGTGGCGGCAGGGCTTATTGACCCGCTGATGGTAGCGTACCATGCCGTTAAACATTCCGGCCTGCGCCTTAACGATAAGGTGCTGGTGGTTGGCACAGGCATTATCGGGCACTTTATGTGCGATTTGGCGCGCAAGGCAGGCGCTTCGTTTGTGGCTATGAGCAAACGCCATGATATTAAAACGCGCAAGGCGCGCGAGCTGAACCTGTGCGATACCTTTTACGAAAGCAGCCCGGAAAGCGTAAAGCAGATGCTGGAGGACACCGATGGCGGCTTCGACGTTGTGTTTGAAGCTGTCGGTGCTGCCGAAACGCTGAATATGTGCATTGAAGCGGTTAAGCCCGGCGGCGAAATAGTAATGGTTGGCAACTCCATTGAACCGCAAATCAGCGTGGATGTTAACCGCCTGGTACTGAAAGAGGTTAAGCTGCACGGCAGCGTATCGTGCACGCGCACGGAATTTACCGAAACCATTAACCTGATTGCCAGCGGCATGGTTGACGCCGAAAGCTTTGTTACCGATATAGTGCCGCTTGATGATTTGCAGCATACCTTTGAGCGTCTTACCGACCATAACGACCCGATTTTAAAAGCCGTTGTTAAACCGTAAAAATTTAAACAGCAAATGGCATAAAAAAACCTGCACCGTTAAAAGTGCAGGTTTAAATTTTTATGGGGCTTTACAGGTTCAGGCCTGCCAGCCATTTTTCGGTAGCTGCGGTATCGTCCGGGTAAGCGCGGATGCCTTCAATAACATTTGCGCCTTTAAACCATTTGTTAATGTCCGGCGTGCTGTCGCTGATGGGGCTGCCGCCGCTGGTGCAGAAGGTGATAACGGTTTTGCCGTTGAAGTCATAGCTGTCGGCAAAGGTTGCTACTGCCATCGGTGCGGTGTACCACCAGATGGGGTAACCTACAAAAACAACGTCGTACTGGGCCATGTTTTCCACTTTGTTTTTCAGTGCAGGGCGGGCGTTATCGGCTTTTTCCTGCTTTGCAAGTTCTGTTGTTTCGCGGTAAACGGAAGGATACGGGGTAGCGGTTTCGATTTTGAAAATATCGGCGCCGGTTTTGCTCTGAATAAGCTGTGCTACTTTTTCGGTGTTGCCGGTATGGCTGAAGTAGGCTACAAGGATTTTTTTGCCGCCGTCAGCTGCCGGTGCCGCCGTTTCTGTTTTGGCAGCTGGCGCAGGTGCGGATTGTTCCGCTGCTCCGCCGCAGGCGGTTATGCCCAAAGCAAGTACGGCCATCATCAAAGCACAAAGAAATTTTTTCATATTCATCTCTCCTTCAATTTTTTTATTTAAGGCTGAACGGATTGCGGTTTTCCGTCAGCGGTTAAACTTTTACGGCGGCGCTTAAAATATACGCTGCCGCAGAGCCAGGCTGCCAGCGCGAAGCCGCCAAGGCATGTGCCGCCGCAGCTGCCGCAGATACCCGTGCAGCCTCCGGCAGCGCCGCTTGCAGCTGTTCCAAGCGGTATACCGGCACCAACGGCTAAATTTAAAAGCTTATCTTTTGGTGTTGTTAAAACATTCTTTTTCATAATCTGCCGCCTCCTGTTGTAATGGCTTTTACGGGGCAGTTATGCTGGCATACGCCGCATTTTATGCACAGGCTTACGTCATTTTTAATGCTGCCGTTTTTAAGGCTCATGGCGCGCATGGGGCAGTTTTTAACGCAAAGGCGGCATTTTACGCATTTTTCGCGGTTAACCTGTATTTTGGAGGCTATGCCAAGTTTGCTGCTGATGATGAAAAACAGGCTCTGCATTGCTCCCTGCGGGCACATAAAGCGGCAGTAGCCGCGCCCGCCTTTGGTAAACAGCCCAAACAGCACCAGGTATAAAAAGCCTGTTGCGGCAAGCGGCACGGTAAACGAAATGGCCGCGCCGAAAAGGACGCTTACAAGGCTGTCGAACAGATAAAAGTTGCAGTAGGCGCAGGGGTAAAAGCCGTACCACAGCGGCAGCAGCATATAACCAAGCAGCATGCCGAAGCGGATATAAGGCACCGGCACATATTTTTCCCATTCAATCTGCCAGCGTTCCGGCACCAGATGGCTGAGGCTTTCGGCAAAATAGCCGGCCACGCACAGCCTGCCGCAGAAAAATGGGCCGAACAGCAGGCACAGCAGCCAGAAAAGCAAAGTTGATGCCAGCATTAAAGTGTTGAGCTCAAAAAATCCGCCGGTAAAAATTTCTGCCGTGGGTATGCGCGGGCAGAAAGCATGCGGCAAAAACGCCGGCTGCACGTTTAAAACATTTTCCAAAAAGCGGCGGTACAGTTCAAATGGGGCGTATAAAAGGGCAAAGCCCAGTAAATAGCCCGCTGCCCGCTGAGCCGTAAAAGAAAGGTGTGAAGGTTTGCTGTTGTTCTGCATAATTTTTCCCTGCCTTTAGTTTAACAGTTGAAGTACGCTTTAAGTCAATAGCAAAAGCACCGGCATGATGCTCCCGGTGCTTTTATTATAATGTAGGCAAAGGCAAAAATTCCAATGCTTATCTTTGAGATTGGTTCATGCTTAAAAAGCATTTTGCATGGCTGATGAATTTTTCGGCGGCGCAGCGGCAGACAAATTATGTTTATCAGGCATGGTAAATCATGAAATACAAGTATTGGACGCAGCTTTAAGGTGAGTTTTATAATTAAAGCAACAAAAAACTAATTCAGGCAGGCGGGTGATGATAATGAATAAAAAACCGGTTAATATAGATGAGCAGCGCACGGAGGCACTGGCTGCATCGTTAAGCAGCACCGGGCTTGATGACTTCAGCATCAGCCGTTTTTTAAAGCTGCTGGCAGAGGGCGGCTCGGCCGGGCCGATAAAAATTCTGCGCAGGCACCGCCTGGACCTCTTGGAAGAAATACACACCAAACAAAAATCGCTGGATTTGATAGATTATATTATTTATAAAATCCGTCAGGGAACATTGTAAGGAGGGGCTGAAAATGACTATTAAAGAGATTGCCGCAAGAACAGGCGTATCGGCAGACACATTAAGATATTACGAGCGCATGGGCATTATACCTGCCGTACCGCGCACCAGCGGCGGCGTGCGCAATTATGACGAAAATTTTGTGGAGTGGGTTGCTTTTATTCAGACTTTAAAAGGCGCGGGCATGTCGCTGGAGGCCATTGCCGATTATATAAACCTTGCCAAGCTGGGCGAACAGACCTGCCAGCAGCGCAAAAAAATACTGGCGCAGGCGCGTGATGTGCTGCTGCAAAAAATTGAGGCTTTGCAGAACATGGCACGTTTGGCTGATTATCAGCTGATGAGCTATGACACGGTTTTGCGCCCGCGTACCGACAGCCTTGTAGGGGCTTTTACAAGCGCTTGAAATTTTGCTTGACATGGACTGAACTTCAAGTAGTAGGATATAACTGACAGCAAAATTATGGCTAAAGGAGCGAATGCAAAATGGAAAAAATGACAAGACGCGACTTTTTAAAAGCAGCCGGAACTGCCGCTGTCGGTGTTGCGGCGTATAATCTTGAAGGGGTAAGAAACGTGTTTGCAGCAGGCGAAGGAAGCGTAAAGGTTTCCGCAAACGGCGGCGCAGGCAGCCGTGCCAAAGTATATTTCAGCAAAAACATCAACGCTGATACTCTTATTAAACTTTATGATATGATTAACGAAGGCATTTACGGCAAGGTTGCAATTAAACTGCATACCGGCGAACCGCACGGCCCGAATATTCTGCCGCGTGAAATGGTAAAGGCTTTTCAGGCACATGTGCCTAACAGCAATATAGTTGAAACCAACGCCCTGTACGAAGGCGGGCGCGATACTACCGAAAAGCACCGCGCTACTATTGCCCTTAACGGCTGGGATTTCTGCCCGGTTGATATTATGGACGAAGAAGGCACCGTTATGCTGCCGGTACGCGGCGGCAAGCACTTTAAAGAAATTTCCATGGGCGGTCATATCGTTAATTACGATTCCATGATTGTATTAACCCATTTTAAAGGCCACGCCATGGGCGGCTACGGCGGCAGCATGAAGAACATTGCCATTGGCTGCGCCGACGGTAAAATAGGCAAAGCAATGGTACACGGCGTTTACGGCCAGCCGCTGCCGGAGGACTGGAACGCATGGCCTGCCAAAGAAATGCTGATGGAAAACATGGCTGAATCTGCCAAGGCAACTATTGATTATTTTGGCAAGCACATTGTGTTTATTAATGTAATGCGCCGCATGTCCGTAGACTGTGACTGCGCGGGCGTTGCAGCAGCAGAGCCGACCATTCCGGATATCGGAATTCTGGCATCTACCGACCTTCTGGCGATTGACCAGGCCAGCATTGACCTTGTTTATGCCCAGCCGGAAAAAGACCGCCACGATTTGGTGGAACGCATTGAAAGCCGCCATGGGCTGCATCAGCTTGTTGCCATGCGCGAACTGAAAATGGGCAACCCGCAGTACGAACTTATCAGCATCGACTGATTGAACCATATAGAAATTTTAAGCCGTACGGTTTTATGCCGTGCGGCTTTTTGCTGCTCCTGAAGCATAAAATCTGCCTGGAGGCAGAATGTAAAAATTTTTTAAACCTGCTTTAAAACGCTTGACTTAAAGTGAACTTTAAAGTGTAAAATCAAGGTGAAAAGTTGCTAAAGGAGGAGTATTTATGGAAAAGTTAACCAGACGTGACTTTTTAAAATTGGCAGGAGCTGCTGCTGTGGGTGCTGCGTCATACAGCGTGCCCGGCATGAATAAAATTATGGCGGCAGGCGAAGGCAGTGTAAAGGTTTCCGTAAACGGCGGGGCAGGCAGCCGTGCCAAAGTATATTTCAGCAAAAATATCAATGCGGAAACATTGATTAAACTTTATGATATGATTAACGAGGGCATTTACGGCAAAACGGCAATTAAGCTGCATACCGGAGAAAAAAACGGTCCCAATATTCTGCCGCGTGAGATGGTAAAGGCTTTTCAGGCGCATGTGCCCAACAGCAATATTGTGGAAACCAATACTTTGTATATTCACGACAGGGATACTACGGCCAAGCACCGCGAAACCCTGAAAGTTAACGGCTGGGATTTCTGCCCGGTTGATATTATGGACGAAGAAGGCAATGTATTGCTGCCGGTGCGCGGCGGCAAGCATTTTAAAGAAATGTCCATGGGTGGTCATATCGTTAATTACGATTCCATGATTGTGCTGACCCATTTTAAAGGGCATGCCATGGGCGGCTACGGCGGCAGCATGAAAAATATCGCCATCGGCTGTGCCGACGGAAAAATTGGCAAACGCTGGATTCACGGCGTGCCGCTGGGCAAAGAACTGAATGACGCGCGCGACGTTATTTTCTGGAAGGAAAAACTGATGGAAACCATGGCGGAATCTGCCAAGGCAACCATTGATTATTTCGGCAAGCACATTGTGTTCATTAACGTAATGCGCCGCATGTCCGTAGACTGCGACTGCGCAGGTGATTTGGCAGCAGAGCCGACCATTCCGGATATCGGCATTCTGGCGTCTACCGACCTTCTGGCGATTGACCAGGCCAGCATTGACCTTGTTTACGCACAGCCCGAAAAATACCGCCACGATTTGGTAGAGCGCATTGAAAGCCGCCACGGGCTGCACCAGCTGGAAGCCATGCGCGCGCTGAAAATGGGCAACCCGCAGTACGAACTTATCAGCATTGACTGATAAATTGCAGCGGCTATAACAGCATAATAGTTTAAAGATAAAAATACCCCAAAGGCATAATGCTTTTGGGGTATTAATGTTTTGGGTGTAATTTTGTTAAACAGCGGTTTCTGCGGCAGGGTGATGCTGCTTT
>OHAN01002256.1_pt1 | contig 13475 bp, 13 predicted proteins | sample 1577121 | NCBI WGS metagenome assembly OHAN01 (sample SAMEA3541554, study PRJEB24748) | human gut metagenome | biome: human gut; feature: human-associated habitat; material: faeces | place: China | collected 2012 | reverse complement strand
AAATGTTCTCCGGGTGGTATCAAGACTGCTGGCGAGCGATGAAGATATTATGAAAGCGTCCGTCAGGACAAAGATAGAAAATGCGATTGAACCGGTGATCCCGGAAGATGCAGCATCGGATTTTAACCAGGGGCTGATCGAACTTGGTGCGATTGTCTGTGTGCCGAATGGGGAGGCAAAGTGTGAAATCTGTCCTCTTACGGGAATCTGTGAAGCGAAAAGGCTGGGAATCCAGAATGAACTGCCGGTGAAGAAAAAGGCAAAAGCGCGCAGGATTGAGGAGAGAACCGTTTTGATTTTTAAGGATGGTGATCATGTGGCAATCCGGAAACGACCGGATAAGGGACTGCTTGCAGGTATGTATGAGTTCCCGAATCTGGACGGAAAGCTTACGATGGACGAAGTAACTGCTTACAGTAAATCTATCGGTCTTGCACCGATCCGTGTGAAAAAGCTGCGGAATGCGAAGCATATTTTCAGCCATATTGAATGGCATATGACTGCGTATGAGGTGATCGTGGATGAACTGGAGAAGAACTGCAAAGAAGAGATGATCTTTGCACATCCGGAAGAAATACAAAAGGAATATTCCATGCCATCGGCGTTTAGCGCATGGAAGGTGAAATAAAAGAAGGACATTGCTTTTCGATTTTGCGAAATGCGATGTCCTTTCTTTGAGTCAAACAAAATAATTATAAGTGTTTAAATCACCTGACGTGCAAGCCGTGGTGACTTTGCACCTTCCTGTGCATAAATTAGTGTGTACAGGAAATATGCCATCACACATGCAGCAACTACATCCACTACGGAATGTTGCTTCAGGAACATGGTTGACAGAATGATCAGAATGCTTAAAACAAGAGATCCTTTCTGGATCAGTCTGGAGTGCTGAAGCTTCTCGCAATGGGAAATTGCGATGTAACAACAAATAGAGTTGTATACATGAAGACTTGGAAGCACATTCGTAGGTGTATCCGTCTGATAGATCCGTTTAACCAGCTCGATACAGAAGTTATCACGCGTAAATACTTCCGGTCTCAGGTTCAATCCGTTCGGAAATACCGTGCAGATGATCAGAAAAATGGTCATACCGCTGAACATGATCGCGGAGGCTTTGTAAAATCCCTGTTTATCATTAAAGAACAAATATCCCAGTGTGACTGCAATATAAGCAAACCATAGCAGGTACGGAATGATGAAATATTCACAAAACGGGATGTAGTCATCGAATATCGAATGGATTACAAACTAATTGTCGGTCACATGGCGTTCCAGATAAGTAAACCATGGAAAATAAATAAAAGCATATAGTAATACCCATGCATGGCTGTATGTATGCATCAGTGTCTTTAATTTTTTAAAAATATGACTCATGATAAAAATCAGCTCCTTCGGGTGAAGATGTTTCTTCCTTGTTACTAGAGGTAGTATAACATTAAAAATTTTTCTCGACAACAGACTTCATAAAACATTCATATTTTTTTCTATTCTCTATTTTACGGAGAAACCTTCAAAGATATACATATCATATTTATTCCGTGCAGTTTTATAAGCTTTTTGATTGCGGAGTGTCCAGACTGCCATCGGAATACGGTACAGATAGTGGTTCAGCCAGACGGAAGGATTGCCGGCATCTGCAAGTTTATAAGAAATAAAGTCCGGACGACAGATCAGGTTGGTCAGCAGGAACTGTACACAAAAGCGCGCCAGAAAAGGATTTTCCGGATTCGTGCGAGTCAGGGCAGAAGAAAGCTGTCCACGAAGAACCTGAGGCGCATGCTTGTGAAACCATCGGATTCCAAGGGAGTTGAAAGACTGGACCATATAAGGTCCTTTATAATCCTTTAAAATATCCCATGCGGCAGGACAGAGCTTCATATTGCTGTCCGGAAGCTTCAGTTCAATCAGAAGAGGAACCCGCCCATTGACATAGCGAAGGACATCTGAAAAAAGTGGCATATGCTCCGAAGCTCCGGAAAGATGCAGGTGCTGTAGCGCATCAAACGTGGAACCCTCAACTGTCCCTTCGGCATTGCAGATCCGCTTTAAAGACTCGTCATGGAATACGACTACTTTTCCATCACGGGTGAGATGGATATCAAGTTCGATGGCAAGATTTTGTTTTACTGCCTCACGAAATGCCGGCATAGAATTCTCGGGAATCAGCCGGGAAGAATCATGTAGTCCGCGATGGGCATAATCCCGCTTGAGATAAGGGAGGATTTTGCTTCGGCGGGAAGTATTCGGCATGATCATATACAAATATAAGAAAAAACATACAACAACAGTTAAAAGAATCCAAAACAACAGCATAGAAAAGTCCCCTTCTTTTATGTAATAATTTTCAGTGTCTCAGGTTCGAGAGAGAACGAAACATCCTTCTGGAGATAAATCGGTTCGCCGTCAGAATGTACCGGAAGTGCTACTTTTGAGTGTACTTCTGCTTTTTTACAGCGGAAGATATGTACGCCTGGAAGTCGGGTATGCTTTCCGGAAAACACAGTCGGCAGAATTGCCAGAGCAATAATTTTGGGAACATTTGCAATCACAATAAAGTCCAGCAGATCATCATCCGGTTTGGCATCCGGGCAGAATTTGCATCCACCACCTTCATAAGGAAGATTAAATGCAGAGGCAAAGAAAACCCGTTTAAAATGAAGTTTTTTGGTATCGTCCAGAAGAATTTCCATCTCATCTGGCTGACAGCGGCGCAGACGGTAGAGTGAGCAGGCTGCATAGGCAAGTTTGCCCAGACCGAGCCGGTTAAAAAAGACTTTAACCCTGGAAATACAAAGTTGATGGCAGATAGCTGCATCGTATCCGATTCCGGAACTGACGGCAAAACGGTGAACCTTGTCATGATAGTGCAATACACCAAGATTGATCTTGCGCGTCTGTTCAGAATGAAGTACCAGATCCAGAGCTTTCATGGTATCGGATGGAAGGGCAAGTCCCCGGCCAAAATCATTGCCAGAGCCGATCGGAATGTAACCGAGGGTAACCAGGCTTAAATTCTGCAGACCACAGATTACTTCATCCACACTTCCATCACCACCAAGTACAACGATCGTAACAGGATCCCCGGAGGCGGTAAGCTCGGAGGCAATTTCCGTTGCGTGATGCCGGTGATGTGTAAAATGGATTTGGTAATCTATATGTTCTGCTATCAGCTTTAATTTAATCTTTTCCCATAGTGCAAGTCCCTGACCCGAGCGGGCGTTAGGATTGGCTATAAAATGATACATAAAGTCATCCCTTCACTTCTGTAAATTTAGTTTCATTCTAGCATCGGAATGAGAGGATATTGTCAAAAAAACAATAAAAATGCAAAAATTTATTGAGGCAGAGTGTTAAAAGTGCTATTCTGGTACATGTGTTAAAAAATGAACATAAAATAAATGGAGGTAATACTGTGAAATTTATAAGACAATTCTTGATTATCATATTGATTTCTTTTGCAGGAGAGCTTTTGCATGCAATCCTTCCACTACCGGTTCCTGCAAGTATTTATGGCTTGCTGATCTTGCTGGCAGGTTTGCAGACAAAAGTAATTCCTTTGAAAGCAGTTGATGAGGCTGGTGGATTTCTGATTGAAATCATGCCGATGCTTTTTATCCCTGCAGGAGCAGGTCTGATGGTATCATGGGGAGACTTAAAACCGGTTCTTGTCCCGATCATGATTACAATTGTAGTGACAACAGTGCTGGTTATGGGCGTGAGTGGAAGAACCGCTCAGTTTGTACTGAAGAAAGAGGAGAAGAAGGATGAGTAATATGCTGCATGGATCGACCTTTTTTTGTATGGCGATCAGCCTTTTTGGATATGAGGCAGGAATTTTTCTGCGTAAAAAGTTAAAAATTGGTATCTTCAATCCACTTCTTGTTTCGATTGTTTTTGTAATTATCGTGCTAAAAGTGACTGGAATTGATTATGATACTTATGATAAGGGAGCGAATGTACTGAGCTACCTTCTGACACCGTCTACAGTCTGTCTTGCAATTCCGCTTTATCAGCAGATGAATCTTCTTAAGAAGAATCTGAAAGCGATCATTGCAGGAATTACAACAGGTGTATTTGTCAGCCTTGCCGGTGTATGGGTATTTTCTATGTTGTTCCACCTGAAGAAGCAGTTCTATGTAACGCTTCTTCCAAAATCAATTACCACAGCGATCGGTATGGGAATCTCAGAAGAGCTTGGTGGAATTGTGACGATTACAGTTGCTGCAATCGTAACTACCGGAATTATTGGAAATATGTTTGCAGAGGGAATCTGTAAGCTCTGCAAAATTGAGCATCCGATTGCAAAAGGACTGGCAATCGGAACAGCTTCCCATGCTATGGGAACGGCAAAGGCAATGGAAATCGGAGAGATTGAAGGAGCAATGAGCAGTCTTTCTATTGCAGTGGCCGGATTGATGACGGTTGTAGGTGCATCGATTTTCTATCACCTGTATTAGAGAGGAGTGTGCAGAATATGGAGAAAACAATTATCTGTATCGGACGGGAATATGGAAGCGGCGGACATGAAATCGGTGAATTGCTGGCAAAGCGTACCGGTTATGCGTTTTACGATAAAGAGAAGCTGTTTGAAATTGCAAAGATGCGCGGATACGAGAAAGAAATGCAGGAGTATCTGGATGAACAGCCGGTGGACAGCCTTCTTTATTCAATCGCAATGAATTTTGCAGAACCGAAGAAGAAGCCATATCCATTTAAACTGATTGAAGAGCTTGTGGAAGAAGGACCATGTATTATTATGGGAAGGTGCGCAGGTTATCTGATGAGAAACCGAGAAGAATCTTTTAGTGTATTTGTCCATGCAGATATGGAAACACGAATTGAACGCGTGAAAGAGCGTGATCATATTACAAGCAGAATGAAAGCGAAACGTAAGATCCAGGATGTGGATGAGAAAAGAAGCGCTTTTCGTAAGGATTATACCGGACAGGAATGGGGAATGTCGAAGAATTATGATCTTTCGGTCAGCACTACAGAGTTGTCCTATGAACAGGCAGCAGATCTGATTCTGTATTATAAGAAGATGACAGAAGAATCTGACAGAGCTTAGAAGGTATAAAAAGAATATACTAGTTTGTTGAATCCAAAAATGGGAAATGACATGGCAGGTCATTTCCCATTTCTGGATTTTAGAGATATAGAAGGGCTCAATTTCTATATCTTAGTTTATAGAATACTTGGCTTCTATAAATTATTTATATATTCGTTACAATCTTTTAGAGGGCAAAATTTGATTTATCTAGGCATCTCCCATGCGTTATGATCCGTGTGAAGCAACATATGTGACTTGTGAGAAAGCGGTTTCTCAAAGAAATCACGGTACAGACGGAGTACATCCGGGTTCTCATGTGAGAAGCGAAGTGGTGCATTCTTATCAAGAAAATAAAGATTTTCACCACGTGTCCGTGCAAGTTCTTCTCCGTCATGGATTGGCTGACCGCCACCGCCGACGCATCCGCCAGGGCAGGCCATGACTTCTACAAAATCATAATGTACTTCACCATGTTCGATTGCTTCGATCAGTTTACGTGTGTTTCCGAGTCCGCTGACAACAGCAGCACGAACAGTAGCATCTCCAAGCTGGATCTCTGCTTCTACAACACCTGGCTGTCCACCAGGATTGCGGACAATCTTGAATGCATCCGGATCAGGGTTACGTCCGGTTACAAGGTAGTGAGCAGAACGAAGTGCTGCTTCCATAACACCACCTGTTGTTCCGAAGATAACACCGGCACCGGTCCATTCTTTCATCAGAGGATCGCATTCACGATCAACCAAAGAAGCAGGATCAATATGTGCAGAACGGATCATGCGTGTCAATTCACGAGTTGTAAGTACAACGTCTGTCTCGTGTCCGGCATATTCACCATAGAACAGTTCCATGTTACTTTCGCCTTTTTTGGCAACACATGGCATGATAGATACAGTAAACATATTTTCCGGTTTCACACCGATGGATTCCGCAAAATAGCTCTTCATAACGGAACCGAACATCTGCTGTGGTGATTTGGCTGTTGAAAGCTGTGGCACCAGATGTGGGTACTGTGATTTAAGGAAGCGTACCCATCCAGGGCAGCAGGAGGTAAACATCGGACGAAGATTTAATTCGCCTTTTGTAAATCTCTGCAGGAATTCATTTCCTTCTTCCATAATAGTAAGGTCTGCTGTGAAGGAGGTATCGAATACATAGTCAATACCCATTTTCTTCAGAGCATCCATGATCTTGCCGACAGTTGCTTCTTCACGGGAAAGACCAAGAGCTTCACCCCATGCAGCACGTACAGCAGGAGCAACCTGTGCAACAACGACTTTCTTGTCATCAGCGATTGCATCCCATACTTTCTCTGTATCATCACGTTCGCGCAGAGCGCCGACCGGGCAGTGAGTAATACACTGACCGCACAGAGAACAGGAAACCTCGGAGATCTTATGGTTGCCGGTTACATTAATAGTAGTACGGGAACCAGTACTTGTCACATCCCAGATATGTAAATCCTGGATCTTGTCACAGACCTGGATACAGCGCATACATTTGATGCATTTCTGTGAGTCTCTGATCAGCGGAAATTCTTTATCCCAAGGGAATTCTTCCAGACGCTGCTTAAATGGTATTTCGATGATGTTCAGGTCATTTGCGAGACTCTGCAGAGTACAGTTACCGCTTCTGACACAGGTAGCACATTTGCAGTCGTGCTGGGAAAGGATAAGCTGTACAGTCTGTCTTCTGGCTGTACGAACCTTTGGGCTGTTTGTATGGATTACCATACCTTCTTTTACTACGTTGTTGCAGGAAGTTACCAGCCGTTCCATTCCCTCGAGTTCAACAACACAGACACGACAGGCTGCGATCTCGTTGATATCTTTCAGATAGCAGAGCTTTGGAATCGGGATATCCGCCATTTTGGCAGCATCCATGATAGTAGTACCTTCCGGGACAGATACGTTTATATTATCAATTGTAAGATTTACCATAATGTTTCACGACCTCCTTTGAAAATGCCGTAGCCGAAGTGGTCGCAACGCAGACATCTGCTGGCTTCCTGTTTCGCTTCTGCCTCGGACATGCAGTTTTCTACACCGTTAAAGTCACAGACACGTTCGCAGGCTTCACGCTCGGTCATGTTTACTCTTCCGCACGGCGGGCGGTCATCAAGACGCGCTTCAGGAATCTCAACGTCACAGCTGATAATGTGGTGATATCCCAGGTATTCGTCTATGTTAGCAGCTACTACTTTTGCAGCAGCAATAGCTTTGATTACGGATGCAGGACCGGAAGCACAGTCTCCACCGGCAAATACACCCGGAATGTTATCGAATCCGCCGTATTTTTCGGTTAAGATCTTACCTCTCTGTACAGGAACACCGGCTTCTTCAAAGTGCTGGTATTCAATATCCTGTCCGATCGCAACGATCAGTGTCTGGCATGGAATGAATACGTCAGGAGCACCTGTCGGACGTACACTTGCACGACCGTCTTTGATCTTACTAATCATCTGTGGTGTAACGTAGATTCCTTTTACGTGACCGTTTTCATCTGTTTCGATGCGGGAAGGAGCCATCAGAGTCTGTACTTCGATTCCTTCTGCAACAGCACCTTCAATCTCTGCCGGAAGGGCAGTCATATCTGCCACGCGACGGCGGTAAACGATGCTGACTTTTTTAGCACCCAGACGTTTTGCGGTACGGACAGCATCCATAGATACGTTACCACCACCGATAACGGCTACTTCCTGTCCGGTAAGATCCGGGTTCTGGTTCTTTCCTACATCACGAAGGAACTGAACAGCAGAAAGGACCCCTTCTGAGTGTTCGCCTTCGATACCAAGTTTCTTATCGGTACTTGCACCGATTGTAATAAGAACTGCGTCGTATTCTTCACGCAGACTCTGGATTGTCATATCTTTTCCAATCCGTTTGCCAAATTCAACTTTGACACCGGTCTCAAGGATGGCATTGATATCATCGTTCAGACGGTCTTTCGGCAGACGGTAGTTCGGGATACCATAGCGGAGCATACCGCCAAGTTCCGGCAGCATCTCAAATACGGTTGTCTGGTGTCCCATCAGCTGCAGATAGTAAGCTGCACTTAATCCACCAGGGCCACCACCAACAACGGCAATACGCTTTCCGGTAGATGGAGCGCATGGCGGCGGTGGAACTTTTCCGGCATAATCAGCAGCCATTCTCTTAAGACCGCGGATATTGACTGCATCGTCTACGATGTTACGACGGCAGCGTGCCTCACAAGGATGTTCGCAGATAAAACCACAGGTGGTCGGGAATGGATTGTCCTTACGGATCAGGCGGATCGCATCTGCGTAACGTCCTTCTCCGACAAGAGCGATATATCCCGGAATATCTACATGTGCCGGGCACAAAGATACACAAGGAACAGGCTGTGCGTACTGGCAGGTACATCTTCCCTGGCGCACATGTTCTTCATAGTCTTCCCGACATCCCATCAGACTTTTGTAAACCATGTGAGCTGCTTCATACCCGATCGCACAGTCAGCTCCTTCCATGATTGATACAGAGAGTTCTTCCATCAGGTCTAATGTTTCCATAGTTGCGTCTCCGTTCATAACGTCGGTCAGCAGGTTTTTCAGCTGCCACAGACCAACACGGCACGGCACACATTTTCCACAGGTATGTGTATGACACATCTCCAGGAAAGCACGAGTCATGTCAACAGGACATAGTCCCGGAGGACTGGATTCAATTCTTCGCTCCAGATCTTTGTAGAGCCCTTCGATAACCAGCTGGGCTTTGTCCGGTGCAGTGATTTCAAGTCTACTCATAGCTTTTTTCTCCTTTAACTTTTTTTGCTAATCTACAGGACAGATGAAGAAAATCATAGGGAAAGCATCTGAATACTATAGATTAACTCTATGGACACACTTATAATGATATTGTATGCATTTTAGTACAATCTTGCAAGCAAAGTTAATAAATAGACAAATAAGTTAATTTTGTCACAAAATGATAAAAAATATCAGCAATATGTACAAAATGGCAGAACAACGATAAAGGGTGCAAAAAATAAAAAAATTATGTTACAATAACACCTGTAAAAGAGATGTCTGTTTTACAGGCACAATTAACAGAAAGGGCGGAAGAGGAAAAATGAAAGTAACAGATTTTGGTGCAACAGTTAAAGGTGACGAGACAAAATTATATACGCTCACAAATAAAAACGGAATGGAGATTGCAGTATCCGATTACGGTGCAACGCTGGTACAGGTGATCGTACCGGACAAAGAAGGCAAGCCGTGTGATGTTGTGCTTGGATATGATGAGGCAGCAGGATATGAAGAAGGAGATCTGTTCTTCGGTGCAATTGTCGGGAGAAGTGCAAACCGTATCGGAGGAGCATCCTTTGAACTGAACGGAGTGACCTATCAGCTTGAAAAGAATGATAATGGCAATAATCTCCACAGCGGAATGGATTTTTATAACCAGAGAATGTGGAAGGTAAAAGAAACCGCAGATGATCATATTACATTTGAACTGGACAGCCCGGATGGTGATCAGGGATATCCGGGAGCTGTACATATTGAGGTAACATATACTCTGACAGAAGACAATGCAGTGAAGATCGCTTACCATGCAGTTCCGGATGCAGATACTCTGATCAATATGACAAATCACAGCTATTTTAATATGGATGGACATGCATCAGGAGATGTACTGGATCAGGAAGTATGGATTGATGCAGATGCATTTACCAGAGCCGATGCCGAGTCTATTCCGACAGGCGAGATCACACCGGTAGAAGGAACACCGATGGATTTCCGCACAAAGAAAGCAATTGGCAAAGAAATCGAGACAGATTATGAAGCACTGAATTTCGGGAAAGGATATGATCATAACTGGGTTCTGAACAATAAAGGAGAATTTGCGAAAGTGGCAGAGATGTCCTCGGAAGAGAGCGGAATCACTATGGAAGTTTATACAGACCTTCCGGGAATGCAGCTTTATACAGGCAACTTTATTGTTGATGCCAAAGGAAAAGGCGGGGCGCATTACCACAAACGCCAGGCAGCCTGCTTCGAGACACAGTTCTTCCCGGATGCAATCCATAAAGAGAATTTTGCTGGGCCGGTATGCAAGAAGGGCGAAACTTACGAAACAACAACGATGTACAAGTTTATATAACAACAGATAAGCCGAAAAGGTGCCATGGACATAAAAATCCATGACACCTTTTTTGAAAATATGTGCTGTAAAAAATCAGCGAAGGAATATGAAAAATTCATTTTACGCTGTGGTATATCTGTGAAATCAGAAAATGCCATCCAGATAATGCCCGATCGAACGGCGGATATTACCTTCAAAATCAGTCTCTCCGTTATGCAGACACCATTCAAATACATTTCCGATAACCAGCATACGGATATCAGTGCAGATTTCATCCAGGGAAATCTTTGGCGCAATGATGCCGGCATCAATCGCTTTGCGAAGATAATTCTCTACGGTAAGGATCGGGTACGGTCGCTCGGTACGGATCGTTGGGTTCAGTGCCTGGTTGCGCGGTGTGTAGTAGTTGGACATGAATTCTACTCCGAGTTCCCGGCAGTACTGTGCGTAATTCAGATAAACGTGGATGATACCGATCTTTGCCTCATCTGCATCTTCCGGCGTATCCAGAAGATCCGGATTGATGCTTGGCTGTTCTTCAATATAATAAGATAAAAGATCATCTTTGGTTTTAAAATGATGATAGAAGCTGCCGTTGGAGACACCTGCTTCATCACAGATATTTTTTATGGAAAGCTGATCGTATCCCTGCTTCTGCAGAATTGTCTTGGCTGCATGAAAGATACGTGCTTTGGTTTCTTTTGATTTTTTCTGTTGTCTGGACAGTGGCTCTTTTTCAATATCGCTTGACATTTGGTTAATCCTTTCTTAAAACTTTTCAGTCAGATTAGATGTAGTATAGCATATTTAATAGAAAAAGACAAGAAAACCGAGCGAACTCTGTAATTTTAACGGGAATTGAAAAATAAGAGATGACATGGTATCATTAAATCCATAGCGAACAAAAAGAGAGGATTGGATATCAATGGATATTAACCAGAAAATAACAGAAGAACTGGGCGTAAAAAAGTGGCAGGTAGATGCGGCTGTAAAGCTGATCGATGAAGGAAATACCATTCCGTTTATTGCGCGTTACAGAAAAGAAGCACACGGTACACTGGATGATGAACAGCTTCGTAAATTATATGAACGACTGACCTATCTGCGGAACCTGGAAGAGAAAAAAGAACAGGTTCTTGCAAGTATTGAAGAACAGGGCAAGTTAACACCTGAGCTGAAAGCACAGATCGTGGCAGCAGAGACGCAGGTTCTGGTGGATGATCTTTATCGTCCGTACAGACCAAAACGCCGGACCCGTGCGACAATTGCAAAAGAAAAAGGTCTGGAACCACTGGCGGTTCTGATCTCTCTTCAGAATAGTAAGGAACCCCTGGAAAAAGAGGCAGAAAAATATGTTTCTGAAGAAAAGGGCGTGAAAAATGTGCAGGAAGCGATTGACGGTGCGAAAGATATTCTTGCAGAAAATATTTCAGATGAGGCAGATTACAGAAAGAGGATCCGCGATCTGACGTTCAAAAAGGGTACGCTGGTTTCTGCTGCAAAAGATGAAAAAGCAGAATCTGTATACGAGATGTATTATGATTTTACAGAAGCGGTCAGCAAAGTAGCCGGACACCGTGTGCTGGCACTCAACCGTGGAGAAAAAGAAAAATTCCTGAGTGTTAAGATTGAAGCACCGGAAGAGGAAATTCTCCGTTATCTGGAAAAGAAAGCGATCCGCAGGGATAATCCATACACAACACCGATTTTGAAAGAGGTTGTGGCCGACAGCTATCAGAGACTGATCGCACCGGCGATCGAGCGTGAACTGAGAAACGAACTGACGGAAAAAGCAGAAGATGGCGCAATCCTTGTGTTTGGAAAGAATCTGGAGCAGCTTCTGATGCAGCCGCCAATCGTCGGACAGGTTGTGCTTGGATGGGATCCTGCATTCCGTACCGGATGCAAGCTTGCTGTGGTAGATCCGACCGGAAAAGTAATCGGTACGACTGTAATTTATCCGACAGCGCCTACGACTCCGAAGAAGATCCAGGCAGCAAAAGATCTGCTGAAAAAGATTATTCCAAAGTATCACATCTCTTTGATTTCCCTGGGAAATGGAACAGCATCCAGAGAATCAGAACAGTTTATTGTAGAACTGTTAAAAGAGATTCCGGAAAAAGTGCAGTATGTGATCGTAAACGAAGCCGGAGCATCCGTTTATTCTGCGAGTAAACTGGCAACAGAAGAATTTCCGAATTTTGATGTAGGACAGAGAAGTGCTGCATCTATCGCCAGAAGAATCCAGGACCCGCTGGCAGAATTGGTAAAAATTGAGCCAAAATCCATCGGAGTCGGACAGTATCAGCATGATATGAACCAGAAAAAACTGGGCGAAGCACTGGGCGGAGTCGTGGAAGACTGTGTAAACCGCTACATATAACGTGATATTCTCTTTGTGAATCTCTTTCATATGGGATTCAATTAATTTCTTTGCCTCAGCTTTCGTCATTCCTCCAACAGAAATTCCATCGCATGTAACACCATTTAAGATTTTTCCATCTTTTACTGCACTATTTACCTTATGATTCATATAGAAAAATCCGCCCGCTGCCAAAATAACGATCACAGCAATTGCAATAATTATCTTTTTCTTCATTATGTCTTACTTCCTCTCAAAAATTCTACAGTTACATCATCAGGTATCCGGCTACCATTGTTCCAACCATAACGATGATCAGAAGAATCGCAACTACAGATACAAAAAATCTTTTCTTCTTCATTTCTTCATCACTCCATAATTAAATATAATATGATCAATCTTCTTTGATGCTTCTCTTTGTGTCATCTGATCAACATCAATCTTCTCCACTATCGCATGATATGCTATCAACTGCGCTAAATATTTCTTTTGTTTTGCTGTGGCAGGTCGTTCTTTCTTGACCTTGTATTGAAGCTGTCTTGGCATAAATATATCTTTCTCTTCTGGAAATTCTTTCTTCATCTGCTCAAATACAACTGCCGTTGCCAGTGCATCATCATAAGCCCTGTGTGCTGCCTGATTCACATAATGGTAATGTGCACACAGTGTTTCCAGTTTCTTGTTCTCAAGCTCACCTAACAGTTTTCTGGCCACTTTCAGCGTGTCAACTCCCTCTCTCTCAAAGTTATGCTTAAATGAAGCTGCTGCCTTCTTCATAAATTTGTAATCAAACATTACATTATGACCAAGAACCGGAAAATTCCTGCTAAATTCCAAAAATCCCTCAACACCTTCTTTCAGTGAAATCCCTTTCTTCAGCATATTCCTGTCGATTCCTGTTAAATTGATAATAAAATCACTGACCTCGATCTCTGGATGAATGATACAGTTATACTTT
>OHAN01002241.1_pt1 | contig 13538 bp, 20 predicted proteins | sample 1577121 | NCBI WGS metagenome assembly OHAN01 (sample SAMEA3541554, study PRJEB24748) | human gut metagenome | biome: human gut; feature: human-associated habitat; material: faeces | place: China | collected 2012 | reverse complement strand
TTCTTCTATAATGTGATCGGTATCCCCCTTGCAGCAGGTATCTGGATCCACATCTTCGGATGGAAGTTAAACCCGATGTTTGGTGCAGCAGCCATGAGCTTATCCAGCTTCTGCGTTGTGACCAATGCATTAAGGCTGAATTTATTAAATATCAAAGACAGCCGCAAAGATAAGAAGATCCGCCGTAAAGCAGCCGCTCCTGCAGGAGCAGTAGTTGCTGCGGCAGAAATAAATACAGAAACAAAAAAGGAGAACAAAACAATGACAAAGACTATGAAAATTGAGGGAATGATGTGCGGACACTGCGAGGCAGCTGTTAAGAAGGCTCTGGAAGCATTAGACGGAGTAGCGAGCGCAGAAGTAAGCCACGAAAAGGGAAGTGCTGTTGTAACCTTAGAGAAGGACGTAGATAATGCAGTCCTTACAAAGGCAGTAGAAGATAAGGATTATAAGGTAGTTTCTGTTCAGTAAGCGATCATAGATGAACAAAAATGAATAAAATAGTATAAAATACAAAATAGTATAAAATGAATGAAAGAAACGCAGGAACCGGTCCGAAAAGATGGGTTTCTGCGTTTTTTGTGCCACGGCACATTCTTTTTATAAATTTAGCATATAAAAAAATCAGGGAAGAGGTGTTACGTCTGTCCGTTTGCGTGGGGATTTGTTGATCTCAAAATCTTTTTTAATGACTTCGTTGTAAACAGAGATCACATGGTAAAATGCCTCGATCTCTTCGGCGCTGCACTGTTTCTGAAGCTGGGACATAGTCTTGGCGATATCCAGGATATCATACATACGGATGGTCTGCATGATCATGCGTACCTCATGATAGCCGTCCTCTCTCTTCCCCAGAACATCAAGTCCGAGATTGATCTTTGCCATTGCTTTTAAACGCATAAGCCCCTCCATTTGTACTTTGTATACAGTATTTATATGTATATTTTATATGATTTTTGCAGTCTTTTCAACAGCAAAATTTTCCAGCTTTTTTCATTTTCTGCTGTTTTTTTCTCATTTGATCTGTCCTTCTACTTTTTTCACCACAAGAAGCGGTGTTCCCGGAGATGGCTCCTGATTTTCCTTAAGCCCGTTCAGAGTGCAGATTTCTTCAATGGATGTATGATATTTTCTTGCGATATCCCACAGCTCATCTCCCGGTTTTACCATATAGATCAGGATTCCCGGCATAGCCTGGATCTTTTTCATATCCAGAGGTTTTTCTTCCACTTTGTCAATGATAAATACGGGTTCCCGGATGACTGCATGAGTTTTCCACTTGAGCATTGTAGGTGTGCCCTCGAGAACATCGTCAGTGATAAGATCTTCTCTGATGATAGCAATAACAACGCCGGCAGGACCAACGTTCTTCTGAACGCCGCCGTAAATAACGCCGTACTTTGTTACGTCAACAGGCTCAGACAGGAAGCAGGAAGAAACGTCTGCAACAAGTGTGTGACCCTTTGTGTTAGGCAGAGTCTTGTACTTTGTACCATAGATAGTATTGTTTTCGCAGATATAAACATAGTCAGCGTCCTCTGGGATATCCAGATCTGAACAATCAGGGATATAAGAGAAAGTCTTGTCAGCAGAAGAAGCCACAGCAACAGCCTCGCCGTATTTCTGAGCCTCCTGATAAGCCTTCTTAGCCCACTGACCTGTGATTATGTAAGCCGCTTTCTTGTTCTTCATAAGGTTCATAGGAACGGCTGAGAACTGCTGAGAAGCACCGCCCTGAAGGAACAGCACCTTATAGTTATCAGGGATACCCATAAGCTCTCTGATGTCCTTTTCAGCTTCCTTGATGATGTCATCGAACGCCTTGGAACGGTGGCTCATCTCCATTACGCTCATACCTGTGCCCTTATAATCGAGCATTTCATCGGCAGCTTCCTTAAGCACTTCCTCAGGGAGTACAGCAGGACCTGCACTGAAGTTATATACTCTACCCATTGTTAAACCCTCCATACAAATTAGTTTCATTATTTATAAAGACTATAAATATATAAATTAATAATAATATTATATGCCTTTTATAAAAAAAAGTCAAGGGCTGTCATATAAAAATACTCACTCGTCATAAGTTTTTGTACATATCAGCACATAAAACAGCCCTGAAAACGTGCATTTTTACACCTTACCTATGCCGTTATATATAATAAGCACTGAAAAGCATGAAAAATCAGAATAATACTAAAACGTTAAAAAGAGGTTAAAATTTTTGGTATTCCTTGAAATCTCCATATTTGTGTAGTATAATGTAATCAATAAAATGCGACAGTTGTAAAAAAATCGGGGAACAATTGTCACTCTCAGGGAAAGAGGATATATATGCAAAAGATATTTTATGTTTCAAGAAATGAGGACAAAGCCCCGGATATGGACAGATTTCAGCGAGTTGAAAAGCTCAACAGTCTGATCGCGGCAGGCTGGGCTATAAAGGAAATGAAAAGCGAAAACAACAGCACATTCTTTGTGCTTGAGAAAGCAGACTAGACTCAAAATGGCGGTATAAGACCGAACCCTGCCAATAACGCAGACACGACGTCCCGCCAACAAGTTCGCCAGGTCTTTCAACAAACTTATAGGACGGTAGCCCCACCGTCCTGTTTTTATGCTCAGATAAATTTTACGAAAACGTTTTATGGGTATTGCATTTCAAAGAGAAATATTGTATAATTAATGTAATCGTTTTAGCAAAAACAAATGATACTATACATATTATAAAGGAGTAAAAAAATATGGCTTATGTAATCGGCGTAGACTGCGGCACAAGCGGCACTAAGACGGTGCTTTTTGACGAAAAGGGCACTGTTATTTCTTCTGTAACTATTGAATATCCTATGTATCAGCCTAAAAACGGCTATGCAGAACAGGATCCTGCTGACTGGGCAAACGCAATGATAAACACTATCAAGGCTGTTATGACCAAAAGCGGCGTAAACAAAGAGGACGTTGCAGGTGTTGGTATCTCAGGTCAGATGCACGGACTTGTTATGCTGGATAAGGACGACAACGTTCTTAGAAAGTCCATAATATGGTGCGATCAGAGAACTGCCGCAGAAGTTGAAGAAATGAGCGAAAAGCTAGGCAGAGAAAAGCTCATCAAGATAACAGCAAACCCTGCCCTCACAGGCTGGACGGCTGCGAAAATCCTTTGGGTAAAGAACAACGAGCCTGATATATATGAAAAGTGCAGACACATTCTTCTGCCAAAGGACTACCTGAGATTTATCCTCACTGGCGAATATGCAACAGAGGTTTCCGACGCCAGCGGTATGCAGCTTCTTGACGTGCCAAACCGCTGCTGGTCAAAGGAAGTCTGCGATACGCTTGGCATTGATATGTCAATGCTGGGCAAGGTGTACGAGTCATGCGAGATAACAGGCAAGGTCACGAAGAAAATGGCTGAGCTTACAGGACTTAAAGAGGGTACTATAGTAGTAGGCGGAGCAGGCGACAATGCCGCTGCGGCTATCGGAACAGGCGTTGCAGAGGACGGCAAGGCGTTCACAACTATCGGAACATCAGGCGTTGTATTCGCACACACTTCTTCTATCTCTATCGACCCAAAGGGCAGAGTTCACACCTGCTGTGCAGCAGTACCGAACGCATGGCACGTTATGGGTGTTACACAAGGCGCAGGACTTTCGCTGAAATGGTTTAGGGATAATTTCTGCAATGCAGAGAAAGAAACAGCAAAGTGCATGGGCGTGGACGAATATTATCTCATGGATAAGGAAGCAAAGAAAGTGCCTGTTGGTGCAAACAGACTTCTCTATCTGCCATATCTCATGGGCGAAAGAACACCGCATCTTGACCCTGACGCAAGAGGAGTATTCTTCGGACTTTCCGCAATGCACACAAAACGTGATATGCTGAGAGCAGTAATGGAGGGCGTATCATACTCCCTGAGAGATTGCGTTGAGGTATTCAGAGAAATGAATATCAACGTATCCGACATGATGGCATGCGGAGGCGGCGGAAGCTCACCGCTGTGGAGATCAATGCTCGCAGATCTTTACAACTGCCCTGTTAAAACAGCTTCATCCAAAGAAGGTCCAGCCCTTGGCGTAGCACTTCTTGCAGCAACAGGCGCAGGCATTTACTCATCAGTACCGGAAGCTTGTAAGGCAGTAGTAAAGACCGACAAGGTACAGCAGCCTGAAGCAGAGCGAGTACCGGAGTATGAGAAATACTACAAGCTTTACACAGAGATCTATCCTGCACTGAAAGCAGAATTTGCAAAGCTTGCGAAGATGTAATATAAAACCAAAAGCTCCGATTTGCCGTCGGAGCTTTTTCTTATATTATAATATTTCGACAAAAACGGCTCTCCACAATAGCGGAAAGCCGTTTTTACATATTGGTCGGAGTGACCGGATTTGAACCGACGACCTCTACCACCCCAAGGTAGCGCGCTACCAATCTGCGCCACACCCCGACAACGTATATATTATACCCGATTTGGATACAATAGTCAAGAGTTTTCAGTCAAAATAAAAAAATTGCAAAAAAGGTATTGACATTCACATTCATTTGTGATATAATAAATAAGCACTCAAGAGAGAGCAGTAAAAAACAATAAAATATCGCGGGATGGAGCAGTTCGGTAGCTCGTCGGGCTCATAACCCGAAGGTCGTTGGTTCAAATCCAGCTCCCGCAACCAGCAAAGAGAAGTCTTGAAAAAAGGCTTCTCTTTATTTTATTTACACGAATAATTCTCAGAAATTATTCTGAGAATTAAGTGCGCCGAACTTTTCACAAGTACGGCAAGAAAGATTAAAGAGCCTATCATGAAGGGCACAGTGAATTTGATAGTCAAGAGAAAAATCTCTCCGCAACTCACCGAGAGTGTATTCTATTTTCCCATACAAAAGAAAAGCATCAAATATATTAATTACTTTACGATATTCACGATAAAGGCGAAGATACTCACGAACATAGTAGTTTGAAATAGTCATTTTTAACAATCCTTTCAACTTGACATTTAGTAAAATTTGTGTTATACTCGGATTTACAAAGCGGAGGATATCCGAGTTTGTGTGTGATAATGTAGTCGGTGTGTTTTGACGGATAGCCGACTACATTTTTTTATGCTTCTTCAAGCATTTGTTTGAGTTCGTTAATCAGCTTTGATAAAGCTTCATATTCGCAATCAGCATGAATATTATAAGCCTTTTCGATAATAATTCTAAGCTGTTCACGCTTTGCATACTTTATCGCAAGTTCTGTAGCTGTAGGCATGTTCTGCATTATCCTCACTCCTTTCAATTTCCTCCGCTGTGAAAGTTACCTTTATCTCTTTCACTATATATATTATAGCATATTGCTAGCAATATATCAATAGGCATTTTGAATGAAATTTGCTAGCATTATATGTTGAAATTGTATATTGATAGCATTATAATTATATGATATAATAGAGCAAAGAGGTGATAACATGGTAAGCGAAGCACAAAAGAAAGCCACAAGCAAATATATTTCAAAAGCATATGACCAAGTATCTTTACGAATGCCAAAGGGCAAACGAGAAGAATACAAAGCCCATGCAGAACGGCAAGGCAAGAGCCTGAACGCCCTTATAATTGAACTACTCGAAAAAGATATGCAGGAGCATTAAGCCCCTGCATTTTTTTATTTGTCACTTTCAAAGAGCAAGAACAATCAAAACAATAGACATGCATTATTCACAAAATAATATTAATCATCATCATCATGAAAGAGTATATAGAAAAGAAATAGAATTGCAAAAGTAACCACAATATCACCTCATGTCATTTATTTAAATTTCTTTCGATTTTTTTCAATCTGAATTTCAATGGCATAGCTTAAAACGTACAAAAACGCCCCTATACAAAACAGAAGAACGACCCTCACAAGTTATCACCCTTATAAGGTGAAAGCTTATAGCCTATCGTTTTCGACATCTGAGCTTTATTCTCAGCCGATACATGAGTGTAAGTATCAGCAGTAAGCTTGTATGTACTGTGACCGAGCCACTCCGAAACCTCTTTCATACTGAATCCGCTATTAAGCATAAGCGTTGCATTGCTGTGTCTAAGATCATGTATACGAATTTTCGGTAAATCATTCTTGCGGAGTAAGTCTTGAAAGGCGTGCAGTACATAATCATAGTGAAGTGGCATTCCCTCAGCGTTCACGCACACATAATTTCTTGTCTTGCACATCGGAGCTTGTCTGCCATAAAGCTTTAGCAAATAATCAAGTTGTTCATCACTAAGAGGAAATTCACGGCGAGATTTTACAGTTTTCATTCTCTTGTTTTGACTTTCGACCCAGTGTCCGGACTTATAGTCTTTTATCCTCGTTCTTGTTTCACGGATATAAAGACAATGCCCGAGGAAATCAACATTCTCCCAACGCAAACCGAGTATCTCAGACTTGCGAAGTCCAAACCACACGGCGAGATACACAAAGCTTTCTATCTGAGTACCATAAGCTACACGAAGGAGCTTCAAGAGCTGTTCTTCTGTATAATATGACATTTCATTTTCCACCTTTCGAGGAAGTGAAAAAGCCGTGTAAGGATTTTTGCTTATAAAATCGTTCTTATATGCGTAATTCAGACACGCACGCATGACTTCATGATGTTTACGGAGCGTATTCACAGAAAGCCTTGTATCATGCAGTATGTGCCTTTGATAGCCCTCTATGTGCATAGGCTTGACATCAGCAAGCCTAAGTCCTTTGCTCTTGAAATAGGGGTAAAGGTATTTTGTTATGATACCTACATAGCCATCATAAGTTGACGGAGATTTTCTGTAACACGTTTCATTATTCCATACTATGATATAGTCACAGAACAAAATTTTATCCGTGTCAATGTTTTCAATGCTCATTATCATTTTGCCAAGGTCCTTTCCTGATGATAGTTGTTATAGATTTTTACCTTTGTCACGTTATCAAGCTGATGAAAGACGGCTCTTGAAAGTCTGTGCTTGCGGAGATATTCAAGGAAACTTTTTGATTCAGTTGCAGGCGAAGTATTACGTAAAGCCCTAACAATATCAGAATTGCAATCGTTATTATAAAAGCTTTCAAGTATTTGTTGCTGAACGTTTTCAGACAATGACAAATAATGATTATAACTAATCCTGCAAGTATCAGATAGAAAACGTTGAAAAGCAATAAGCATTTCATCATTCATTTAGTTCACTCCTTTCAAAATAATCATCATATTCCTTGCGGTATTCGTCAGAGTAAATATAATCAAGGAAATCTGCAATATTATCAAACCTAGCTGAAACTTCTTCAAAGTTCGGAATAATATTTACATTTGTATTGTATTTATACTGATTAGAGGTATAAGGTTTTGTAATAGCCGACTTTGAAACGCTATCAAAATCGGTATTACTGTATATGATCTGAGGGTCTCGATTACAGTTTCGACTGCTCCAATAATACTTGCCGAATATCTTATTATTGCCCTTTGTTATATATTTTGTGATATAGAACGCAAGAGCCGCCGAATTATTTTCAACAGGAATAGCCGTGGAGAAGCCGTATTTCCATTCAGGGATATTATATACAACGTTTCTAACGTGCAAGTTCTTTTCCTCTATAGTCTTTAATGTAACAGGCTTGTTATATCCAGTTACGAGCCTTGTGCCTGAATCGACCACATCAAAGCAATCATTGATAAGAGCGTGGCAATGTATACCGCCGTTCTTATGCCTTTCAGGAATGAGCAAGTATCTCATATCTTTCCGCTTGACCTGATTTTCAAGCCACCGCCTAAGTTTTTTCTTAACAAAATCAGCATTAGAAAAATCGTATTCACTACCATTGAAAGTGATAGTGAGAAAATACGCCCACTCATTTGAAAAGGCTATATCAAAGACCTTGTCTTTTGCACGCTTTAATATATCTGTCCGTTCCCCTCTTTCCTCTTTTGAAACCTTTGCAGGTTTTTTGATTATATCAAACATATCTGTTTGAGTATCTTCTTCCTGCTGAGATTTCTCAAATTTCTCCCATTTTCGTTTAAGCTGTAATATTTTCTGATTTTGCTGATACTCTTTAAGGTTTTTATCAACGAATATGTAATTGTTGCAATAAGTTGTTGTCGAAGAGCCGTCAGCATAGATTTTTGTTTTAGTATTTTTTAAAACGACCTCAGGGGGTAAATCATAAAAATTTGCCATTTTCCCACCGCCATTTTAGTTTTTGACGGAAATTTGCGGTTATTATCAAGTATATAACCGCAAATTTCTAAGCTTGCAAGCTGTTCGCCACGGCGCACGCAGGAGCGTGCGCACGTGGCTGAATCAATCTTGCATAGCTTTTAAAATTCTGCTTGCTATTTTCTCTTGCTCACTCGTCCGACCGATTTTCAGCCCCTTAACGATTTCTTCCGTATCATAAAGCGACCTTAATTCATCAGTAGCACAGAAAGTTTCTTTCCATTCTTTTGGACGTTTTCTCGTTCCTGCACTGCCCTGTTCTCCGTTAATGAGGTAATTTTCTTTTGTATAACATTTATTGACAATAAGGCGTGAATTGAAATACGCCTTGCAGTCTATGATAAAATTGACCTGTTCACGAATTATTTTTGTACACCTTTTCCACTCCTGAGCCGACCCCCATATACACTTGTGTAAATGCCGTTGCAGTGAGATATATTCGAGAAGCTCGTCCGGAGCATCTTTCCATGATTGAGAATTAAGAGTCAGGTGCATTTCATCGAACAGAAACAGCACGCCTTGATTAACACCGTTTTCGTCAATATTCTCAACGTTCAAGATATCTTCCCAACAATCAAAAAATCTGTCAGCCACTTCCGTATGAAAGTTAGCACAGATAAGCACTTTCGGAAATCTACTCTTGACCTCTTGCGCACGTTTCACCATGCTTATAGTTTTACCTCGACCGCCTAAGCCGTTATATAGATACAGCCCATACATATTGAACGGAACTTCTTCACCTTTAAGCCGCTTTCTAACAGTCTTGAAAGTGTCCTTTACCGATAGAGGAAACGCATGAAGCACAGGCGTACCAAACAGCATAAGAAGTACGATAACACCCACCACAACGCTTCCCAAGGCGAGAGGTATAAGCATAGCTTTCCAATTGATATTAGCAAATGCCGACCACATTATAAAAGCCCCCTTACAAAGTTCACAAGTGCAGATACAAGCAAAAGTCCGAGAACAAAGAAAATGCTCTCAAACATCAATTCAAGATTTAAGAATTGGTCAAGCTGATACAGAAAAGAAATCATATCCCTAAGAGCTGAATAAGCTTCATCACTTATTGAGAATGACTTAAAGAACGGCAGACTAAAGAACAGCTCTACTATTTTCGCAGTTATCATTATTCTCCCTCACTTTCACTTGATTCATGAAGCTGTATTCCGAAGCAACGGAACAAAGCCTTAATTGTCGCATAGATACAGATAGCGTACATTGCTATAGTTGAAGCATTGAACAGCGCACTCTTAAGCTCGTTCGGAGCGGAGTTCATATTAAAATCAAAGTCCTTTCCGAAAAGTGTAAACGTAACTGAATTTGATGATGATTGCTTACCCTGCTGAAAAGCTTTTCTCAACTTTGCATAAGCAGGAAACTTGCTTTCTATAGCCACATTCAAATCTTTTGAGTTAGGTACAAAAAGATAGGTAACGAGCTTCTTCAAGTCAACCACGAGATTATACAGTGCAATGCCAATATTTTTAACAATAGTCCACAAACACTTGCCGAGCCACTCAAAAATGCCTAAGAAGTTGAAGAATACAAATTTCAAAGCCGCCCACAGCCAACGGAAAAAGCCTGTGAAAGCGTTCCACAGAAATTCAACAACCGCCTTTAAAAAGTCCGATATGCCGTCCAAGTCTTGAAACATATCAAAGTTAACGTAATCTCTTATATCAGGAAAATCAGTATCTATATAATCAGAAATTGACGGAAATTTTTCATAATCTTTCTTTTCATCAAACGGCTCTTTCTTGTGACTATCTACAGTATCAAGAAGGCTGTACTCATAACTTGCGGCGCAAAATCTATCCTTATATAACGCTTCATCACCCTTACCCTTAGCCGCTATAAGGAAGAAATAAAGCTTGCCCGTATTTTCAATATCTTTGTTGCTGTTATACCGCATAATGCCGTCACGCATAACATTCAGAGGGATTGAGCCATGCAAAGGGTTTTCTTTTGTGAAATCTCCCGAAGTGTCCATAGGGAGATAGTACCAGCCGTCAGAGTTAGGATAATCCCATTCTGATTGATTAGATACGGCAATATTTACATTGTATATCTCGCCGCCTTTTCTCGGCACAAAATAAAAAGAAAACATTTTGTTTTGTTCATCAAATGAAATAGTAGCTATATATGGCTGACTACCAGGATAATTCAACGAAGTGCCGTTATTACTGATATCAATATTTGTATGAACAACATGAAATTGCCCCCCAGGGTTGCCAGTTGCATTATAGAAAGACATATTGGAATATGATGCGTTAATTCCAGAACGTTCTATATACATTTTACCAGTATCCATGTTATAATTAACCTGACAATAAAATCTTGCGTCAAAGCTTTTAGAAACAAAATTTTCAAGGTCTAAACTATCAGTATTTAAAACCCATAGGAAATAACGTTTATCATTCCATTGTGTATCAGTGCAAAAAATATAATTTACATTATCAGTATCACAGCCAAGTGATTTAAGTTTATCGCAAGCCATGTTATACGCATTAGTCTGAATAGCAATTTCACCGCCAACACCCCCACCGCTTACATCATCAAGAGCAAACGCAGGCACAACGCAAGCCGAACACATCACGATAAGGGCAAGCACTAATGACAGCGTTGCTTTAAGTTTTCTATTTATCATAATTCCCCCTTAAAAATTGGCATAATAAAAGGGCAGTTCACTGAATGAACTGCCCTCGTTGCTGTCAGGCTTACGCCTTTACGTACTTCTTGAACATTCTGATAGCAATGCCGATTACAGTTGTCAGAGTTATCACAGGGATAAGAGCGACGATAGAATCGGAAACGCCCTGCAGAGCAGAATTAGCGAACTGTGTCATAAGTTCACCGACATTTACGAGAGTATTGCCACCTTCTGCAGTTGTAGAAACAGGATTCATTAACACATTCTCCTTTCTTAATTAATTAAGCTATATATCCACTTGCCAAACTTGATGACAAGATAAATACCGATAGATATTGTTATCAAAAAGCATATAGTGCCTAAATATGAAATTGTAATATTTTGATTATTGATTATAGTGTGCTGATTTTCGATAACAGCCGAAATAGTATATTCATCAGTCTGCTCAGAGGTAGAAACAGACGATACATCAATTTGTGAAGAAGTGACATCATTCAACGCCCACAACCTCAATTCCCTGAGCCTGTCGCTCCAGTTCTTTAACACGGAACTGCAGTTTAGAAATTTCTTTATTTTTCTTATCAATTGCCTTAAAGCAACGAGTAAGGCAATAAAACAGGGCAAGCGCCACCACCAAGCAAAAATAAAGTGCGTATACTGTCATGTTCAAGCCCCCTTAGATAATGACCGCTTCAAGCTTCTTCTTATCGTTGTAGAAATACTGGATTTCCGTTCCGACAAGTTCTCCGATATCTTTCATAGACACATCTTTGCCGAACACGTTTCCTCTTTCGCTCCAAGCACACTTGCAGTCATTGGCGATAGTGTAACCGACACCCTGAACGAAATTTGAATCATCTGCCAACTTGTTTTCTATAGGCTTCTGCACCTGAAGCACCAAGTTGTCATAGTCGATTGATTTTCCGTTATCGTCCGTAAATGTGCCTTTCTTGTGGATTGCTCCTATAAGTATTCCTCTCATGTTTTTTCCTTTCTGCGGTTGAGGTTATCCGCTCACCTTTACTTTACGTTTAGGTCATATGTAACCTACAATTAGCATTATAGGTCACATATAGCCTATTGTCAAGACTTTTAAGGTCACTTGTGATATAATTTGTTTACTTAAACAAAATTAAGGTGATTAAATTATGATAAATTACCAAAAGTGTAACAACAAAGGAGTGACAAAAATTAGTACAAATTATTATCCAAGGTTGAAAGACCTCAGAGAGGACAAAGATTTAAGCCAAGAAGATGTGGCAAGAATACTAGGGACAGAGCAATCATATTATGCCAAGTATGAAAACGGCGTAAGACCAATCCCATTTGAAAGAGTAATAAAGCTTGCGCTTTTTTATGATGTGAGCATTGACTATATAGCAGGATTGACAAATGACAAGCGCGGCAGAGGATACAAGGAGCAAAGCAACGGAAAATACAACATAACACAGAAAAACAGCCCTAAGGCTGTTATCAAAATCAAGGAGGAAAAGTAAATGGAAGCGGTATTAACAACCTTAACATTTTGGTTTATAGCCGGGCTAATCGTATTTATACTGATAATCATATCAATCATTGGAACATGGTTTGAAGCACGAGGAATGCGCAAGGAGCTAGAGCAGATGAACGCATACCTTGCAACGCTCAATGATAACTTAATCATAGGCTTCCAAAACAATGACCGCCAAAGTCGCAACTTCTGAGAGCCTGCCGCCCTCGTTCCTGCTTTCCTGAACTGTCGCTCTTGCCGTCCTGCGGAGCTTGTGCGCTTTTCTGCACTGTGCTGTCGCCCATGCCGTGCTGTTTCACCCTTGTGGAGCTTGTGCGCTCCCCCTGCACTGTGCTGTCGCCCCTGCCGTGCTGTTTCTCCCTTGTGGAACTTGTGCGCTCCCCTGCGCTGTGTTTGGTGCGAACTGCGTTCGCAATGAGGGGGTATCTTGAGCGGCGTTCCCCTCTTTTTGGAGCATTGAAAGCATTGAAAACATTGAGAGTGTTGAAAAATCATAGATTTTCCAACACTCCCAACATTTCCAACACTTTCAACACCCCAAAAATTCACCCCCTAGCCGCTCGCATGATGGATTTCCCACATAGATAGCGCTTCGCTTTTTTTCTTTTTCTCTTAGAATATGTGCTGCTTTCCTCGGGTCTTTTTCTTTGTGGTTTTGTCCGCTGTTTGTTTGTGTTTTTTGTTTTCTTTTTCCGTGTTTTTTCTTTTTGCTCTTGTGGAGCTTGCCTTGTGTCGCTTGTCGCTCCATGTGAGGGCTTGCGCCTGCTTCCGTGAGTAGTTTTCCCTCGTTGCTTATCACTTCTCCACGGGGCTTATAGTTACTTTTGCGAGGGGCTTCACTCATGCTGTTTGTTGCCTGCTAGTTCTCATAACCCGAAGGTCGTTGGTTCAAATCCAGCTCCCGCAACCATATTGGTGATACCAAATGGATACTCACCTTAAAAAGCCCGTGTTTACGGGCTTTTTTGATATTTAGAAAACAAAAAATTTTAATGTAAAACCGTGGATGCTTTTCACCAGTTTTCACGAAAAAAAGGGAGTCGAACCCTACACAACAAAAAATATCGAACATAACGGCAGACTTTGAGTATATTTTGCTCTAAGCCTGCCGATTTTTTATGAAAAAACATTCACAAAGTTTAGAAGGCTGTTTTGTCAAATATCACG
>OHAN01002232.1_pt1 | contig 13614 bp, 15 predicted proteins | sample 1577121 | NCBI WGS metagenome assembly OHAN01 (sample SAMEA3541554, study PRJEB24748) | human gut metagenome | biome: human gut; feature: human-associated habitat; material: faeces | place: China | collected 2012 | reverse complement strand
GGTTCTCTGCATTACCCGGTTCGACCCTCGCCATCGGCACCAAAGGCTCTTCGCAAGACGCGAGGAGCCTTTTTCCTGCCGTTTCAATTTAACTTTACAGAATACCATTTATCTGTTAAAATAGACCCGTAAACTCTGTATTTGTTTTGCTATCTGAGAGATAGGGCGTATGAGAAAGATGTAAAACAGGGAAGGTGAAAAAGCTATGAAAAAGAACAAATATATAATCAGCTATAGTATTCAGCTGATATTGACACTCGCTGTTTTGGGTGCAGTTATTTGGTACGCGCAAATTATGCCCATAAACACACCGCTTGTTTCTGCATTCAATTTTGATCTTGCTCAATTCGGAATAATCATCGGATTAGTCATTATTTGTCTTGTGTATGTTTTCATTCTTGTCGGCTTCTTGGTTGCTGCAATTCGGCAGAAACAAAAAAGGAGTGATCATTACCTTGTTTCGTCTGCGAGAATCATTCTTCCCATTGTGTTTGTGTTCATCGCTCCATTTGTATTTACATTATCATTTTTGACTACAGAATCGGACAAAACGCTCGCTTCACCGCTAACCATTACAGCCGTATGTGATGAATTGGAAAAGGAAGGACCGAGTGCCTTAGGTGAAGAAGAGGGCCTAAATGACAATGGAGTTGATTTGCCGAACCACATTTCTGATGTGGTTTTAGAGCAAAATTGTTTTGGTCGGTTAGGAAATGTTTCAGTTGAATACACACCGGATAACATGAAAGATAGTAGCATTTCGTTTTATTGCTATTATGCAAAGAGTAATGTGGGGTTTGTGCAGAATAAAATTTGTGATCGCTCAGATGATGACTTTACATTAAGTAATCAAGAGAAAATTGGTGCGTATATGTTATATTACGGTCAGCCGGAGGGTGAGGATGACAATGTAATGGCGTACAATTTAGTACTACAAAGCAAGAATGATACATATATTTACGCGACTTGTCAGATCCAGCAAGGCAAGAATTATAAAATTCAGTATTCTAAGGAGAATTTCGTTGCCGATGCCACAGCGGTTATTGATGCATGGAATAAGTTGTAAAACAGGGAATCGTCTCCTGTTTTACCCTTTTTTATAAATTATGAGGAATATAAAATGAAAGATATATCTATATTGTTTAACTTTAATGAAAATGACTTTGCAAGTTATAATATAAATATTGGAGAACAGACATATCAAGTTAGCCACGATAGTAGTTCAATTAATTTGTGTGTTGATAATCATTCTTCAATGAATCTTTCATATAAGCCGGAAAGACTGACAGTTAACAAGATTATTATAGACTTTATCTTAGAATTGATTAAAATTCCATTAAAACTGATATTTGAACTTACCTCAAATAACAAATGGTATTATGAAAGTCACCTATATAAATTCAATTGTGATGTAAAAGTAAATACAGATAATCTGAATGAATTCAAATTGCAGATAATAAATCCAACATTGAAAAATAATAATCAGAATATAATAAAGCCTTATCTTATCTCCTCACCGGAAGGGGAAGTAATAATTGATAATTATTACTATGAATTATGCTTTGATGAATTGAAAAGAAAATTACTAAAATATAATTTTCAACTTTTTTGGCTAGTTCTTATTTTATCTTTTTTTATTTTCTTTTGTGTTCCAATCAAAATATTTGCTTTCATTGCTACAGGTATTTTACTGTTTTTTGCAGTACTTTCCGGATTGTCAATAAAAAAATATATGGCAATAAAAAAAGTGGTGCAATTTTCGTAGCAAAACAGGGGACGGTTCCTTGTTACGCAAAAGCTGATCATGCAAAAGTAAAGAGCAGGCCTTACGACCTGCTCTTCCCCGCACCGTTACGGTGTGGGTTGGGTGTACGGAGCGCGCGTTCTAAGAGAATAAACGCGCACGGTACGCCGCTCTTTCCTTTTCATTTCCCTTTTTAGGTGTCGAATGACTGCTCAAACAATCATTCTGTGTATATCATACACATAATTAGTGAGATTGTCAATACATTTTACATAACTTATTGGAAATATTTCACAAACTGTATCACAATGTTGAAATTATACAGGAAAATAGAGATAAATATTGAATTGTGGATCCCGATGATATGGGAGGGGCCTATGAAAACCAGAATCAAAACCGGCAAAGTATCACTTATCGTTTTTATTGCTTTGATGGCCGTGTGTGTTGCGGGTGTGGCAATTTGGTGCTACGCTGTCGGGCATCAGGTGAAGGAGCACCGGCAAGGCGGCCCTGTGACCTGGGTGGAATACAACGGCAGTACCTACTATCGCATGGACGGTCTCACCGGTGAATACTGCAATTTTTTAACCGATCATCGGGTCAGCTACAAGCCGCGGGTGATGCTTTCTCGTGCCTATTATACGCTGCAGAATGACCCAAACGGCGACTATTTGTACAGTACCGCCTTTCGGGATCACATTCTGTACACGCGGCTTTCCGCCCGGAGCGTGGATCAAATGAGCCAAAATCAGATCACTTCCGTTCTGGTAAGCCCAAGTGGCGGAGAAAGTAGAGGGCAATTCATCCATGACCCGGAGGTTGTGGCTTACTGCGCCGCGTTGAAGGAGGAAAAATATCGCGCACAAGAGGCAAAGGATGAGGAACGCTCCAATATAGATGATGAGAATCCCATCGCCAAAAAGGAAGAAGACCCGGCGGCAAAGACTTTTCAGAAAAATACCGACAGTGGGTGGTACACACTGTATTTTGCCTATGATCACGCACCGATCTGTGGAACGGAATTTGTGATTGTTGCGGAATACGACGGCGTGTTTTATGTGGAAAAGGAAATTACGGACCGCACCTTTACCGGCACGCCTGTGGACTTCCCGCCGCTGGAAACGGCTTGCCGTTCCTTGCCGCATAACGCTGCGGATTGAAAGCGAAAATAACGCGGTGCAAACAGAAATAAGAAAAGGACCCGGTGACAGCCGTTTGATTGTCGCCGGGTCCTTTTCGATTAAATTTGCTTGCGGTGAATGGTACGAATTTTCGTAATATCACCTAGATTGTTTTTAAGTCCCAGCGCAATTTCCTGTATTCGCTTTTTGGTTTCGCTGTCCTCAAATTCCGCCTCAATAATAACAAATGCGTCATTTTCGTACAGTTCTTTTGTTTTGATCAATTCCATCTCTTCCCGATCCTTTCTTTTGAATTTATATAAAACAAAATCTCATCATACATAGTAGTAAAAATGTGAATAGTTGTCAATAGATTCGACAAAAAGTCCCATAAGAATATTGCAAATTGTGATATTTCATCTGCTTAATGATGACGAAAAGAACATTTTCTGATCCTGTGTCGATTATTCAAGGATAAGGCGGGGGATTTGGAAAGAAGGGAATGCAAAGATCGTTATAGCAGGCGTGAAAAGTCAGATCATAAACCGGGCAGGCGGTTCGTTGCTTTCATGTCACGGTTTTGTCATTTTTTTGATATTTTGGTATTTATTTTGTAACCAAGTTCTGTTATAATAGTTCGGTAAGATATGCGGCGGCGCATATTGGCCAGTAAATCAGAAGCCGGGAGGGCAGCGCGGTGAAAGCGATTAAAATTTTAATTCCGATTTTGTGCATTGCCCTGCTGTTTTCCGGTTGCGGCGGATTTCATTTGGCTTCTTCCATAGATGATCTGATTTCGCCTGTGGCGCCTGCCGGGGCGGACGCCAGCGTCCAAAGTGCTATGGACGCCTATTGTAAAGGCGGCTATTCTGTAAAGATCCCCGCGGCGGGTAAATATACCACTTCTTATATTTTCTATGACTTTGACGATGACGGTCAAAAAGAAGCTCTGGCTTTTTATGAGCCAAATGACGCTCTTGGCAAGATTGATATGGCCGTGTTGGAGCAAAGCGGGGAGAATTGGCAGGTAATTGCCAATATTCAAGGCGAAGGCACGGATGTGTACAGCGTGGATTTCTGTGATGTGAACGGAGACGGCAAAACGGAATTTTTGATTTCTTGGAATATGATCAGCTACTCTACCAGCCACCTGATGTCTGTGTACAAAATGACCGGTTCCGGTCAGGAGTCGAAATTGACGGCTTTAGCCAAGCCGATGCAGTATAGTGCTTATATTCCTGCGGATCTGAACAATGACGGCGTGCAGGAGGTTCTGTTCTTCTCGGCGGATCAAATGAAGTCCCTTTCCGCCAGTGCGGCGCTGTACTCCTATAAAGGAGACAAGCAGACCCTGCTGGGCGAGACGCGCGTGGACGGGCATGTGAGCGCCTACCGCAAGCTACAGGTGGGTAAGGCTGACGGCAAGCCGGCGGTGTATGCGGACGCGGTAAAATCGGATGGGGCGTCTATGCTCACGGAGCTGATCTGTTGGAGCGATTATTATGACTCCATCGTTTCCCCGTTTTACAGCTACAACACAGGCCTGACGGCGGACACCGGCCGGGATGTGATGGTGCCTTGTGTAGATATGAACGGCGACGGTTTGCTGGAAATTCCAACGGACGCCAAATTGAAAGGTCTGCCGACGCAGGTGCGCGGTGTAGACTGGTGCAAATACAAAAGCTCCGTACTGGTTCACACCGGGTACTCCCTGGCAGTACAGGAGGACGGCTATCAAATGGTGCTGCCGGATAAGCAATTTAAGTCCGTAACTGTCAGCTATGCTGACAAGAGCCATAGATTGACGGTGAAGTCCAAGACGGACAAAAAGACTGCCTTTGAAGTGTTGCCGGTGCTTCAAACACAATACGACGCCAACCCGGGCGACTATAAGGATTATACCGAACTCTTGCGAGAGGGCGGTTATGTATATTTGGCAAAGTGCGGCAATTCTGCGGATTTTGCCGTAACCGCAGACACACTGAAAGACTGGATCATTACCTTTTAACAGGAGGATGTATGAAGAAAGTACTGGTTGCAGAGGACGAGGAGTCCATTCGCGAATTTATTGTCATCAATCTGACCCGCAGCGGTTATACCGTGGAACAGGCGGAGAACGGCGCCGTGGCTCTGGAAAAATTTGCCCGGGATGAAAGCGGCTTTGATGTGGCGATCCTGGACATTATGATGCCGGAGGTGGACGGTCTGGCTGTGTGCAAGCAGCTACGCGCCAAATCCTCAGACTTGGGCATCATTATGCTCAGCGCCAAGACACAGGAGATGGACAAAATCACCGGGTTGATGTTCGGTGCCGATGATTATGTGACCAAGCCCTTTTCTCCCAGTGAGCTGATGGCGCGGGTAGATGCAGTCTATCGCCGGGTGGAGATGACCCGGGGCTTTCGCAAGAACGACACCACCGGGGACACGGTTGTGCTGGACGAGTTTGAGCTCAACCTACGCAATCGCACTCTGTCCAAGAACGGTACCAACATTGAGCTGACCCAGGTAGAGTTCCAAATCATTGAATATTTCTTTAAGAACCCCAACGCAGCGCTGACCCGCACGGATATTCTTAAGACCGTATGGGGCAACAACTACTTTGGTGATGACAAGATTGTGGATGTGAACATTCGCCGTCTGCGCATGAAAGTGGAGGACGATCCCTCCAACCCGGTGTATCTGACCACCATTTGGGGACTGGGTTACAAGTGGGTCACCAAAAATAACTAAGTATCGAGGACAAACAGCGCGATGGAAGAAAAATGGCTGAAAAAACTGCATACAGCCGGGAGTCTGAAAGAACTGCGGGTGCAGGGTATCACAAAGCGGTGGGTGATCAATATTTTAGGCGTGATCGCCCTTTTCTTTGTGATCGTTTTTGTGGTTTCCGCTTTTACCATTCGCGCATACTATTATAATGCAGTTGAGAGTATCTTAAATTCCGGTGCGTCCACCACGGCGACCAATTACTTTTCCGGCCGACTGGACAGCGGCAGCTCCTTGGAGGCGTCTGCTGCGGACTTTATTGACAGCTTCAGCTACCGGGACAAGACCACCATTTGGATCATTAACAATGCCGGCGGCGTAGTGACCTCCTCCAGCGGTTTTGCGGTAGAAAAGGTGCGTATGCCGGACTATGAGGAGGCCCTGGCCAGTGATACAGGGCGTGCACGATATGTAGGGCACATTACCGATAACGGCGAAAAATGCATGGCCGTCACACGCATTATTTACAGCGGCGACGGCGAGCCGATGGGTGCCGTGCGGGTCATCAGTTCTTTGGAGATGATCGACCGTCAGATCAGCACCATTGTGCTGCTGATTTTTCTGGCGTTGGTGCTGATCTTTGCGGTGATTTTGTACTCCAACCTGTTCTTTATCCGTTCCATTATTATCCCGGTGCAGGAGATCAACCAAACCACTAAGAAGATCTCGCAAGGGGACTACTCCGTTCGTATTGAGAAGAAATATAATGATGAAATCGGCGATCTGGCGGACTCCATCAACCAAATGGCTGAGGATATTTCTGCAACGGATAAAATGAAAAACGACTTTATCTCCACCATTTCTCACGAGCTGCGCACGCCGCTGACCTCCATTAAAGGCTGGGGCGAAACGCTGGCGTTTGCAGAGAATGATAATGAGGACGAGATCACCCGCAAGGGACTGCAAGTGATCGTCCACGAGGCCGGTCGACTGGAGGGATTTGTAGAGGAGCTGCTGGACTTTAGCCGTCTGCAAAGCGGACGCATGAAGCTGCGCCTGGCGCCTACGGATATCTTTGCCGAGTTGGACGAAACCGTTTTTACCTTCCGTGAGCGCGCCATGCGCGAAGGAATTGAGTTAAAATACAGCATTCCCGATTTGCCGGCTCCAGCCAATGCAGACGCCAACCGGTTAAAGCAAGTGTTCATGAACATTTTGGATAACGCTTTAAAGTATTCCAGAGCGCCTGCTAAGATATTTGTAAAGGCGGAATTTGCCAAAAAAGGCGGTCAGGATTATGTTAAAATCGCCGTTGCGGATCAGGGGTGCGGCATTTCCAAGGAAAATCTGCCCCATGTGAAAGAAAAATTCTACAAGGCAAATATGTCCGTGCGTGGATCCGGGATCGGACTGGCGGTCACCAATGAACTGGTGGAGCTGCACGGCGGCACCCTGGAGATCGACAGTGAGGAGGGCACCGGCACGCTGGTAACCATTTACCTGCCCATCAACAGTGCACCCAGCAAAAAGGACTTAGCTCAGCAGCCCCAAACGGCAGAGACCAGAGAAGTGGATCAAAGTATGGAATTGAGAGGAAACAACGCCAATGCAGGAGAAAAAAACGCATAAAACATCGGTAGGTGGACAGGCACTGATTGAGGGCATTATGATGCAAGGCCCCAAAGGTATGGCTACTGCCGTGCGCAAGCCGGACGGCGATATATTAACCGAATACCACGAATTCCACCGCCTGCGAGAGAAATATAAGTTTTTGGGTTGGCCGCTGATTCGCGGCGCCGTGAACTTTTTTGAATCCATGGTGATCGGATACAAGACCCTGATGTACTCCGCTGAGGTCTCCGGTATGGAGGAAGTGGAGGAGGAAGAAATGAGCAAGTTTGAGCGCTGGCTGACGGACAAGTTGGGCGATAAACTGATGAAAGTGCTCACCGGTGTAGCGTCCGTGCTGGGCTTTGCACTAGCATTTTTGATCTTCTTCTATCTGCCGGTATTGCTGTTTAATGTGCTAAACAAGCACTTTGACGGCGCACTTACTGCGGCTCAAGGTACCATTGAGGGCGTTACGAAAATTATTATTTTTGTTGTGTATATTGCGCTTGTCAGCCAAATGAAAGACATTCGCCGCACCTTTATGTACCACGGCGCAGAGCACAAAAGCATTGCCTGCTACGAGTCCGGTTTGGAGCTGACGGTGGAGAATGTGAAGAAAATGACCCGCTTTCACCCTCGGTGCGGCACCTCGTTTATTTTTGTAATGCTGATTTTCAGCGTGATTTTTTATTCTATTTTAGCCAAGTGTTTTCCGGTGATCGCTACCCAGCGGGTGCTGTGGATGCTGCTGAAATTGGTGTTTTTGCCGATTTTAATGGGGCTTGGCTATGAATTTATCCGCTATGCCGGTAAGCACGATAATTTGTTCGTCAAGATTGTCAGCGCACCGGGCCTTTGGATGCAGCGACTGACCACTCGGGAGCCGGACGACTCTATGATGGAGGTGGGCATTGCCGCACTTAAGGCTGTAATCACCGATAACCCGGAGGATGATGAAATCAAGTGACGGTTCAGGAAGCCTATAATTATAGTGTGTATTTTTTAGGCGCCAACGGCGTAGATGAAGAAGAATTCAAGGCCAAGTGCCTGGTGTGCCATTTGGCAAAGATCGCCAACCGGGACTACCACAGCCACCTGGGCGAACTGGTGAGCCAAAAGAAGTTGGCGGACGGCCTGTGGCAACTGAAAAGCGGCACACCGTTGCAATATGTGCTAGGGGAGTGGGACTTTTTAGACAGCACATTTGCCGTGGGTCCCGGGGTACTGATCCCCCGGCCGGAGACGGAAGAACTGGCGCAGTTGGCTATTGAACAGGTCAAAAATGCAGGGTCGACGCCTGTTGTATGGGACCTTTGCGCCGGCAGCGGCTGCATTGGGATCAGCATTGCCCAGGCCTGTCCCGGAGCCAGTGTCTACTGTGTGGAAAAGTCGACAGATGCCTTTGCTTATCTGCAAAAGAACGCCATGCCTGTTGCCAATGTGCGCCCCGTACTGGCAGATATCAGCGGCGATTTGACTGCGCTGCCCAAGCCGCAGGTGCTGGTATCCAACCCGCCGTACATTCCTGCTGCTGTGCTGCCCACCTTGCAGCCGGAGGTGCTAAAGGAACCGATGATGGCACTGGATGGCGGCACGGACGGACTGGACTTTTACCGCCTGATTGCTGAAAAGATCGTGCCAACACTGGCCAGCGGCACGCAGCTGCTTTTGGAGATCGGCGACGAGCAAGGCAGGGCGGTGCAAAACCTGTTTGCCACCTGCAAAAATGTGCAGGTTAGGCAGGACATTTACGGCAAAGATCGTATATTAATCGCCACCGTTGCGTAATTTTTCTTGACTATTGCGTAGGGATAATGGTATGCTATTCTTATCATTGTAATATAAGGGTGCGCTTATGCTTTCTATTCTTTCTTATTTGCGCCAGGGTGACTACCTGCTGGCGCTGATTTCTATTCTTTCCAGCTGCTTTGTGGTGTTTTGCTGTTTACCTGTGCACGAGTTGGCACACGGGTGGGTGGCATATAAGCTGGGAGATACCACCGCCAAGGACGAGGGCCGGTTGACCTTTAATCCTTTGGCCCACCTAAACCCCATCGGTACCATTATGATCTTCCTCTTTGGGATTGGTTATGCTCGCCCGGTGCCGGTGAATCCCAATCGTTTTAAGCATCCCAAAAGCGGTATGGCGCTGGTGTCCCTGGCCGGACCCATTGCCAATCTGCTGATGGGCTTTATCTTCAATTTTATTTATATCGCTATTTACAGCAAAGCACCCGGTGCCGGTGGCTTTTTGGGTGCCGTAGAGTATTTTCTTTATTTTGCGGCCTGGATCAATGTGTCTCTGGCAGTCTTTAATTTGATTCCCATTCCGCCTTTGGACGGTTCCAAGGTGCTGGCGGCTGTGCTGCCTTATAAGACATACAATAAATATATGCGCTATGAGCAATATATCATGATCGCACTGATGATTCTGCTGTTTGTGGGCGCGCTGGACGGCGTGATCTCCACTTTAAGTACGGCGATGATGAAGTTTATTTCCATTATCCCGGCGCTAATCTTTTTGAGGTAATATGGAACAACCGAGTTATAAACTGGAGATTTTTGAGGGCCCGATGGATTTGCTCCTTCACTTGATCTCTAAGCATAAACTGAATATAAACGACATTCCCATTATTGAGCTTGTAAATCAATATTTGGATTACGTACGAAAGATGCAGGAGGAGGATTTTGACATCGCCGGTGAATTTCTGGAGATGGCTGCCCGCCTGATTTATATCAAGACCGTATCTCTACTGCCCCGCCACGAGGAGGCAGAAACCTTAAAAAAAGAGCTGACCGGTGAACTGATTGAGTACCGGGATTGCAAGTTGATGGCGAGGGAACTGAGCACACACACCGACGGCTTTGATCGCTATGTGCGCCCGCCTCAGGAGGGATATGTAAATTATGCTTACGAGCGATTCCACGAGGGGGAGGAGCTTTTGCAGGCGTATATCAATGCTGCCGGTCGCGCACAGCGCAAGCTGCCGCCGCCGTTGGACAGCTTTAAGGTAATCGTGGCGCGCAAGTTTGTAAATGTGGCGTCTAAGGTACAGACGGTACTGCGTAAGCTGTGGAACGGCAAGAAAGTACACTTTCTGTCCCTCTTTCAGGACGCCCAAACCCGCAGCGATATGGTCGCTACCTTTTTAGCGGTGCTGGAATTGGCCAAAACCAAGAAGATCACCATTGACGGGACCATGGAGGACCCGGATGTGCAAATCATAAACGAGGTAAATACCGTTGAGTGAGAAAAACAACACCATTGCCCAGTTAGAGGCCATGCTTTTTGCCGCCGGCGATCCGGTGGAGCCGGAAAAGTTGGCGGATGTGCTGGAACTGGATATAGAAAATGTGATCAAAATGCTGGGGTATTTGGAGGCCAAATACGACGAGAGCGGCAGCGGACTGCGGCTGATCCGCGTAGACGGCAAGTACCAAATTTGCACCAGAGAAGCCTATGCGGACGGCGTGCGTGCCCTACTGGAGATCAAAAAAAATACGCCTCTCAGCCCGGCCGCATTTGAAGTTTTAGCCATTGTGGCGTATAATAAAGCGGTGACACGCTCCTTTGTGGAGCAGGTGCGTGGCGTGGATTGCTCCGGTCCCATCTCCGGTTTGGTGCAAAAGGGCTTGATTGAGGAGAAGGGGAGACTGGACCTGCCAGGCCGCCCGCTGGTGTACGGCACCACAGATCGGTTTTTGCGCTGCTTTTCCCTGAATTCCCTGGATGATTTGCCGGATCTGCCATCCACAGAGGAAGTGGAGCAGATCGCCAAGGATAACGGCCAAACCTCCCTGTTTGAGAAAGAGGGCGGCAAGGACGACCCGCTGGCTGCAGCGGCAGACGCACTGGAAAGTGCCAATAATGACGATGAAAAAGAGATCTGAGCGGGAGAGGTGAGGATTTGAAAATCTTTTTGATTATAGTGGGTGTGCTGGTGGTGCTCATCGCACTGCTGATGTCTCTGTCTGCCACTCTGACCCTGATCTATGACGGCGGCTGGCATACCAGTGTACAAGTGTTGTTCATTAAGAAAGACATTGTGCTGTCCCAGATTCTTTCCTTTATCCTGTTCCCGGAAAAATCCGCTGAGCAGGCTAAGAAAAAGGGCAAGGAGAAAAAAGAGAACAAGAAAGACACCACAGAGCCTACGCCGAAAAATACGCCCACGGAAGAGGAGAAAACGACCCAGGCGATGCCAGAACAGTCGGAGAGCGAAAAGGCGCCCGCTAAGGCGGAAGAAAAGCCCCAAAAGCCCAACTACTTCCAGCAGCTTTGGGACAAGGACGGCGTGATCGGTTACTTGCTGTTGATCAGCAATTTGGTGGAAACTGCGTCTTCTGCGGTAACAACTTTATTTAGGGGCTTCCATATTTATTCATTATATGTTAAAATGATTGTCGGCGGCGCTGATGCCGCAGATATAGCTGAGAAGTACGGCACCCTCTGTTCGTTCTATTATCCCGTTAAGGGCATGATCTTAAACGGCATGAAGGTGGACCAATACGATGATTACATACAGCCGGATTTTATCGCACCCCGCTCGGAGTACGAGTTCCAGCTCATCGGCAGTCTCAGCGTCGGTCTTTTGGTGCGTATGCTCCTGCGGGCCGGTATCGTCTTTTTGAAAAATTTTATTAAGGATAAGTAAGGAGAAAGTATTATGAAAGAAACTCCGGTAAACAAAATCATGGAAAACACGCTGGAAAAAATGCGTGAAATGGTAGATGTTTCTACCATCATCGGCGACCCGATGGTCACCGGCGACACCACGCTTATTCCGGTATCTAAAGTGACTTACGGCTTTACCAGCGGCGGTACGGATCTGCCCACCAAGCAGCAGAATCAAGAGCTGTTCGGCGGTGGCGGCGGCGGTGGCATCACCATTACCCCGGTGGCCTTTATCGTGATTGAAAAGGGCAAGTGCCGTATGATGCAGATCAACAATTACACTTCCTCTGCGGATCGTGCTGTGTCTATGATTCCGGAGTTGGTAGACAAACTCACCGAGCTGCTGAAAGCCAAGGACGGCAAAGCAGACGAGGCGGAGACCCCCGCGGCCGAATAATGATGTACGGATCACCCGCATATATTTGTGTGGGTGATTCTTTTGTATGTAAAAAAGCGTATTTTTGCCGTTCTCTTATGTTTGTTTTTGCTGGTGCCGATGTCGGCGCTGGCGTCCACCAGCGCTCAAAGCGCCGTGGTGATGGACGCTGCCGGACACACGGTGCTGTATGAACAAAATGCTTATGAAGGACGGCCTATGGCCTCGACCACTAAAATTATGACCGCCTACCTGGCTTGCGCAGCCGGGGACTTGCAGCGAACGGTGCCTATAACAGCCGCTATGCTGAAAGACACAGAGGGCTCGTCCTTGGGATTGCATGTGGGGGATCGGATCACACTGTACGATCTGGTGGTAGGCATGTTGTTGGTCAGCGGCAACGACGCTGCCAATGCGGCTGCAATCTTTCTTTCCGGCAGCACGCAGGCGTTCGTTGCCAAAATGAACAGTACGGCCAAGGAAATGGGTATGCACCACACCCGCTTTGTGACCCCCTCCGGGCTGGATCGGGGCGATCATCATTCCACCGCTTACGACATGGCGCTGTTGACGGCTCACGCCCTTCAGAATAAGACCTTTGCCAAAATCTGCGCCGCGCCCAGAGCCAAAGTGACCATCAACGGTAAATCGAAAACGGTATACAATCACAATCGGCTGCTCACTTCGCTGGATGGTTGTGTAGGCGTAAAAACCGGCTATACGGAACGGGCAGGGCGGTGCCTGGTGAGTGCTGTCAAGTATAAGGGGAACACGCTGATCTGCGTAACCCTATCCGATCCGGACGACTGGGTGGATCACCGCAGGCTGCTGGACGCCTGCAAAAAGCAGTACACCACCTACAAGCTGGACCGCCATGTGCAGGTGCCAGTAGTGGGCGGCATGGAGTCCTATGTGACCGCAGCGTTTCGGTACAGCCAAACGGCGCTGAACGCCACTTATACCGTGCGGCTCTATTACTATCCTTTTATTTATGCGCCGGTGAAGAAAGGCGATGTGATCGGCTACGCTTGTATCAATCAAATAACCGTGCCTATGCGGGCACAGGAGGATATTGAAATTTATGCCACAGAAGAATGAAGAACGACTGCAAAAGTACCTGGCCGAGTGCGGCGTGGCTTCTCGCCGAAAGAGCGAGGAGCTGATCGCTGCCGGTAAGGTGAAGGTCAATGGCCATGTGGCCCAAATCGGCGACAAGATCGACCCGCGCAGAGATCTGGTAACCGTGCGGGGGAAGAAAGTACGCAAAACCCAGCGGAATTACTATATTTTACTGCACAAGCCCCGGGGCTATGTGACCACGGTCTCCGACGAGCAGCTGCTTGGGAAGAATTAATCCTTCCAGTCCTTGTTCACGGGC
>OHAN01002225.1_pt1 | contig 13636 bp, 11 predicted proteins | sample 1577121 | NCBI WGS metagenome assembly OHAN01 (sample SAMEA3541554, study PRJEB24748) | human gut metagenome | biome: human gut; feature: human-associated habitat; material: faeces | place: China | collected 2012 | reverse complement strand
AGCTTAGGCTATGTAGACCTGTCGAAAGTTTCGTTCTTCATACTCGACGAAGCCGCCACGCCAGTTCAAACGCATCGTCGCAGTCCATCGTTTGCGAATACTCGTAAACAAACGCCATTACAAACGAACCCATGGCGCCGCCGAGCACGCTGCCAAACACAGGGAACACACCCGTGCCGAGCACTGCACCGATAAACGTGCCGATGCCGATAAGCCCTACCACGCTCCACGGCAATTTATGCCTGCGGATACCGAAAAACGATACTATAAATTCCCATAATTCACCAAAAACATAAATCAGCACCAATGCAGACAAAATACGTCCGTCAAAATATTTTGCTTCATCAAAACAGGCAAATCCTATCCCTGCCAAAAGCATCAGCGTATTGCCGGGCAGCCCAACCAGAGTTAAAAGCGGCCCCACGATAACGATAAAGGCTGCTGCCAATGCTTCCAAGAAATATTCCATACCTTGCCTCCTTATGTTAATTACTGCCAATATTATAACATAATCCGTACTGCTTTATTTGTAACTTTTGTGAATTATTGTTTTTAATCTGCCAAAATGATAAAATATTTATAAATAAACATGTTAAAAGGAGCTTATATGGAACAAATTATTGAAATTTTAACGCCGTGGGCAAAGCCGTTTCTGGTTTTCTGCGGTTTTATGCTGATAAGATATCTTTACCGTACCGTAATTCTCCGCTTTTTGCAGCTTTTAAACAACAAAATGTCTTTTGAGTACGGCGGCGATATTTTAGACGCTTTCGCCAAACCGATACATATTTTTCTTTTTATCCTCGGCGTTTATGCTGCCTTAAACTGCTCGCCCATTACTTTTGTTACCGACCATCCGGCAATTGATAAATTCCTGCGCAGCAGCTTTATTATTGCCATCTTTTGGGGCATTTACAATATCAGCGACATTACGCACGGCATTGCGCTGAAAATTTTAACACGCGCCGAAATTAATATCGAAGATTCTCTTGCCAACATTCTTTCTACAATGTTCCGCATTTTAATTGTTGTTATCGCCACCTTAATGATTGCCAAGGAATGGAATTACGACATGAGCGGCCTTCTGGCAAGTTTAAGTATCGGTTCTTTAGCGCTTGCCTTTGCCGCCAAAGATGCTTTGGCAAACGTATTCGGCAGCTTTGTAATTATTGTCGACAAACCATTTAAAGTAGGCGACTGGATTTCTGCCAACGGCGTGGAAGGTACCGTTGAAAAAATTACTTTCCGCAGTACCTGCATACGCACTTTTCCGCAGGAACTTGTGTATGTTCCAAACTCGCTGCTTTCCAACACGCCAATTATTAACTACACCAAGCGCGAAAAACGCCGCATTGAGTTTTTGCTGGGCGTTACCTACGATACAACGCATGACCAGATGCAAAAACTTGTAGAAAATATACGCACCTACCTTACAAACAGCGAGCTTGTTTACAGCGACACGGTTATGGTTTACTTCCGCGATTATGCAGACAGCAGCCTGAACATTTTTATTGTATGTTACACCAAAGCCAGCGATACCAAAGGCTTTTTGGCAGCCCGCGAGCAGATTAACCTTGATATTATGAAAATACTGGAAGAAAACGGCGCTTCCTGCGCTTTCCCGAGCACCAGCGTTTATTTTGAAACGCCGCTTAAAAGTGAAACCAAAAACAACTGAATACAAAAATAAAAAGGCAGCTTTTAAAGCTGCCTTTTTATTTTTGTGCGTCATTGCTTTCACGAAATATTTAAAAATTATTTTAAGCGTATTTAAAATTAATTTTTATCGCCAAACAAGTCATTTTCATTTTGTTCGGGCATCTTTAAATCTGTTTCAAAACTTTCCGCTTCATAAAGTTTTTTATTAATTACACGGCTGCGGCGTTCAGCGGCTTCAATATGCCCGCTTGCTTCCTGCAATTTTTTGCGTGTTTTGTCAAGCAGCGCCGCAAACACGGCAAAATCCTGCTTAACACCTGCAATAATGCGCCATACTTCACCGGTACGTTTTTCTATGGCCAAAGTGCGGAATCCAACCTGTAAGCTGTTTAAAAGTGCCGCCAGAGTTGTAGGCCCTGCAACACAAACACGGTATTTGCGCTGCAGTTCTTCCAGCAGCCCGGTAATGTTTACCGCTTCCGCAAAAAGCCCTTCTGTCGGCAGGTACATAACCGCAAAATCAGTGCTGTAAGGCGGGCAGATATATTTACTGTTAATATCGGCAGCTTCGCTTTTAAAACGTTTTTCAAGCTGCTTTAACGCTGTTTCCGCCGCTGCGGCATCAGCATTTTCACGCGCTGCCAAAAGCCTCTGGTAATCTTCCTGCGGAAACTTGGCATCTACCGGCAGCCATACGGTCTGTTCGCTTTTTCCCGGCAATTTAAGGGCAAATTCAACCCGCTCGGAAGCGCCCGGCTTTACGGCAACATTTTCGGCATACTGCTCCGGCGCCAGCATATCCTGCAAAAGTATTTTCAGCTGCATTTCGCCCCAGATGCCGCGGTTTTTAACATTGCTTAAAATGCGTTTTAAATCGCCTATTCCGCCGGCAAGGCTCTGCATTTCACCAAGCCCGCGGTGTACTTCTTCAAGCCTGCGGCTTACAAGGCTGAAACTTTCGCCAAGCCTGCGTTCCAAAGTGGAGTTTAACTTTTCATCTACAATAATGCGTATCTGCTCTAAATTTTTTTCGGTGCTCTCGCCTATTCTGTCAAAACGCTTGTCAAGCTGCTCCGACAAGCGGTCTGCCGCAGACTGGTTTTCCATACGCGCCGCACGGGCAAGTGTCGCCTGTTCGCTGCGCAAATCGCGCAGTCCTTCATACATGCGCCGTTCGGTTGCTTCAAAATGCCGCACAAGTTCAGCAAGGTCTTTTTCATCAACAGCACCGGCGCGGCTGCGGTACAGCATAAAAATTACCGCCAGCTGTAAAATTATTATAAACACAAGTATTATTACAGTAAAATCCATAACGCACCTGCCTTTTTGCAATCTTAATTTATAATACACTATTTTATTACACTGTGCCAGCATAATTTCGCGCCCTGTTTTTACATCAAAACTATTTTTTATCTTTTTTTACAAAATTTTATACTGCCAGGCAGGATTTTATATTTATTTAGCGAAGTTATAATCAATCAAACGATTGATTAATCTGATTCCATTTTCGGGAGGATTGTTATAAATGAAAAATTTTATGGAAAACCTGCACTTAACCAAAAAGCAGTGGTATTATCTTGGCGCAGTTTTGGGCGTTTGTTTAATTTATTTTGCTTTTACTCATTTTAAAGACAGCGAAGCTCCGCAAAAAACAATTCCTTATGTGCGCACGGTTACGGCAGGAACACAAACCGGCAGCAATTATGATGTTTACCCGGGTGAAGTACGCGGACGTTATGAAAGCAATCTTGCTTTTCAGGTTACCGGCAAAATAATCAGGCGCCAGGCCAACCTTGGCGATACCGTAAAAGCCGGTGACGTTTTAATGGAAATCGATCCGCGCGACGTTAACGAAAGTGTTAATTCCGCAAGAGCCGCTGTAAGCGCCGCTTCGGCAAACTTTCTGCTTGCATCTGATAACGCCCAGCGTTACATAACTTTATATACGCAGGGCGCCGTAAGCAAAGCTACGCTTGACCAGTACAACACCCAGCTTGAAGCACAGCAGGCGGCGTTAAATCAGGCCAAAGCACAATATCAGGCAGCACTGAACCAGCTTAATTACACACGCTTAACAAGCGACCACGACGGTGTTGTATCCTCCGTTACCGGCGAAGTTGGGCAGGTTGCTGCTGCCGGTACGCCTGTAATAACCGTTGTGCAGTCCGGCGAAAAAGAAGTGCATATCTATATCCCCGAAAATAAACTTGCTTCAATTCACCCCGGCCAGAGTGCAGTTATAGATTTCTGGGCGCTGCAAAACGTTACTGCCGGAGGGCAGATAAGAGAAATTGCGCCGATGGCAGACCCTGCCACCCGTACGTACGAGGTAAAAGTAAGCATTAACAATATGCCGCCGCAGGCAAAGCTCGGCATGACAGCCAAAGTAAGCTTCACCGGCGACAGTTCTGATATTGTAACTCTCCCGAAATCTGCAATTTACCAAACCGAAAACACGCCTCAGGTATGGATAGTAAAAGATAACCATGTAACCCTTGTGCCGGTAGAAATTGCCGGTTACGAAAACAACAGCGTTAAAATTAAAAGCGGCCTGCAAAAAGGCGACATAGTAGTAACAGGCGGTACAACAAAATTATCTGCCAATCAGGAAGTGCGGCTGGAAGGTGAGGAATAATGAAAAACGGCAATCTCGCTTCATGGTCTATTGAACATAAACAGATAATTTATTTTTTCATGTTTCTTTGCCTTGTTGCCGGCATTTATTCCTATAACATTCTCGGCCGTTCGGAAGACCCGGTATATACGGTTAAGCAAATGGTTATATCGGCTGCATGGCCCGGGGCAACAGCCAAAGAAATGGAAATGCAGGTTACAGATAAAATTGAAAAAGAAGCCCAGACCCTGCCGGATATTGATTACGTTACAAGTTATTCGCGTCCGGGGCAGTGCGTTGTTAATGTTTACCTTAAAGAGCATGTTCCAACCGATAAGGTACGCAGCCACTGGCTGGAACTGCGCAATATTGTAAACGATATTAAAACAGACCTGCCGGAAGGCGTTTACGGGCCTTATTTTAACGACCGTTTCGACGATGTATACGGCAATATATACGCAATCACCTCCGAAAGCTTCGGTTACGAGGATATGCGTAAAGAAGCCGAAGAAATTAAACGCATTTTTTATACCGTGCCCGATGTAAAAAAAGTCGAGCTTATCGGCGTGCAGCCGGAAAAAATTTATCTGGAAGTATCCAACGATAAACTTTCGCAGCTTGGCATTTCGCTTGATACTCTTGCAAGCGCCATAAAATCGCAGTCCGCAATTGTGCCCGCAGGTATGGCAGAAAGCACGGACAACAATGTTTACCTGCGCCTTACCGGTTTGCCGGATACACTTAAAGAAATCGGCAGCATCCCGGTTAATGCCAACGGGCGTATTTTCCGCCTTGATGACATTGCCAAAGTCACCCGCGGTTATGCCGACCCTCCCGAACCCAAAATTTATTTTAACGGACAGCCTGCCATTGGCATTTCCATCTCCATGGAAGACGGCGGCAACAATATCCGCCTCGGCGAAAATCTTGCCAAAACTGTAGCGCAAATAGAAAGCAGGCTGCCGCTGGGTTTTGAACTGCACCAGGTAGCCAATCAGCCGGAAGTTGTTAAAAACTCTATTGATGAATTTACCCAGAGCTTAAAGGAAGCCGTTATTATAGTTCTGGCAGTAAGCCTGTTCAGCCTTGGCAAACGCTGCGGCTATGTTATTTCCGTATGTATTCCGCTTGTGCTGCTCGGCACTTTTATCGGCATGTACGCACTTGGCATCGACCTGCACAAGGTATCGCTCGGGGCTTTAATTGTGGCCCTTGGCATGCTGGTTGATGATGCCATTGTTGTTGTGGAACTGATGGAAATAAAACTCGCCGAAGGCTGGGAACGCAAACGTGCGGCGGCTTATGCTTTTGAAACCTGCGCTTTTCCGCTTTTAACCGGTACAATTATTACCTGCGTAGGTTTTACGCCGATATATTTTTCACGCGGCAGCGTTGGCGAATTTGCTGGCAGCCTGTTTACCGTTATCAGCCTAGCGCTGATGCTCTCATGGGTTGTATCAGCAACGGTAGCACCTGTATTGGGTTACGAATGGGTTCACCCGAAAAAAATTGCCGAAGGCAGCGCATATACAACTCCGTTTTACCAAAAATTCCGCAGCCTGCTTACATGGTCGCTGGCACACCGTTTAACGGTAATTGCCGTAACCATAGGCATTTTCTTCGGCTCGCTCTTTTTAAGCAAATTCATCAACAAAGAGTTCTTCCCTCCTTCCGTACGCCCGGAACTTTTAACTGAACTCAACCTGCCGGAAGGCACGAGCATTAAAACAACGGAAGAAATTGCCCTTAAAATTACATCCGAAATTAAAGATGACCCCGATATTGCAAGTGTAGCTACCTATATCGGCGAAAGCGCACCTCGTTTTGTGCTTGTTGCAGAGCCCGTACAGCCGCGCGAAAATTACGCACAGCTTGTCATTCTGGCAAAAGACGTAAAAGCCAAAGAACGTGTTTCGCAAAAAGTTTCCGCACTTATTAACCAAAAATATCCGGAGGTTTTAACTTACAGCAAATCCATCTCCCTTGGGCCTCCGTCCGAATATCCGGTTATGCTGCGCGTTTCCGCACCAACAGATGAACTTGCCAAAAGGTATGCACAAAAAGTGCGCGAAGAAATGGAAAAACATCCGGCCGTTATCATGACCCGATTTAACTGGATGGAAAAAACGGGCGCGTTAAAAGTAGAAATTGACAACGACAAGCTGCGCCAGATGGGTATTGACCGCCAGACTGTATCCATGGCCTTGCAGGCAGAACTTTCCGGCTATACCGTAGCACAGTATTACGAAGGCGACCAGGCTATCGATATTGTTTTCCGCCTGCCGGAAAGCGACCGCGAAAAACTTTCAGATTTAAGAATGCTGACCATACCGACGCCTGGCGGCAGCGTATCTTTGGAACAGGTGGCAAACATCAGCTACGAAGCCGAGGACAATATGATCTGGCGGCGCAACCTTTTGCCGACAGTTACTGTTAATGCCGGTATCAGCGAAGGCTATACCGATAACGATGTTGCCCAGCAAATTTATGATTCCCTTGCGCCTCTGCGCGAAGAACTTCCGCCGGGCGTTGCCATTGATATCGGCGGGCCTTTGGAAAACAGCAATAAAGCACTTAACTATTTAATAGAACCTGTGCCTGCCATGTTCATCGTTATGATAATCCTGCTGATTATGCAGCTTAAAGATGTGCGCAAAATGATTGTAATTGCCTGCACGGCGCCAATGGGCGTTATAGGCGTTATGATTGGCCTTTTGCTGTTCGGTTCATCGCTTGGTTTTTTAGCAGAACTTGGTATTTTGGCGCTAACGGGTATTATCATACGCAATTCGGTTGTGCTGCTCGACCAGATTGACCAGCATCTCGAAGCAGGCATGCCGCCTTATGAAGCTGTTTTGGAATCCGCCATAGTGCGTTTCCGTCCCATTATGCTTGCGGCTCTTACAACGGTGCTTGGCCTTGTGCCGATGTTTACCAATCCGTTTTGGGAATCCATGGCAGTAGCCATTGCCTGCGGGCTTACCGGTGCAACCTTGCTGACGCTTGTTGTGCTGCCTGTAATTTATTCTTTAATGTTTAAAATAACAAAGCCCTGAAATTATAAAGGAGCACTGTACTTATAAGGTATAGTGCTCCTGTTTTATTATCAGTATCATAAAAAGCAAAAACAGCCTGTACTGTAAAGCAATAAACAAAAACTGCGGCGGCTAAAATAATTACGCTTTATGCCGCAAGGTCAGCTGCGAAGCCTGACCGTTAGCGGAGGAGCCGCAGCATTTTTGTATTGCTGAAACAGTATTGGCTGTTTTGCTGCTATTCAGTTATAATAATTAACCTGTCATTTATTTTCCGGCAAAGCAGCCAGTGCACGCATGGCAAGGGCATAACCCATAAAGCCGAGCCCGCAAATCTGCCCCAGGCAGGCCGGAGCAGTTACAGATTTATGGCGGAACTCCTCGCGAGCATGCACATTGCTTAAATGCACCTCAATAGCAGGCAGCGCCACGCCTTTTAAGGCATCCAAAATTGCCACGCTGTAATGGGTATATGCGGCAGGGTTAATAACAATGCCGTCATATTTTCCATATGCGTCCTGAATAAAACCAACCAGTTCACCTTCATAATTGCTCTGGCAGATTTTAACATTAACCCCGATTTCTTCTGCCTGCTGCAAAATAAAAGCACACAAATCGGCATAATCTTTGGCGCCATATACGTTTTTTTCGCGGATGCCCAGCAAATTGATGTTAGGCCCGTTAATTACCAAAATATTTTTCATTTTTTCATCTCCCCGGCAATTTTTACAAGCTGGCTCAACACATTTTCTATGCTGTCTGCATTTTTTACAATGTAAGCGGCATATTTTCTGTAAAGTTCTATTCTTTCGTTATAAAGCTCATAAACCCGCTGCGTTCCGGCAGTCAAAAGCGGCCGCGTTTTAATTTCAACGTCATTTACAATAGCGTCCGCCGGTCGGTCTATAAAGACTATAATGCCGTTTTTGGCATAAGCATCCATACTTGCAGCTTTTTTTACAACTCCGCCGCCTGCCGCAATAACGCAGTTTTCTTTCCGTGCCAAAAATTCAGCCGTCCGCTGCTCAGCTTCGCGGAAAACGTCTTCGCCCTGGGCAAAAAACTCTTTAATGCTGTAAGGTTCCCGCTGCTCCAAAACGTCGTCGGCGTCATAAAATTCCATTTTAAGCTTTGCTGCCAAAAGTTTGCCCAGCGTTGTTTTTCCGCAGCCGGGCATACCAATTAAAACTATATTTTTCATTATTTTTCTGCCAGCCTCTGCATAATTTTTACTGCCAAATCCGTACCAAGTTTGCGCTGCTGCCAAATTTCCTGCGCTGCCACGGCCTGCGCCGCCAGCATTAAAAGCCCGTTTACGGCTGTTTTTCCGCAGGAGCGTACCATACGCAAAAACTCGGTTTCAGCCGGATTATAAATTAAATCTGCCGCTGCGCCGAAATTTTTAATAACCGCTTCCGTTACGGGGCTTACACCTGTTTTTGGGTACATCCCCACCGGCGTGCAGTTAATAATAATATCGCCCGTGTCTCCGGCAAGTTCCTCATAACTCAAACACCGTGTTTTGATATTTCCGCAGATTTCTACAACCTGCCGCGGAATTGCCTGCGGATTTCTTGACACCAGCAAAACTTCCTTTGCCCTGCTTTTTGCAAGGTACTGCACCACTGCGCGCGAAGCGCCGCCAATGCCGAGTACGGCTGCTTTTTTGCCTTCTGCTTTAATGCCGTAATATTCCAGCATCATACCAAAGCCGAGCCAGTCGGTATTATATCCACAGCTTTTGCCGTTACTAAAGCTAATGGTATTTACGGCGCCAATAGCTGCTGCTTCAGCAGAGATACTGTCAAGGAACGGCATAACTTCTATTTTATGCGGAATAGTTACATTAACGCCTATATAACTTTGCGCCAGTTCCGGCACAGCTGTTTTTAATCCTTCTGCCGGAAGTTCCAGCAATTTATAATCCGCATCAATGCCAAGCTCTTCAAAAATCATTCCGTGTATTTGAGGCGACAGGCTGTGCCCGAGTTTTGCTCCCAATAAGCCAAAATGCTGCATCATTATCTCTCCCGTCCCATATCGCTGCGGTAGTTGCCTAAAATTTTAAAATATGCGCAGTTATCTTTCAGCATGCGCACTGTTTCCTGCACATTGGTATCGGCAAGGTTGCCCACCAAATCAATATGGAAAAAATATTCCCACGACTTGCCCTCAATCGGGCGCGATTCCAAATTGGTAAGATTTAAGCCGCTGTGATAAAAATACCCCAATACACGGTACAGCGAACCCGGTTCATGCTTAACGGCTATTACAAGCGTAATTTTATCGGCATCGGCACTGTGCTCCGCCTCATTGGCAATGATGATAAAACGCGTGGTATTATTACCGTTATAGTTAATATTGGCAGCCAAAATCTCCAAGCCGTACAACTCGGCAGCCTGTTTGCCTGCAACGGCTGCTTTATGAAGGCTGCCGCTTTCTTTAACGGCTTCTGCGCTTTTAGACGTGCTGTAATACGGAATTAATTTCATCTGCGGATATTCCGCAAAAAAATCCTTGCACTGGGCAAACCCCTGCGGGTGTGAATACACCTCGGTAATTCCGCTGAGAACAGCACCCGGCAGAGCCATTAAATTATGCTCTATCTTCACGCATTTTTCACCGGCAATATGGCAGTCATAGCGGCGCACAAGGTCATAAACTTCCGTAATGCCGCCGGTAGAAGAATTTTCAACCGGCAGAACGCCATAACGGATTTCACCGTTTTTTACGGCTTTTACCACGTCTTCAAACACGGAATAGTAATGCCTGTTAAAATTCTTTCCCGCAAAATATTCTTCCATAGCTTTATGGCTGTAAGAACCTTTCACGCCAAAGCAGCCTACTTCAAGCGGCACTGTTTCCACAGGTTCAGCACTTATCTGCTGTTCTTCCATTTTGCGGGCAATGGCCATAATTTCTTCCATTAATCCGGCTACTGCCGGAGCGTAATTTTTGTTGCGGAGCTTGCCCTGTGCTTTTTCTATTACCTTCAGCTCTCTTGCCCTGTCGCGCACAGGCAGGTTATTTTGCTTTTTATATTCGGCAACCCGCAGCACTGCCTGCAAACGCCGTTCAAAAGCGTTTATTAAATTACTGTCGGCTTCGTCTATTTCCCGGCGGATGGCTTCCAAATCAAGTTTTTCTGTCATTTTATTTCTCTCCTGCCAGCAGCATATCTAAAATTACCCAGGCGGCAACACCTTCAATTACAGGTACGGCGCGCTGCACAATGCAGGGGTCATGCCTTCCTGTAATTACCAGTTCCGTATTGCTTTCCGTACTTAAATCAACCGTTTTCTGCGCTTTGGCAATGCTTGGCGTAGGTTTTACGGCTGCTTTAAACAGCACCGGCATGCCGTTGGTAATACCGCCGGTAATACCGCCGTTGTTATTAGTGTATGTTTTTACAACGCCGTTATCATAATACATCTGGTCATTGGCTTCGCTGCCCGGCATCTGTGCCAGCGCAAAACCTTTGCCAAACTCTATGCCTTTAACCGCAGGTACGCTGAACAAGGCATGTGCCAAACGGCTTTCCAGCGAATCGAAAAACGGCGCACCGATACCGGCAGGCAAGTTGATTGCCATGCACTCAATTACGCCGCCAACCGAATCACAGCTTTGTTTGGCAGCTAAAATCAGCTGCTGCATTTCGTTTCCGGCAGCGTCATCCAGCACCGGAAAACTTTTCTGTGCCAATTTCGAAAAAGTATCCGCACTTTCTCCAAGCGGATTAAACGGCATATCTTTTACGCCTGCAACTACCGCTATATGCGCGCCAACGTAAATGCCACGCTGTGCCAGAATTTGTTTGGCTACGGCACCCATAAAAACCAAAGGAGCAGTTAATCTACCGGAAAAATGCCCGCCGCCGCGGTAATCATTAAAACCGTTATATTTTACTTTGCCGCTGTAATCGGCATGCCCCGGCCGCATTACATTTTTAAGTTTGCTGTAATCGCCGCTGTGCTGGTCGCTGTTGGGTATTAAAACGCATAACGGCGTGCCTGTTGTTCTGCTTTCAAAAAAACCGCTTTCAATTATAAAAGCGTCTTTCTCGTTCCGCGCTGTTGCAAGCGGGCTTTTGCCCGGCGCACGGCGCTGCATTTCTTTTTTTACAGCGTCAAGGTCTATTGCAAATCCCGGCGGCAAACCGTCTATTACGCAGCCTATGCCAAGCCCGTGCGATTCACCGAAAATAGTAAGTTTTATTTTTTCACCCAAAGTTGCCGTCATAAATTTTCTCCCTGCTCATATTTGCCGCCCAAACAGGAAAAATCCTGCCAAAAGGTTGGATATGATTTTTTTACGCTTTCGCTGCCTTCTATAATTACAGGCTCACGGCAGCTCCGCCGCCAGAAACGCCTCCGCCGTGGTTTCCATCATCCTTCTGGATTTTGTGCATCGATACATGACGGTCGATCAGCACATCCCTGCGGTCTCTGATGTTTACGCGTTTCAGATCCGCATAGCTCTTTGCACCACGGTTTTTCTTTCGTCTGTAGCTCTTCCAGATTCCAAAATAAACAAGAATTCCTGTCGCAGCCGCTGCGATAACAGAAATAAGAGCTTCCGTGCTGTTGATTTTGCGGTAATGAATAATGGAACCGTCTTCTGTAATCAGATAGTCCGCATCGGAAACGCCTCGGTCGAAGCATTCCTGCGTCATCGTAATCATTTTTGCAAAGGTTCCCGCATAGTCGCCGTCTTTCGCGTAGCCCTGCGCCGCCTGCAGGATATCATCAATTTCCGCATCGGACATATAATACTGCATAATACCGGACGTCGAAATCACGATCTGGCGCTGTCCCATGTCGATGAGGAAGCAGACACCGTTTGGCTCTTTCGGATACTTTTTGTCATAAAAATCATCTGCAATCGCCTGACAGTCCTCGGAACCGCTGCTGCGCTCGGTCAGGATGACCATATGAATTTCCGTATTGTTCTCGAACTCCGCGCAGGATCTCTCGAGGTCCTGCTCCTCCGCATCAGAAAGAAGCGATGCATTGTCGTAGATATGCTGGGATTCGGCTTTTACGGTATTCACAGAAAAAATCCCGCACAGCAGAAGGGCCGCAAAAATCCCGAGCAGATATTGTCCTGCTTTTTTCATTCTTCTCATGCGAAATACCCTCCTATCAGCATCACAATCAGAACCAGAAGAGCACTCACAGCCGACGTCAGAAGGGCTCTCTTCCGCTCATAGGGAAAATCGCCGTTGATCGTTCCGGTCTGGCCGTTCATCGCATAGTAGTAAACCTTCCCGTCTTTTCCCGGATACGTCAGTGTCCAGACCGGAAACAGTACGTAACGCCAGTCCTCCCGCTTTGGAGAAAGCTTCATTTTCTCCTGCTCGAGGGAGAGATACTCGTTCGCCTCGTTCCGCATTGCGCCGCGCGCCATCGTCTCCAGTTCTTTTTTCAGTTCCGGTGCGATCTGCGCCTGTTCGATATCACGTTTTTCCGCCTGAAATCCGGAAAGATAGCCCATAGAAAACGGCTGCATCTCCTCCAGACGATAGGGCTGCACGCATTCGATCAGATCGCGGTCGGCCTTGTTCAGAGCGTTACGCGACAGACCGTCCACACGGACCTCTCCCTCCCGGCGGACATCGTAGATGCTGGTCTCTTTGTACTCCACATCACCGGTCTGCCAGACTCTCACCTTCCGGCCGCGTGCCATGTAATCCGTCTCAAAGTCTCCGCCGTAAATCCAGTACGGGAAATAGACACCTGTCATCTTCTGTACCTGACTCTTTTCGAAAAAATCCTTCGGAATAAAGTGTTTCTTCCGGGTAAATGACAAAAATTTCTCGATTGCCTGCTCCTTGCTGATTTTGAACGGCAGCACAAAATCCGGCATATATTCTCCCGAAAGCCGGCCGGAAAGCACCACCGGGTTGTGGCAGTAGAAACAGTATGTCGCTGCCGTCGTCGCATCGGTCACAATCTCGGCGCCGCAGTTCGGACAGGTGTAGACAACTGCTTCGCCCTGCTCTGTTTCCCCTTTTGTTTCCTCCGTACTGCTTTCCTTCTGTGCATCGGATGCTTCCTGTGCACCGGCAGCATCGTCCTCCCCGTTCAGCGCTTCCGCTGCTTTCGGGTTCGCCTTTTCGGCTTCTTCCTGTGTAAACGAGGACAGGCAGTACTCGCATTTATACTTTCCGCTTGCCGGATCGAAGGTCAGATCGCCTCCGCAGTTCGGGCATTTGTATGTAATAACCTCCATATTCTATCCCTCCTTCCCCGGAGCCGCTGTTGTATTGGATGGTTATCTGTTTTCTTTTACTGTCTTGGTTTTCCGCAGTTCGAGCAGAACTTGCCGG
>OHAN01002218.1_pt1 | contig 13690 bp, 9 predicted proteins | sample 1577121 | NCBI WGS metagenome assembly OHAN01 (sample SAMEA3541554, study PRJEB24748) | human gut metagenome | biome: human gut; feature: human-associated habitat; material: faeces | place: China | collected 2012 | reverse complement strand
ATCTGCTCGCGCTCGGCCTGCGCGGCCGGGCGGTCGGCGCGGCGCTGCAGGCGTGCCTGGATGCGGTCATGGACGAGGCGGTGCCGAACGACAGGACCGCGCTACTGGCTTATGCGGCGGAAAATTTGCAGCGCTTTGCAAATTCCTGAAACTCAGGACTTGAAAATTGTGGAGCGATGTTATAAGATGAAGGACATATTTGAATTACATTGTAATAGAATATGCGGAGAACACGGTCATGGAACAGATTCGGTCGCGGAAAAATCAATATATTCTGCGCCTGCGCGCGCTGGCAAGGGACAATGACACGCGCCGGGACGCGGGGGAGTACGTCTGTGACGGTGAAAAGCTGCTGCGCGAGGCGTTGCAGTTCGGCGCGGAGGTCACGTCCGTGCTCTGGCGCGACGCGGCGGCGTTCCCGCTGCCGGACGGCATTGTGCAGTATACGGCGGACGCGGAGCTGGTGGCGTATGCCTCGCCGCTTATGCACTCTCCGGGCCCGGTCTTTACCGTGCGCATCCCGGAAATGCGCCTGCCGGAGCCGCTGCGGCACGTCATCGTGCTCGAGGGCGTGCAGGATCCCGGCAACGTCGGCACCGTCATCCGTACGGCGAACGCCCTCGGCATGGACGCCGTGGTGCTCACCGGCGCGTGTGCCGATCTCTACGGTCCCAAGACCGTGCGCGCCGCGATGGGCGCGCTTTTCCGCCAGCCGGTGCTGACGTGCGCGCAGGACGAGCTGATGCAGCTGCTGCACGCCCACGGGCTGAAGCTCTACGGCGCGGCGCTGACGGACACGGCGCAGGACCTGCGGCGCGTGCCGCTCTCGCCGGCCGCCGTGGCGATCGGCAGCGAGGGCCGCGGCCTGAGCGCGCAGCTGCTCGCGCAGTGCGACGGGCAGATCATCATCCCCATGCAGCCGGGGGCCGAGTCGCTCAATGCGGCGGTGGCCGCGGCGGTCGTCATGTGGGAGATCGCCCGCGCCGGGATGTGAGGAGGCGCGCCAATGTCGCAGCTGCAATACTGGGTCTGGCTGTCCATGCGCTTTGGCGTGCGCCCGAAGGTGAAGCTCGCGCTCGTGGAGCATTTCGGCACGCCGCGGGATGTATATTTTGCCACGGAGGCGGATTACCGCGTCCGTGTTCCGCTGCGCCCGGAAGAACTCCGGCAGCTGCAGGATAAGGACCTGAAGGATGTCAACCGTGCGCTCGCCATCTGCGACCGGGAGCACATCCGCATCCTGACGGTCCAGGACGCGGCCTACCCGCAGCGCCTGCTTCAGATCTATGACCCGCCGCTCGTGCTCTATGTGCGCGGCACGCTGCCGCAGCTCGACGACCGCGCGGCCGTCGCCGTGGTCGGCACGCGCAGCGCAACGCCGTATGGCATGCGCACCGCGCGCAAGTTCGGTTCCGAGATCGTGCGCCACGGCGGTATCCTGCTCTCCGGCCTCACCGCCGGGATCGACCGTTCGGCCGCCGAGGGTGCGCTGCACGCTGGGGGTATCTGCGTGGGCGTGTCCGGCACGGCGATCAATCTGGATTTTGCGGGCGCATGCACGCGGGAGGTCGCGCGCTGCGGCGCCGTCGTGAGCGAGTTTGCGCCGAATATGTCCGTGACGCGCTTCGGCTTCCGGCTGCGCAACCGCATCACGTCCGGCCTGGCCGTGGCGACGGTCGTGGTCGAGGCGCCGGAGAAAAGCGGCGCGCTCCTGTTTGCCGACGATGCTGTCACGCAGGGCAGGGAGGTCTTTGCCGTGCCCGGCAATGCAGATTCCCGCGCCTCGGTCGGCAGCAACGCGCTGCTCAAGGACGGCGCCCGCCCGGCCACGTGCGCGTGGGACGTGCTGAGCGATTTTCGCCGCATGTTTCCCGGCACGCTGCGGGAAAATATCGCGCCCGCGCCCGAGACCCAGGCGCCTGAACCGCCGCCGGAGATGGGCAGCGGCTTTGCACAGGTGCGCCGCCCGGTCGCGGAGAAAAGGATTGACAAGCCGCAGCCGGAGGCATATATTGACCTGGAAGCGCAGCTGCGATCGCTCACGACCGAGCAGCTGCAGATCGTCGCGGCGATCGATGCGCCCGGCACGCAGGTGGATCTCATCATCGAAAAGACGCAGCTCCCGGCGAGCAAGGTGCTCGCGGAGCTGACCGTGCTGCAGATCCGCGGCGTGGTCCGGCAGGAGCCGGGCAAACGCTTTTCATTAAATGTACGCGCAGGCACTGCGCAGCAATCATAAGGAGTTGGAGTAGACCCGATGGCAAAAGCAAAAACCGATCTGGTGATCGTCGAGTCTCCGGCGAAGGCCAGAACCATTGAGAAATATCTGGGCAGCAACTATCACGTCGTGGCCTCGATGGGCCACCTGCGTGACCTGCCCAAGAGCACCATGGGCGTAGACATTGACGGCGATTTTACGCCGCAGTACCTGCCCGTGAAGGACCGCGCAGACGTGATCGCCGATCTGAAAAAGCGCGCCAAAGCGGCCGGCACCGTCTATCTCGCGACCGACCCTGATCGCGAGGGAGAGGCTATTTCGTGGCACCTGAAGGAGCTGCTGGATCTGCCGGATGACAAGGCCAAGCGCGTGACGTTCAACGAGATCACGAAAAAGGTCGTCACCGAGAGCATTCAGCACCCGCGCGAGATCGATCAGGATCTGGTCGACGCGCAGCAGGCGCGCCGTATCCTCGACCGCATCGTGGGCTATAAGCTCAGCCCGCTGCTCTGGCGCAAGGTCAAGCCCGGCCTGTCCGCCGGCCGTGTGCAGTCGGTGGCCACGCGCATCGTGGTCGACCGCGAAAACGAGATCCGCGCCTTCCAGCCGCAGGAGTACTGGCTGCTCGACGCGCTGCTCGACTGCGGCGCGGGCACGTTCACGGCGCGCTTTTACGGCACGGCCGATAAGAAAATGGATGTCCCGGACGAGGCCACGGCCGACAAGATCATTGCCGCCGTTTCGGCTGAGCCGTTCCAGATCGCGAGCGTCAAGCGCGGCGAAAAACAGCGCAGTCCGTCGCCCCCGTTCATCACCTCGACCCTGCAGCAGGAGGCTTCCCGCCGCCTGGGCATGACGCCGCGGCGCACCATGTCGGTCGCGCAGCAGCTCTATGAGGGCGTGGACATTACCGACCGCGGCACGATCGGTCTCATTACCTACATGCGTACCGATTCGCAGCGCCTGTCCGATGAGGCGCTCGCCGCCGCACAGGCGTTTATCGTCGAGCACTACGGCCCGGAGTATCACCCCGGAAAGCCGCGCACGTATAAGACCAAGGCCGGCGCGCAGGATGCGCACGAGGCCATCCGCCCGACGGATGTCACGCTCACGCCGGATCGTGTGCGCCATGACCTCACGCCGGAGCAGTACCGGCTCTACCGGCTCATCTGGGGCCGCTTCACGGCCTGCCAGATGTCCAACGCCGTGTACGACAACGTCGTCGTGGATGCCGGCAGCGCGGGCTATCTCTTCCGCGCCAACTACTCCGAGCAGAAGTTCGCGGGCTACACCGCCGTGTATGAAGAGGCGAAGGACGAGGAGACGAGTGAAGTGCGCCGTCCGCTGCCGTCGCTCAAGCAGGGCGACGCCGTGGACCTCAAGAACGTTACGAAGGAGCAGCAGTTCACGCAGCCGCCCGCCCGCTATACGGAGGCGACGCTCATCCGCGCCATGGAGGAAAAGGGCATCGGCCGTCCGTCCACGTACGCGCCGACGATCTCGACCATTCTCAGCCGCAACTATGTCGTCAAGGAGGGGCGTTACCTGCGCCCGACGAATCTTGGCATCGTCGTGACCGAGATGATGGAGGCGTATTTCCGCAACATCGTCGATCTGAAGTTCACCGCCAACATGGAGACGGACCTCGACAAGATCGAGGCCGGCAAGATGGCGTGGAAGGACGTGCTGCGCGAGTATTATAAGGACTTTGACGCGAACCTCAACAACGCCGAGATCCAGCTTGAGGGCAAGCACCTCAAGGTGCCGGATGAGGAGTCGGACGAGGTCTGCCCGAACTGCGGGCGCAAGCTCGTGTATAAAAACGGCCGCTTCGGCCGCTTCCTTGCCTGCCCGGGCTACCCGGAGTGCAGCTTCACGATGCCCATCGTCGTCGAGATGCCCGGCAAGTGCCCGGCCTGCGGCGGCCGTCTGCTCAAGCGCACGTCCCGCAAGGGCTTTGCCTACTACGCCTGTGAGCGCGGACATGATTGCCCGGGACATGGCGAGGGCGAGGGCGGCGAGAACATCCAGGGCTTCATGACCTGGGACGTGCCGACGAAGGATTACTGCCCCGAGTGCGGCAAGACGATGTTTAAACGCGCCGGCAAGGGCGCCAACAAGCCGTTTTGCATCAACCCCGAGTGCCCGAACTATCTGCCGCCCGACAAGCGCGGCTACAAGCGCAAGCCGAAACCGGCGGACGACGCGGCCGAGACCAAGGCTGAGGCCGAGCCGGAATCCAAGGAGACGAAGCCGGAGACCAAGAAGCCGGCTGCAAAGAAGTCCGCGGCAAAAAAGCCTGCTGCCAAAAAGCCCGCAGCAAAGAAAACGGCCGCCAAGAAGCCGGCCGCAAAAAAGACGACGAAACCCAAGAAGGAAGCATAATTGGAAAGGCGGCCTGACCGGCCGCCTTTTTCGAGGAGGAACGCTATGACCCCAGTGACCGTGATCGGTGCGGGCCTGGCGGGATGCGAGTGCGCGTGGCAGCTGGCCGGGCGCGGCATCCCGGTGCGCCTGATCGAGATGAAACCCAAGAAAATGACCCCCGCGCACGTATCCGAAAACTTTGCCGAGCTCGTCTGCTCCAACTCCCTGCGCAGCGATGAGCTCACGAACGCCGTCGGCCTGCTCAAGGAAGAGCTGCGCCGGCTCGACTCCGTCGTGCTCGCGAGCGCGGACCACAACCGCGTCGCCGCCGGCGGCGCGCTTGCCGTGGACCGCGAAGCGTTCGCGCGCGAGATCACGGAGCGCATCTGCGCGCATCCGAACATCACCGTCGAGCGCGCCGAGGCGGACGCCATCCCGGACGGGGAGGTCGTCATTGCGACCGGCCCGCTCACGAGCGACGCCATGGCCGAGCAGATCCAGCGGCTCTGCCCGGAGTTCGACCTGCATTTTTACGATGCCGTGGCGCCCATCGTCACGCTCGAGAGCGTGGACATGGACAGCGCCTTTTTTGCCAGCCGCTACGACAAGGGCACGGCGGACTACGTCAACTGTCCCATGGATCAGGCGGAGTACACCGCCTTCGTGCAGGAGCTGCGCAATGCAAAGGAAGCGCCCATCCACGGCTTTGACGACGGTGCGGTCTTTGAGGGCTGCATGCCGGTCGAGGTCATGGCCCGCCGCGGGGAGGACACCCTGCGCTATGGCCCGCTCAAGCCGGTCGGCCTGCGCGATCCGCGCACCGGCAAGGACAACTACGCCGTTGTGCAGCTCCGGCGCGACAACGCCGAGGGCACGCTGTATAACATCGTCGGCTTCCAGACACATCTGACGTTCGGCGAGCAAAAGCGCGTCTTTTCCATGATTCCGGCGCTGCGGAACGCGGAGTTCGTGCGCTACGGCGTCATGCACCGCAACACCTATTTAAATTCCCCGCAGCTGCTCGACCGGTATTACCGCCTCCGGCGAGCGCCGCGCATCCGCTTCGCCGGGCAGATGACCGGCGTCGAGGGTTATGTGGAGTCGTGTGCGTCCGGCGCGCTCGTCGGCATCGAGACGGCCGCGCAGCTGCTCGGCCTGCCGCCTGTCGATTTCCCGCAAGAGACGGCCATCGGCGCACTGTCGCTGTACATTTCCGGCGGCAGCGTCGGCGATTTTCAACCCATGAACATCAATTTTGGCATCATCACACCGCTGGATCACCGCGTGCGCGGCAAGCGCAATAAGAACGCGGAGATTTCGGCGCGCAGCCTGCAGATTTTGGACGGGCTGAAACAAAAGGAGGTTTTTCATCTATGAGAATTCTTGTGGACGCAATGGGCGGTGACCTCGCCCCGGATGAGATCGTCAAGGGCGCGGTGCACGCGCAGCAGGAGCTGGGCGCGGAGATCGTGCTCGTCGGCCAGCGCGCCGCCATCGAGACCTGCCTGCGCAATGAGCAGGCCAAGCTCGAGATCATCGACGCCAGCGAAGTCATCACCATGGACGACGACCCCAGCACGGCTACCCGCCGCAAGAAGGACGCTTCCATGACGGTCGCGCTCAACATGCTGCGTGACGGCAAGGGCGACGCGGTCGTCTCCGCCGGCAGCACCGGCGCGCTGCTCACCGGCGCCACGCTCATCGTCAAGCGCATCCACGGCATCCGCCGCGCGGCGCTGGCTCCCGTGCTGCCGAACGGCGATGCGGGCGTCATGCTCATCGACTGCGGCGCTAATGCCGACTGCACGCCGGAATACCTGCTGCAGTTTGCCTATATGGGCAGTTACTATGCCCGCACCATGCTCGGCATTGCCGCGCCGCGCGTCGGCCTGCTGAGTAACGGCACTGAGGATCACAAGGGTTCCGAGCTCCAGCACGAGACATTCCCGCTGCTCAAGGCAGCGGACGCCGCCGGCCGCATCCGCTTTATCGGCAACGTCGAGGCGTCGCAGGTGTTCAGCGGCGACGTGGACGTCGTCGTCACGGACGGTTTCACCGGCAACGTGCTGCTCAAGGGCATCGAGGGCAGCATCAAGTACATGACGCGCCAGCTCAAGGGCATTTTCATGAAAAACTTCAAGACCAAGATGGCCGCTCTTGCCATCAAGAACGAATTCCACGCGCTCAAGGCGTCGCTCGACCCGAACGAGGTCGGCGGCACGGCCATGCTCGGCATCAGCCAGCCTGTCATCAAGGCGCACGGCTCATCTGACGCGCGCGCGATCTACAATGCCATCCGTCAGGCGATCGCCTTTGTCGATTCCGGCATCATTGACGACATCACGGCCAATATCTCCTACATGCGTGTGGACAAGCACGCGGCAAAGGAGAGCGACTGATGGAGGCGCTGGAGGCCCGCCTGGGCTACACGTTCCGTGACCGGGCGCTGCTGGAGAATGCGCTCATGCACAGCTCCTATGCCAATGAAAACCGCGCGCGGGGCTACACCAGCAACGAGCGGCTCGAGTTTCTGGGCGATTCCGTGCTCGGCATGGTTACGGCGACGCGTCTCTATGAGCTCTATCCCGACATGCCGGAGGGGAAGATGAGCCGCCTGCGCGCCGAGCTCGTCTGCGAGCAGGCGCTGCACGGTGTGGCGCTCACGCTGCATCTGGGCGATTACATCCGCCTCGGCCACGGGGAAGAGCGCAGCGGCGGCCGGGAGCGGCCGTCCATCCTTGCCGACGCGGTGGAGGCGGTCATCGCCGCCATGTATCTCGACGGTGGGCTGGAGCCCGCGCAGCGCTTTATCCTCGCGCACATCCTCAACGGTCTGGCCGAGGGGGAGATCCACCACGTCGAGGATTATAAGACCGAGTTGCAGGAGCGCGTGCAGCGCCGCGCCGGGCAGACGCTTTCTTATACCGTCTGCGCCGAGAGCGGTCCGGACCACAACAAGACGTTCACCATGGCCGTGCTGCTCAACGGCAGCGAGATTGGCCGCGGCACCGGCCGCACGAAAAAGGAGGCGGAGCAGTCCGCCGCCCGGTGCGCGCTTGAACAGATGACACAATAACGGCATGCAGCCGCCCGTATTTTCGCGGGCGGCTGCATTTTTCACATCTGAAAAAATGCGCTCCGGCCGTTGCAAAATGGCATTTTTGGCGGTATACTCTACTTTGTATTACTTTGATTTGAGATATCAGCGGCGTCCCTGCGTGTGCAGGCGCCGGATATGCGAGGGATTTTGTGTACTTAAAAGCATTGGAGATTCAGGGCTTCAAGTCCTTTCCGGACAAGACGCGCCTGAATTTTGACCAGGAGATCACGGCGATCGTCGGCCCGAACGGGAGCGGCAAGTCGAACATATCGGACGCCATCCTGTGGGTCATGGGCGAGCAGCGCACGAAAACGCTGCGCGGCGGCAAGATGGAGGATGTCATCTTCGGCGGCACGGAAAAGCGCAGCCCCATGGGCTTTGCGCAGGTGTCGCTCATCCTTGACAACAGCACCGGCATCTTCGACACCGAGAACACCGAGGTCATGATTACCCGCCGCTATTACCGCAGCGGCGAGAGCGAATATTATATCAACCGCGAGGCCTGCCGCCTGCGCGATATCAATGAGCTGCTCATGGACACCGGCCTCGGCCGCGACGGGTACTCGATCATCGGGCAGGGCCGCATCGCCGAGATCGTCTCCGGCAAGAGCAACGAGCGCCGCGAGATCTTTGAGGAAGCGGCCGGCATCTCGCGCTACCGCTACCGCAAGGAGGAGTCGGAGCGCAAGCTCGCCCGCACGGAGGAAAATCTCCTGCGCATCAATGACAAGGTCGATGAGCTGGAGCTGCAGGTCGAGCCCCTGCGCAAGCAGGCCGAGACGGCGAAGAAGTATCTCCGCCTGCGTGACGAGCTCAAGAGCGCGGAGGTCTCCGTCTGGATGGAGACGCTCGATCGTCTGCACGCGCAGGCAGAGAACGTCAACCATGATTATCAGACCGCGAAGGAGAATCTCGCCGGCGCGCAGCGCGAGCTCGAGCAGCTCTATGCCGCATCGGAGAACATCGCGCAGAAGATGCGCGAGAAGGATCTGGAGTCCGAGCGCACACGCGAGCAGATCTCCGAGGCCGAGAGCGCCGCTGCCGAGTGCGAGAGCGCCGCGGCCGTCGTGCGCACGAACCTGCAAAACAGCGCCGACAGCATCGCGCGCCTGCGCGTGGAGGCATCCGAGCAGGCCGACCGCGCCAGTGCCCTGCAGGCGCAGATCGACGCGCAGCAGCGCCGCCTGCAGGAAATCGAGGCGGAAAAGGCGCAGCACGCGCAGGAGATCCGGTCCGTGCTCGACGAGATCGACCGCAACGCGGCCTCCTCCGGCGCGGCCGAGCGCGCGTACACGGAGCTGCTGGCCAAAGAGAGCGCGCAGAGCAGCGCGCTGGCCGAGTGCCGCACGCGCATCACGCTCCTGGCTGATAAATCGCAGGAGCTGCTCGATCAGGAAAACGCCGTCGCCACCGCCGCCGCGGAAGCGGCCGAGCATCTGGCGGCATTGGAGGCGCAGGCGCAGGAAAAGCAGACCGCGCAGCAGCAGGCGCGCGCCGCGTGCGATGCCCTGCGCGCGGAACAAAGGGAGAAGGCCCAGCGCCTTTCTGCCTGTGAGCAGGCGCTCACGAAACAGCAGGAGCGGCTGTCCGGCCTGACGGTCGACCTGCGCAGCACCGAGTCGCGCATCCATATGCTCACCGAGATGGAAAAGGACTTCGAGGGCTACAACCGCGCGGTCAAGGCCGTCATGCACGCGGCCGAGAAGGGGACGCTGCGCGGCGTGCGCGGCCCGGTCGCGAACCTCATCAAGACCGGCGACCGCTACGCCCTCGCCATCGAGACGGCGCTCGGCGCCGCAGCGCAGAACATCGTCGTCGATACGCAGAGCTGCGGCGCGCAGGCCATTGAGCTCCTGCGCCGGCGCGAGACCGGCCGCGCGACGTTCCTGCCGCTCGATACCATCCGTCCGATGCACTTGAACAGCGTGCCGGATCAGGAGCCGGGCTATGTCGGCGTGGCCGATACGCTCGTCACCTGCGCCGCCGCTTACCGCAATATTGTCAGCAATCTTCTCGGCCGCACCGTCGTGGCCGAGACGATGAAAGACGCCATCGCCATCTCCAGGCGCTATGACCACCGTTACCGCATCGTCACGCTCGACGGGCAGCTCGTCAATGCCGGCGGCTCACTCACCGGCGGCAGCGCCGCCAAGGGCAGCGGCATCCTCTCGCGCGCGAACGAGCTCAAGCGCCTGCGTGCAGCGCTCGACACGCTCACGCTGGAGGAAAAACAGTGCGAGGCCGAGCTTGAGGACGCGCAGACGGCGCTCGACACGGCGCACGCGCAGCTCGACACCGCGCAGGCGCAGCTGGAGCAGGCGGTCGAGACGCTGCACAAGGCGGAGTCCGAGGCCGCGCAGGTCGCGCTGCTGAAAAACGCTGCGCAGGAGACCATTGCGGGGCAGAATGCGTCCATCGCTGCCTGCCGCGCACAGCAGAAGGCAAATCAGGACCGCATCACGGCCGCCCGCGCCGACGCGCTTTCGGCGGAGCAGGCGCTCGCCCAGCTCCGCGCCGAGCGCGACCAGAGCGAGCTTGGCCGCGGCGCGTTTGACCGCCGCCGTCAGGAGCTGGCCGACCAGCTGGCCGGCCTGCGGGCGGAGTCGGCGTCTCTGGACGCCGAGCGCGAGACCATCACGCGCACCACGCAGCAGATCCACGACCTCTTTGAGGAAATGACCGGCGACCGCACGGCCCGCCTCGCCCAGATCGAGCAGGCCGAGGCCGGCACACAGCAGCTGCAGCAGACCCTGCAGATGCACGAGCGCCGCCTGGCCGAGCTGCGCCAGCGCGCAGAGACGCTGCGCGGCGAGCTTGCCGCGTGCAGCAGCCGCAAGCTGGAGCTTGAGGGCCAGCGCACCCGCACCGACCGTGATGCGCAGGCACGCAACCGCGATCTGCTGGATATGCAGGGTCTTGTGTCGCGCTTTGAGCAGAAGAAGCTCTCGGCCGACATGGAGGAAAAGCAGATCCTCGATAAACTCTGGGACAATTATGAGCTCAGCCGCACGGCGGCCGAGGCGCTGCGCCAGCCGGTCGAGAACATGACGAAGGCCAGCCGCCAGATCGCCGAGCTGCGGCGTAATATCGGCGCGCTGGGCACGCCGAACCTCGGTGCGATCGACGAATTCACGCGCGTGAACACGCGCTATACCTTCCTCACCGGCCAGCGGGACGACATTCTCAAGGCCAAGCGCGAGCTGACCGGCATCATCGCCGACGTGACGGGGGAGATGGAGGGCATCTTCACCACGCAGTTTCAGGCGATCGATCAGGCGTTCCGCCAGACGTTTCTGGAGCTGTTCGGCGGCGGCAAGGCCGCGCTCGTGCTCGAGGACCCGGAGCATGTGCTCGACAGCGGCATCGAGATCAAGGTGCAGCCGCCCGGCAAGGCGCTCTCGACGCTGAGCCTCATGTCCGGCGGCGAGATGGCGTTCGTGGCCATCGCACTCTACTTTGCCATTTTGAAGGTGCGGCCGACGCCGTTTTGCGTCATGGACGAGATCGAGGCTGCGCTCGACGAGGCGAACGTCACGCGCTATGTGCAGTATATGCGCCGCCTGGCCAAAAACACGCAGTTTCTCGTCATCACGCACCGCCGCGGCACCATGGAGGAGGCCGACCATCTGTTCGGCGTGACCATGCAGGAAAAAGGCGTGTCCCGCGTCATCGAGCTTTCGCTGGATGAAGCGGCTAAAACCATATCGTAACGGAGAAGATAGTTCTATGGGATTTTTTGATAAGATCAAACAGGGCCTGACCAAGACCAAGACGAAGATGGACGCCCAGCTGACCGGCATTTTTGCCGCCTATGAGCCGGGGGACGAGGAATTTTTCGAGGACCTTGAGGAGACGCTCATCCTCGCCGACACCGGCGTGGAGACGACGACCAAGGCCATCGCGCAGCTGCGCAAGGCCATCGAGCTCAAGAAGTTGCGCACCGGCGCCGAGGTGAAAAAGGAGTTCGTGCAGATCCTCACGCGCATCCTCAAGGTGCAGGACACCATGCTCCTGCTCACGACGCAGCCATCGGTCGTGCTCGTCGTCGGCGTCAACGGCGTCGGCAAGACGACGACGATCGGCAAGCTCGCCGCCCAGCTCAAGAAGGAGGGCAACCGTGTCCTGCTCTCGGCGGCGGATACGTTCCGCGCCGCGGCGGCCGACCAGCTCACTGTCTGGGCGCAGCGCGCGGGCGTGGACATCGTCAAGCACGAGGAGGGCTCCGACCCTGCCGCCGTGGTGTTCGATTCCATTCAGGCGGCGAAGGCCCGCGGCACGGACGTTGTCATCATCGACACCGCCGGCCGCCTGCACAACAAAACAAACCTCATGAACGAGCTCAATAAGATCACCCGCGTCATCCGCCGCGAGCTGCCGGAGGCCGACATTGAAACGCTCATGGTGCTCGATGCCACGACCGGCCAGAACGGCCTCATCCAGGCCAAGCAGTTTCTCGACACGGCGGACCTCACCGGTATCGTGCTCACGAAGCTCGACGGCACGGCCAAGGGCGGCATCGTCTTTGCCATCGCAAACGATCTGCAGCTGCCGGTGAAATACGTCGGCGTCGGCGAGCAGATCGACGACCTGCTGGAGTTCAAGCCCGCGGAATTTGTGGAGGCGCTGCTGTCATGATCCTTGCAAGCAACAATGCACATAAGCTCGAGGAGTTTCGCGCCATCTTTGCGGATATGGGCATCGAGATCATCCCGCAGAGTGCGGCCGGCTGCCGCTTCGAGGTGGACGAGACGGGGGAAACCTTCGAGGAAAACGCTTATCTGAAGGCCATCGCCGTCACCCGCGCGACGGGGCAGCCCGCCGTTGCGGACGATTCCGGCCTCATGGTCGATGCGCTCGGCGGCGCGCCCGGCGTGCACTCGGCTCGTTATACCGGCCGGCACGAGGACTCGGACGCTGCGCGCTATACGCTCCTGATCCATAACCTCGGCGACCGCACCGATCGCACGGCCCGGTTCGTGTCGTGCATCTGCTGCACGTTTCCGAACGGCGACGTCCTGCGCGCCCGCGGCACCTGCGAGGGCAGCATCCTGTTTGCGCCGCGCGGGGAAAACGGCTTCGGCTATGACCCCGTGTTCCAGCCGGACGGCTATGCCTGCTCCATGGCGGAGCTGCGTCCGGAAGAGAAAAACGCCATTTCCCACCGCGGAAATGCACTCAAAATCCTGAAAGAAGAATTGAGGAACTACTATGCTGACAAGTAAACAGCGCGCCCAGCTGCGCGGCCTCGCCGCGACGGAGGACACCATCGTCCACATCGGCAAGGGCGGCATCACGGACAACATCATCACCCAGATGAGCGACGCGCTCAAGGCGCGCGAGCTCGTCAAGGGCCGCGTGCTCGAAAACTCGCTCCTGACCGCGCGCGAGGCGTGCGACGCGCTTGCCGAGACCTGCCGCGCCGAACCCGTGCAGGTCATCGGCTCGAAGTTTGTGCTCTATAAGCGCAATGAGCAGAAGCCGAAGATCGAGCTCGTGAAAAAGGCAAAGAAATGAAGATCTGCATCTATGGCGGCAGCTTCAACCCGCCGCACCTGGGACATACGGCCGCGCTGCGCGCGGTGCGCGCGGCGATCCGGCCGGATCTGACGCTTGCCATCCCGGACCGCATCCCGCCGCATAAGGAGCTCACGGCGGGCAGTCCGGAGCCGGGGGAGCGCCTGCTCATGACGATGCTGGCCTTTTCTGGCGAGCCGGGCGTGGAGGTCTCCGACATGGAGTTGCACCGCTCCGGCAAGAGCTATACGGCCGACACCGTGCGCGAGCTGCGCGCGTGCAATCCGGATGCGGAGCTGTACCTCGTCATCGGTACGGATATGCTCACGACGTTCGAGCAGTGGCACGATTTCCGGTATCTGCTCGGGCAGGTGACGCTCGTCGCACTCGCCCGCACGGGCGATGAGCATGATGAGGTGGAGCGCTTCAGCGCCTACCTGCGCGAGACGTATGCCGCCCGCGTCATCGCCCTGCCGGCCGAGCCGGTCCCG
>OHAN01002194.1_pt1 | contig 13869 bp, 12 predicted proteins | sample 1577121 | NCBI WGS metagenome assembly OHAN01 (sample SAMEA3541554, study PRJEB24748) | human gut metagenome | biome: human gut; feature: human-associated habitat; material: faeces | place: China | collected 2012 | reverse complement strand
CCAGCGTGTACAGCGTTCCGTTGACGCATTTCAGCGGCCACTGTTCCAGAAAGGCGCGGCCAAACTGGACTTCATCGATCTTCTTGCCGTTGTACCAGTCCGGCCATAAGGGATTGCGGGAAATGTTTTTCTTCATGTGGTGGTTCTCCTTTAGAAAAGTGAAGTGGTGGGTCTCACGGTGAGACCCACCACTTCAGGTGAATCAATCGTCAGGCGCACTTTGCCAGAGCAAGGCGGTCGGTGCGCTCCTCCAGCATCAGCAGGTACGACCCGGACAGCAGCTGTGCGGCGGCAGCGGCCTTCTGCTGGGGCGTCCCAAATGCAACGCAGTCCGTCAGGTGCTCGATGGTCTCGGTCATGTGGAGGGCTTCCACGAACCGCTCATCCAGCGGTTCTTCCGGGCTGGCGGGCTTGTAGCGCTTTTGCCAGTCGTGCAGCAGGTCAAGATAATCGGTCATCCCTGCGGCAGCGGCAAGAAATACAAGCAGTGCTGCGGCAGATAAGCCTCACCGGTCCGTGACAGAACTTTCCCCCACGCTCTGTGGGAACGAAGCGCAAAGGGGGTATTCTCTCCAAAAAGAGAATACCCCCTTTTTCTGTACAGCCCCATGCTCCTCTTTCCCCTGCCGCCCGAGAGGGCGGTGACATCTCCGCACCTCCCCGGTGCAGAAAAAAGGAGGCATTTTTCATGTCTTTCACCGAACACAATGTCAACGGTCTTATTTTTGACACGTCCGACGCCATCTCCGCTGCGGGCGGAGTGGTCCACGCGTTCACCACGCGGCACGGCGGCGTGAGTCCCGCGCCGTTCGACTCGCTCAACCTCGCCGACCATCACGGCGACAGCAACGAAAATCTGCTTGAAAACTACCGCCGCCTCGGTGCAGCCGTCGGCTTTGACGCAAAGCGCGCCGTGGCCTGCCGCCAGATCCACTCCGACCACGTGTGCGTGGCGCGCGAGGAGAACGCGGGCAAGCTCCTTTGGGACGAGCGGCTCGACGATGGCGACGCGCTCATCACGAATGTGCCGGATCTGCCGCTGTTCGCCTACGGGACAGACTGCTGCGTCATCACACTCTACGACCCCAGCACGCGCTGCATCGGCGCGGTGCACGCCGGCTGGCGCGGCACTGCGAGCGGCATCGTGCTCAAGGCTGCCGTGACGATGATGAGCTATTACGGCGCAGACCCCTACACGCTGCGCGCGGCCATCGGCCCGGCCATCGGCAAATGCTGCTTCGAGGTCGACAGCGACGTAGCAAACACCTTCAAGGCGCTTCTTGACCCCGCCATCGACGAGCGCATCGAGCAGCGCGGCGAAAAGTTCCACATCGACCTCAAATCCATCAACCGCCTGTGGCTGCTGCGCGCCGGGATCGACCCCTCGCGCATCGACGTGCACCCCGACTGTACGAAGTGTCACCCCGAGCGCTACTGGTCGCACCGTGCGATGGGCGACCAGCGCGGCGGCATGGCCGCCGTCATCTGCCTGACCGGAGAGGGCGCATGATGCGCCGCGTTTCGCTCCTTTTCTGCGTGCTCGCGCTGACGCTGGCGCTCTCCGGCTGCTGGACATCCGACGAGGTAACCGATGAAAAGGACTTTTGGGAGGAGTCTCCCACCGATCAGACACAGGAAGAGCCCGACGCAGCGCTCACGCCCATCACGGCATTCGTGCTGCCGTATCTGAAAAATGTGACCTTCGACCCCATTGCCTGCCCCGATGGGATGCAGCAGACCGTCGGCGCGCTGCTCTATGAGGGGCTGTTCACGCTGGACGGAGCGTTCGCGCCGCAGAATGTGCTGTGCAGCCGCTACGAGCACAATGACGACTGCACGTCCTATACCTTCTACCTGCGCGAGGGCGTCTGCTTTTCCGACGGCAGTGCGCTGACGGCAAACGACGTGCTTGCCGCGTATCGCCGCGCGCAGATGAGCGAGCGCTACCGTGCGCGCTTTGCCTCCGTCGTGTCGATGCGCGTGGTGAACGGTGCGCTCACTGTCGCGCTTTCGCAGGGAAACAGCGCCTTCCCCGCGCTGCTGGACATTCCCATCGTGAAATCCGGCTCGGAGAAGGACACCGTGCCGCTCGGCACAGGGCCGTATCTCTTCGTGACGGACGGCAGCGGCGCGTGCCTCAAGCGCAGCGTCGACTGGTGGCAGGATGCACGCTTGCCGCTCGAGCGCATCGAGCTGCGCGAGGTCAAGGACGACGACACGGCATCCTATCTCTTCTCCTCGCGCGAGGTGCATCTGCTCGCCGCCGACCTGACCGGCGGCGCGGGCGACCTGCGCAGCGCAAACACCACCATCACCGACTATGCGTCGGCGAACATGATCTATCTCGGCTTCAATACGCAGCGCGCGCTGCTCTCCGACGCCGATCTGCGCGCCGCCATCGCCGGCGCCATCGACCGCGACACCGTGGCCGCAGGCTACCTCGCCGGTCACGCCGAGGCCGCGCGCTTCCCGCTCTCGCCGAGAGCAAGCCTCTATCCTGAAGAGCTTGCCACAACGCTCGCATCGCCCGAGCTCTCCGCCGCGCTTGAAGCGGCGGGCGTGACTGCGGACCGCCCCCGCTCGCTCACCATCTTAGTCAGCGAAAGCGACTCGTTCAAGGTCTCCATCGCCGACTATCTGAGCCGCACGCTCTCGACCGACGGTCTGACCGTCACCGTGCGCGCGCTTCCTTGGAGCGACTATCTCGCCGCGCTGCAAGGCGGGAATTTCGATCTCTATCTCGGCGAGGTTCGCCTGACGGCAGACTGGAACATCACCTCCCTCGTCGGCACTGGCGGCGCACTGAACTACGGCCGCTACGCCGATGAATCATGCAATACGCTGCTCGCCGCCTTCCTTGCCAATGAGACGGCGCAGACTGCAAATGCGCTCTGCCGCTATCTCGGGCAGAACGCCCCTATCGCCCCCATTGCCTTCAAGACCGCGTCCGTCCTCACACCCGAGGGCCTCATCGACGGTCTCACCCCCACCGTCTCCTCCCCGTTCTACGGGCTCGAGGGCTGGACGGTGCACCTCAGCGAGGGATGAGCGGCATCGTAAATGAGAATTTAAGGAGATCCTATAAGCTTTACCATGTTATTGCTTCTCGCGTATGCGGTAATGATCGCGGGGCTTTCATCGCTTTTCAGCGCAGGCATAAAGCGATCGGTATCGTATTCCTGCTTGTAATGGTCCTCAGCATTTTGATCTTAGGATATCTGTGGATCCATTCCCCCATGTAACGACCCTTTTACCACAATATTCCCCTTCGGCTGCGCACCTTTCTGCCCGTCAACGCCAAAGAAGCTCCTCCGCGCGATGCGGAGGAGCTTCTTTCCTTTTCTCGCTCAATACTGCCGGATGACTGCCACGACCCTGCCTAAGATCGTGCTCTCGCGGCCGTCGATGGGCCGGTAGTCGGGATTCGCCGGCATGAGCCAGACCTCGCTGCCCTTGCGCTTGAGCGTTTTGACCGTTGCCTCGTCGCCGATCAGCGCAACGACGATCTGCCCGTTCTGCGCGATGCTCTGGCGGTGGACAACGACCAGATCGTCCGGCAGGATGCCGACGCCGAGCATCGACTCACCGCGCACGCGCAGAGCAAAATACTCGTCATCGTGCCCGCCGGTGTCGAACGTCAGATAATCCTCGATGCACTCCTGCGCAAGGATCGGATTACCGGCGGCCACATTGCCGACGATGGGCACGCGGCTGCGCCGCTCGGCGAGCTCGTCAACCGCAGCGGGCGGCGGCGCGACGGGAACGGCCTGCGGCTGCTTCTTCAGCGTGATGGCGCGGCCCTTGCCCGCGCTCTTTTCAATGAGCCCGAGCTCCTGCAGATGCTTGATATGGAAGTGGACGGTCGAGGGCGACTTGAGCCCCAGCGCCTCGCCGATCTCGCGCACGGAGGGCGCATAGCCGTGCGCGGCAATGCTCTCGGCAATATAATCGTACACGCGCTGCTGCATTCTGGACAGTTTTTCCATCTTGTGCGCCCCTTCCAACATTTGTTCGAATCTATGATACCACATTTTTCCCGGAATGCAACATTTGTTTCACAGTTTTATGTCAATTTGTCGACTTTTTTCTCCGGCAAAATTTTTCTGTGTTTTTTCGCAGGATGGTATTGACAAATGCCGCTCGATGTATTATTGTACTAATCACTTAATACAGTGATACACAAGGAGGATCACTATGGACTGGAACTTTCGCAGTGACCAGCCGATCTACTCCCAGCTCACGCAGCGGCTGACGGAGGCCATCGTCTCCGGCATCTACGCGCCGGGGGAAAAGCTCCCCTCCGTACGCGAGCTTGCGATGGAGGCGGGCGTCAACCCCAACACGGTCCAGCGCGCGCTCGCTGAGCTTGAGCGCGACGGGCTGGTGTTCTCCCAGCGCACAACGGGACGGTTTGTCACAGAAAACGAAAACATGATCGTAAATGCCAAGCTCCGCATCGCCGACGAGCGCGTGGGGGAATTTCTCCGCTCGATGAAAACGCTCGGCTGCAACAAGCGGGAGGTCATCTCCCTCATCGAGGGAGCAAAGGAGGAAGAAGAATGAGTATTTTGGAATGCAGGGCGCTCACCAAAAACTACGGCGCCAAAACGGGGCTCGACAGCGTCGATCTCACGATCGAGCCGGGGCGCATCGTGGGGCTGCTCGGCCCCAACGGCAGCGGCAAGACGACGCTCATCAAGCTCGCCAACGGTTTACTGACCCCGACGTCGGGCGAAATCCTGATCGACGGCAAGGCGCCGTCGCGCGCGACAAAGGCCATCGTTTCCTATCTGCCCGACCGCAACACGCTGCCCGGCTGGATGACGATCGCGCAGGCGCTCGACTACTACGGCGACTTTTACGCGGACTTCCGCCGCGGCGTGGCCGAAGCGATGCTGATGAACCTCGGCCTTGACCGCACGCAGAAGATCAAGACGCTCTCCAAGGGGATGCGCGAGAAGACGCAGCTCATCCTGACGATGAGCCGCGACGCCAAGCTCTATCTCCTTGACGAGCCCATCGGCGGTGTGGACCCCGCGACGCGCGACTACATCCTGCGCACGATCATCAGCAACTACGGCGAGGACGCGGCGGTCGTGATCTCCACGCACCTCATCGCCGACGTCGAGCAGGTGCTTGACGAGGTCGTGTTCCTGCGCGAGGGACAGATCATGCTCCACGAAAGCGTGGAAGCCATTCGAGATGAAAAGGGCAAGAGCGTTGACGAGCTCTTCCGGGAGGTATTCAGATGCTGAGCAAACTGATCAAACATGAATTCCGTGCAACGAGCCGCATCATGTGGCCGGTCTTTCTTGGAATGCTGGCACTGACGGCGCTGATGCGCATTTCTCTGCCGCTGCTGAACGGCGGCGTTACCCCCTGGTTTCTTCAGCTGCTCTGCGTGCTGCTGATCATTGGCTTTACAGTGGGCCTTGGTGCGCTGGGGCTTGCACCGCTGGTGCTCTCCGCCGTCCGCTGGCGCGACCATGTGCTCAAGGACGAGGGCTATCTCACGCTGACGCTGCCGGTGAGCCTCCATCAGCTGCTCATCTCCAAGCTCATCGTTTCCGCCGTGTGGTACGCTGCGGCGTTCCTCGTGGGCGTTCTCTCGCTGCTGATCGCCGCCTCTGACTGGTCTTCTCTTCTTTATGTGCCGGACTTCTTCGGCGATTTCTTCACGGCGTTCTTCCAGATGGACGCCTCGCTGCGCGGCCATGCACTGCTCATTTTGCTTGAGCTGCTCGGCAACTTCGTTATGACGATCTCCGCCGCGTCGCTCGTGGTGTACGCCGCCTTCTCCATCGGCTACAGCTTCAATAAGCACAAGACGCTTTGGACGACCGTTCTCGTGCTTGTGTTCTTCGAGGTCGCGCAATTCACCGCCATCGCCATGATCGGCGCGTTCTTCAACGCCGACCCCACGCGCTGGATGAATCTGGACATTTACAGTGCGCCCGCGAGCGTCGAGCTGCTGCTCCTCTGGGGTATGCTCGGCGAGCTCATCTTCGCCGCGGCAGGCTACGCCGTGACGTGGTTCTTCACAACGAAAAAACTGAATCTCGAGTAACGCATTTTCGAAAAAGCAGCCGCGTAAAAACGCCGTTCGTTTTTCCGGCTGCTTTTTTGCACCCATTTTTCATGAAAATTTAAGCGAAGTCTTGCAATTATGTTAACCTTTTGCTGCTAAGCTCAGCTTGCAGCAGCATTCGGAAAGGAGTTTTCATATGACGATTCTTGATGTACAGAGTCTTCAAAAAATCTACACCACGCGCTTTGGCGGCAGCAAGGTCCAGGCGCTCAAAAATGTCAGCTTCACCGTTGAAAGCGGCGAATACATCGCCATCATGGGCGAAAGCGGCAGCGGTAAAACGACGCTTTTGAACATCCTCGCCGCGCTCGACAAGCCCTCCGGCGGCACGGTGCTGCTCGGCGGCAAGAATCTCTCGGAGATCCCCGAGGAGACCGCCGCGGCCTTCCGCCGCGACAATCTGGGCTTTGTCTTCCAGGACTTCAGCCTGCTCGACACGTTCTCGCTTGAGGACAACATCTGCCTGCCGCTCGTGCTCGCGGGCAAGTCCCGCACGGAGATGCGCGACCGTCTCGCGCCGCTCGCCCGTGACCTCGGCATTGCCGAGCTTTTGAAGAAGTATCCTTACGAGGTCTCCGGCGGACAGAAGCAGCGCGCGGCCGTCGCCCGCGCGCTCATCACCCGTCCGCAGATCCTGTTGGCCGACGAACCGACCGGCGCGCTCGACTCCCGCTCAACGGACGAGCTGCTCAAGCTCTTTGGTGCGATCAACGCCGCGGGACAGACCATCGTGATGGTCACACACTCCGTGCGCGCGGCGAGCTGCGCACAGCGCGTGCTGTTCCTGCGCGACGGTGAGGTCTCGCTCTCGCTGGAGCGCGGCAAAAGCACGGACACGCAGTTCTACCAGCGCATCACCGATGCGCTCACGCAGCAGCAGACGGGAGGCGAGTGCGCATGAAGGCCGCCTTCTCCCCCAGGCTCGCGCTGCTCGGCATCAAAAAGAACGCGCGGCTCTATGTGCCCTATCTGCTCTCCTGCGCGTTCATGGCGGCCATGCTGTATATCGTCGCCTATCTTGCCGCAACGCCCGCGCTCTATACGGTCAACGGCAAGGTGAACGGCGCCGGCACCTCCGCCGTCACGATGGTCATGAATCTCGGCTCGTTCGTCGTGTCCGTCTTCATCGCGCTGTTTCTCTTTTACACGAACAGCTTTCTTCTACGCCGCCGCAAAAAGGAATTCGGCCTTTACAGCGTGCTCGGCATGGATCGCGGCGCGCTCGGCTCCATTCTCCTTTGGGAAACGATCTTCGCCGCGGCGTTCACGCTTGTTGCCGGACTCGCCCTCGGTGTGCTGCTCGCGTATGCCTCGCAGTCTGTGCTGCTGCGGCTTTTGTCGCTGCCCGCCGCGGCGTTTACTGTGAGTTTTGACGCTGTCAGGCAATGCGTGATCACCTTTGCCGTCATCTTCGCGCTGCTCTATGTGCGCGGTGCGCTCTCGCTCCGGCACGCACAGGGCGCAGCGCTCTTAAAGAGCGAGAACGTGGGAGAAAAGCCGCCGAAGTCGCAGTGGCTGCTCGTGCTCCCCGGCCTTGCGCTGCTGCTCGGCGCATATTATATCGCGGCGACCATCAAGGATCCCGTCTCGGCGATGCTGCTCTTTTTCGTCGCTGTATTGATGGTCATTCTGGCAACGTATCTGCTCTTCATCTCCGGCAGCGTGACGCTCTGCAAAACACTGCAAAAGGACGAAAAATTTTACTACAAAAAGCGCAACTTCGTCTCCCTCTCCTCCCTCACCTACCGCATGAAGCGCAACGGCGCGGGCCTTGCCTCCATCTGCATTCTTTCGACCATGGTGCTCGTGATGCTCGCCTCAACAGCAAGCCTTTACTTCGGCGCGGAGGACGCGATCAGCACCCTCGCCGTCCAGAATCAGTGGCATCCCAATGATATCGCGGAGATCCGCACAGAGTTTTTCTCGCTCTACGGCAGTCTCTTCTTCCTCGGCATTCTTCTGAGCGTGCTGTTTCTCTTTGCAACGCTGCTGATGCTCTACTACAAGCAGGTCGTCGAGGGGTATGAGGATGCCTCGCGCTTTGCCATCATGCAGCGCGTCGGCATGACCAGGCGCGATATCCGCGAGAGCGTGAACGCGCAGATGCTGCTCATCTTTCTGCTGCCGCTTGGCGCGGCGGCGTTGCACCTCGCCTTCGCCCAGCCGATGGTCTGGCAGATCCTGCAGCTGTTCGGCATCCAGAACCTCACGCTGTTTCTCGGCGTGACCGGCGCAGCGCTGCTTCTTTTCGCGCTGCTCTACTGCGCGATGTACCGCCTGACGTCGAACGCGTATTTCCGCATCGTCAGCACCCAAAACGTTTGATCAGAAAGGAGCCCTCATGAAAAAGCTGTTTGCCTTGCTGCTTCTCCCGCTCTGCGTGCTGCTCTGCGCCGTGCTGACGGAAAAGCACAGCATGAAATGCTGAAGCCCAATGCGGTGGGAACGGTCAATGGCCGCTCCCGCCGCATTCTCTGCTTTTTCGCCCGGTCACATTTCTTTTTCCCTTCCCGCGCTTTTGCTTGTGTTTGCGCTGCAAACACGGTATACTATTAAAATAGTTATCGTGCAAACACCGCGATACAGAAAGGAATCTATTGCCATGGATATCAAATTTTCCGGCTCGGATGCAGGCGGCTTCCAGTTTGACCCAAATGCCGCACCCAAGCCAAAGAAAGAGCGCAAGCCCCGCAAGTCGATCGGCAGCAAGGGCGGCCGCATCGCGGTCAACACGCTCATCACGCTGCTCGTCGGCGCGGTCTTTTTCTATGTGCAGCTTCCCGCCATCAACCTGCACGCTGAGGAGTTCTACGGCTTTGTGCTGCTGCTTTGCGTCACGTACTGCATCTGCGCGCTCTTCACCTCCGGCTTTCAGGGCACGGGCGCCAAGGGCTATTTCACGTTCGTCAAAAAGCAGTGCACCGTACCGTTCGTCGTCGTGGCGCTGATGATCGTCACGGCGCTCGTCGGCGCGCTGACCTCCTGGGTCGTGCTGCGGGCCAAGAGCTATCAGGCGCTGCTGCCGATCGAAAGCGGCAGCTTCACCGAAGAGATCGAAGAGGTCTCCTACGACCGCATCCCGATGCTCGACCGCGACAGCGCCGAAAAGCTCGGCGACCGCAAGCTCGGCGAGCTGGCCGACATGGTCTCGCAGTTCGAGGTCGCGGAAAACTACACGCAGATCAACTACCACGGCCGCCCCGTGCGCGTGACGCCGCTTCGCTACGGCGACATCATCAAATGGTTCAACAACCGCTCGGAGGGACTGCCCGCCTATCTTGTCATCGACATGGTCACGCAGAATGTTGACGTCGTGCGCCTTGACGACGGCATGAAGTACACGACCGCCGAGCATTTTTCGAGAAACCTCTACCGCCATCTGCGCTTTGCGTATCCCACCTATATGTTCGAAGGGCCGGTCTTTGAGATCGACGAGGACGGCACGCCCTACTGGGTCTGCGCCAAGAAGGAAAAGACCATCGGTCTCTTCGGCGGCACAGACAACCACGGCGCGGTGCTCGTCAACGCCGTCACGGGCGAGAGCGAGTACTATGAAGAGCCGCCTGCCTGGGTCGACCACGTCTACTCCGCCGAGCTCATCCTTGAGCAGTACGACTACTACGGTCAGTATCACAACGGCTTCTGGAACTCCATCTTCGGCCAGCGCGACGTGACCGTCACGACCGACGGCTACAACTACCTCGCCGAGGGAGATGACGTCTACCTCTACACGGGTGTGACGAGCGTGGGCGGCGACGAGAGCAACATCGGCTTTCTGCTTTCAAACCAGCGCACAAAGGAGACGAAGTATTATCCTTGCGCGGGCGCGACGGAGTACAGCGCGATGGACAGCGCCGAGGGCCAGGTGCAGAACCTGCGCTATAACGCAACATTTCCGCTGCTGCTGAACATCGCCGAGCAGCCGACCTATTTCATGGCGCTCAAGGATGCGAGCGAACTCGTCAAGATGTACGCGATGGTCAACGTCAACCAGTACCAGATCGTCGCCACCGGCACGACAGTTGCCGACTGCGAGGCGAACTACCGCCAGATGCTGCTCAAAAACAATCTCATCTCCAACGACCAGAGCGAGATCGATGTGACGCCGAGCGACTACAGGAGCGTCGAAGGCACGATCGACGAGATCCGCACGGCGGTCGTAAACGGCAACAGCATCTATTTCCTGCGCTTTGCCGGGAACGACACCTTCACCGTTCGTATGAGCGCGGCGGAGGTCGCTTACGCGCCGCTGCTGAATGTCGGCGATCAGGTGTGCGTCTACTTCCGCGACGGCTATGTGACGGAGAACTGGATCGATGCGGCGGACGTGACGCTCTCGGACGGCAGCGCCCAGAGCGCGCCGCCCACGGACACGGCGGAGAGCGAGCCGGGCGAGGAGAATTCCGGTCTTGCGGACGGGCAGGATACGGTTTCTCCGCAGCCGTAAGGCAGTGATCTTCTCTTATAATATAGATCTTGATGGGGGCGGAAACGTCCCCATCTCTTTTTGGAATGGATTGCACAAAAATGCAAGATTGTGGGCAGTTTTCTTCGATAAGACAGCCACTTTGAAGGCTATCTTGCATCAGCCTAATATGTTTTATTAAAAGAGTTAAACTTTTTTATGCTTTTTTCTGCCAAATGCACAAAAAGGAAGTTCGATTTTCTTACACAGCGCCAATGGCGTTTTGCTTGAGAATTTTTCCCTTCGGTGATAAACTTATAAGCAAGATGGCTGAACCATCAAGCCCTGATTTTCAGGGTAATTTTAGAGGAGGCTACTTATCATGAACGCTTACATTGAGAGAGTTCTTGCCGAGACCAAGGCCAAGAACGCGAATGAGCCCGAATTCCTGCAGACCGTCGAAGAAGTTCTTTCTTCCCTCGAGCCGGTCATCAACGCCCACCCCGAGTACGAGAAGGCCTGCCTGCTCGAGCGTATGGTCGAGCCCGAGCGCACCATCGAGTTCCGTGTTGTCTGGATGGACGATAACCTTCAGTATCACGTCAACCGTGGTTACCGCGTGCAGTACAACGCGGCCCTCGGCCCCTACAAGGGCGGCCTGCGTTTCGCTTCCAACGTTAACCTCTCCATCATCAAGTTCCTCGGCTTCGAGCAGACCTTCAAGGATGCTCTGACCTGCCTGCCCATCGGCGGCGCCAAGGGCGGTTCCGACTTCTCCCCCATCGGCCGCAGCGACGGCGAAGTCATGCGCTTCTGCCAGGCCTTCATGACCGAGTTCCATCGTCACATCGGTCAGGACATCGACTGCCCCGCTGGTGACGTTGGTGTCGGCGGCCGCGAGGTCGGTTATCTGTACGGCCAGTATCGCCGCATCGTCGGCGCTGCCGAGTTCGGCGCTATGTCCGGCAAGGCCATCTGCACCGGCGGTTCCATCCTCCGTCCCGAGGCGACCGGTTTCGGCGCTGTCTATTATCTGCGCGAAGTCCTCAAGCACGACGGCAAGGAAGTCAAGGGCATCCGTGTCGCTATGTCCGGCTACGGCAACGTGGGCTGGGGCATCATGAAGAAGATCGACGAGCTCGGCGGTAAGGTCACCTACTTCGCCGGTCCCGACGGCTACATCCACGACCCCGATGGCGTCTGCGGCGAAGAGAAGCTCAACTTCATCCTCGAGATGCGCGCTAAGGACCCGATGCACTGCAAGCCCTATGCTGACAAGTTCGGCGTTGAGTTCGTCGAGGGTCAGAAGTGCTGGGGCGTCAAGGACGTTGACGTTTACATGCCCGCCGCCACCCAGAACGACGTTAACATGGAGTGGGCCAAGAAGATCGCTGAGTCCGGTGTTCCCTACTACATCGAGGTCGGCAATATGCCCACCACCAACGATGCTCTCGCTTTCCTGATGGAGCAGAAGCACCTCACCGTCGCTCCTTCCAAGGCTGTTAACGCCTGCGGCGTTTCCGTCTCCGAGCTCGAAATGGCTCAGAACGCTCAGCGCATCTACTGGAGTGCTGAGGAAGTCGACGCCAAGATGGAGTCCATCATGAAGAACATCTATGATGCTTCCGTCGAGGCTGCCGAGCGCTACGGCCTGGGCTACAACCTGGTTGCCGGTGCCAACATCGCTGGCTTCCAGAAGGTCGCTGACGCCATGATGGCTCAGGGTATTTTCTAATCGAAAACACCTTACGACTTTCTCGTGTCGCACGTCTGTGCGCATGAAACAACAAGAAAAAGGCATCCTGCGAAAGCAGGATGCCTTTTTTGCGCCCTCATGTGTTCTCCCGGCTGATGGGCTTTCGGATGATCAGCGCGCGCAGGGCCTTTTTGTCGAAGGGACAAAGCGGGTAGAGGTAGCCCTTTCCCACGATCGGCTTTGTCGAGGCGAGGATCGCTGCGATCACGATGCAGCCGAGCGCCAAGCCGACCCAGTCCAGCGCGCCGACAAAGAGCAGCAGCATCAGCCGCAGCAGCTTGAAGGCGTAGCCGAGCTCATAGCTCGGCTGGGCGAAGTTCGCAATGGCGACGAAGGCCATGTAGGCCAGCACCTCCGGCACGAGCCAGTGCGCCTGCACGGCAAAATCGCCGAGCACGAGCGCGCCGAGCATACTGAAGGAGTTGGAAAAGACGTCAGGCGTATTGAGCGAGGCAAGCTTCAGAAGGTCCACAATGAACTCCGCCAGCAACAGCTGGGCAAGGATCGGCACGGAATAGTCGCTGTCGATCGCCAGAAATTGAAGACCCGCCTGCGTGCGCGAGGGGTCCTTGACCAGCAGAAACCACACGGGCGTGATAAACATCGTGAGCAGGAACACGACGATGCGCAGGATGCGGAGGTACGTCCCGATCAGGGGCGGAAAATAGAAGTCGTTCGCCTCCTGCACAAAGTCAAAAAAGTGCGTCGGCAGAATCATCGCTGCGGGTGAGTTATCCACGAGCACAACGATGTCGCCCTCCATCACACAGGCGGTCGCAGCATCGGGCCGCTCCGTATAGCGCACCTTGGGAAACGGAGTCCACCACTGCGATTTCCCCATCATCGCCTCAGCGATGCTCTCCTGGCTCATCGAAACGGAACGTACGTCGATGCCCGCAAGCTTTTGCCGGATCTCGTCGAGCAGTGCGCGGTCGACCTTGTTTTCCAAATAGCACAGCACCACATCCGCGCGTGAGCAATCCGACACCTTGTGGCCCTCCAGCGTGAGCTGCGGGTCGCGGATGCGGCGGCGCAGCAGCGCTGCATTGGCGACGAGCGTTTCGATAAACCCGTCGTGTGCGCCGCGCAGCACCTTACCGGAGGAGGGCTCTTCCACGCTGCGCGCCGGAAATTGTTTCGCGTCGATCAGCGCGCATTCGTCATACCCCTCGACGAGCAGCGCCATTTTTCCCAAAAATACGCTTGTCACCGCGTTTTTGACGCTTTGCTCCGCATTCACTTCGCTGAACGTGATGTATCGGTCGATGAACTGCTGCATCGTCTGCGCATCGCCGATATCTTTGAGCGGCAGCCAGAAGCTCAGCATCCGCTCGATGACCGCATCGTCACCGTAGCCGTCCACGACCCACAGCCGCGCCCGCTTTCCGCCGATCATCAGATCGCGCGCGATCATGTCAAAGCACCGCCCTACGCCAAGCAGATCATCCAGCGCGCGCACATTTTCCTCGTAATTTGCCGATAAGCGCTCCATAGCCGCCCTCCCGCTTGCTTTTTCTGCCATAGTATGGGCAGGAAGGCGGGAAAATATGCCACAGCAGGGGCGAAACAAGGGAGGGATATCTCTTTTTGAAAAAGAGATATCCCTCCCTTTGACCCACC
>OHAN01002191.1_pt1 | contig 13886 bp, 11 predicted proteins | sample 1577121 | NCBI WGS metagenome assembly OHAN01 (sample SAMEA3541554, study PRJEB24748) | human gut metagenome | biome: human gut; feature: human-associated habitat; material: faeces | place: China | collected 2012 | reverse complement strand
GGTCCGCAGACCGCCCGGCATTGCTCTATTATATATAAATAATTCTTCCGCTGATGATACGCAAAGCAAAGCGGCGCGCATTCTAAATCGTCATGCTGTCGTCAGGCTTCCGGCTGTGCCGTGCCCGCAGACTTCTGCGCCGCAATGAACTCGGCTGCATCGTCCGGGATGTCGTCCAGATCATCGTCGCTGCCAACATCCACGTTGAGCGGCGGCTTTTTGAACAGGATATCGTACAGCACCGGAACGATATACAGGGTCATCAGGGTGGCGTAGCTCAGGCCGCAGATGATGACGATGGCCATGCCGCTCATCAGCTGGCTTGCCATATCGCCGCTGAACACCAGCTGCAGCATAGCCAGCACGGTGGTCAGGGTGGTCATGAGGATGGGGCGCATACGGGTCTTGCCGGTAGCCACCAGCGCAGCGCGGCGCTCCATGCCGCCAATGCGCAGCTGGTTTGCATAGTCCACGAACACGATGCCGTTGTTGACAACAGTGCCCATCAGCACGATGAAGCCCATCAGGGAGATCATGGTGAGCTGCTGGCCGGTGATCAGCAGGCCCAGCAGGCCACCGGTAAAGGCCAGCGGCACCGTGAACAGCACGATGAAGGGGGACAGCAGGCTCTGGAACTGTGCCACCATGACCAGATATACAAAGGGCAGGGCCAGAGCCATCCACTGCACCATTTCGTTCACCATGTAGTCGGTGCCCTCGGTCTCGCCGCCCAGCGTGGTGCTGCAGCCCTCCGGCATCTCACCGCTGGCTGCGTACTCATCCAGCTTCTTCTGCAGCACGCGGGACTGCACCATGGTGTTGTAGCCCTTCAGCGTATCCGCCGTAACGGTGACAAACTCGGTCTGGTTCTCGCTGGTAATGGCATCCGGTGCGGTGCCGGTGGTCCAGCTGGCGATGTCGTTCAGGGTGCAGGTACCATTGGTCACTGTGCCGTCTGCCGACATTTCGGTGGTCTCAAAGGTAAGCTCCATCATGTTTTCCTTGGTGACGGGGTCCAGATTGTCCGTGATCTGGACATCCATGGTGGTGCCGTTCACCGTGACGGGGGTCTGGGCCGTGGCGGTGGTGGTGAGCTTTGCCGCGATCTGCTGGTACACCTGCGCAACGGTCAGGCCGTAGGCGCGCACCTTGTCGCGGTCCACCTTCAGGATGATGGTGGCATCGCCGCTGCCAAGGCCGTTGTCCGCATTGGCAAAGCCCTCGGTATCGTTGACGATCTCCATTACCTTCTCGGAAACGGTGGTCAGCGTTTCCGGATCCTTGCCGTAGACCTTGACCGACAGGCCGGTGGCCAGCTGGCTGGTCAGATCATCGGTCATGCCGTACAGCTTGACCTCAGCGGTGCAATTCTCGATCTGGGACACTGCATCCTCCATGGCCTGCCGGGTCTTTTCCACCTCACGGGAGGAAAGGCTCTTGCTCATCATAACATTGATCTTGTATCTGCCATAGGCATTGGCGGAGTTCAGGATATCGGTAATGGCGGTGGGCAGGCCCAGCTGGCTGATATCCAGACCGGCCATGCTGGTGTCGAGGGTGATGCCCACCTCTTCCACGTTTTCTACATTCAGGGCCGCCTCTGCCACCTGACCCGCAATGGCATAGGATTCCTCCTTGGTCAGGCCGTCGGCGGTGGACAGGGTGATCTGCGCCTCGTTGCTGGTGATGCTGGGCAGCAGCTCCACGCCCATGTTCAGCACCTGCCAGCCGCTGAACACCAGCAGCACCACCGCCGCAATCAGGGGCAGGGCACGGTGCTGCAGGCACCATTCCAGACTATGGGCATACTTTTCCTGCACCTTTTCAAACCAGGCAAGGCGCTTGGGTTCAGCTTTTTTCAGCACAGTAGAGGATGCCGCCGGGACCACCGTGAGCGCCACGATGAGGGAGGCCATCAGGCAGTAACCGATGCACAGGGACATGGGCATCATCAGGCTGCGCACAATGCTGGCCGAGAACACCACCGGCAGGAACACGCACACCGAGGTAAGGGTGGAGGCCACCACCGACATGCCCACCTGTTTTGTGCCCTGCACGGCAGCGCGGGCCGCAGGCACGCCGCGGCTGCGCAGACGGTAGACGTTCTCAATGACGACCACCGAGTTATCCACCAGCATACCAATGCCGAGGGAAAGGCCGGCCAGGGTCATCACGTTCAGGTCCAGCCCGGTAAAGTACATGAGCACCACCGCGAACAGAACGGACAGCGGGATGCTGATGCCGACCACGAGGGTGGGCTTGATATCCTTCAGGAAGATGGCCAGCACGATGATGGCCAGTGCAGCGCCCACCACCATGCTGGTGAGGATGCTCTGGATGACGATGGTGATGTAGTTGCCCTGATTGGACAGCACCACCATGTGCAGGCCGTCATATTGTTTTTCCAGCTCTTTAAATGCGGTCAGGCAGTTGTCGGAGACCTCGCCTGCACTGGAAGTCGCATTCTTATAGATTTTGAGGATGGATGCCTTTTCGCCGTTCAGGCGGGTGTAGCTGTCGGCGGAGTTATCAATGACCTCCACATCCGCCACATCAGAAAGGCGCACGTCGCCGTAGCCCTCCACATGCAGCAGCAGGGCACCGCTGATATCCTTCACACTGTCGTACTCTTCGCCGACTTTCAGCAGCCAGGACTCGCCGTCCTTATCCTGCACGTAACCGGCCGGCATGGAGAAGTTCTGGGCATAGATGAGCTGCGCCAGCGTTTCAATGTCCAGCTGCTTTGTCACATCGGCCTGTGCCAGAGCGTTGGTCTTGGCCGTCTCGTACTCTGCCTTGGCAGCCTCCAGCTGCTTTTCGTACTCGTTCAGCATTTCACGCGCTTCGGTGAACTGCATATAGGCGTTGAGCTGCTGCTGGGAGAAGCTGCCCAGTGCGCCGGAGAACTCGGTCATCAGCTGGGGCACATTGTCCATGGCCTTGATGGTGCTTTCCAGCGTGTTATAGACCACATTCAGGCTTTCCTGCAGCTGCATCTCATTGGCAAGATCCTCTGCGGTGCTGCCTTCGGAGCCGGTCTCGGTGTTCACGCGCTCCTGCAGCTTCTGCAGGGCGGTAGTGAGCTTATCGGTAATGGTGCGCAGCTCAGCCACAATATCGATCAGAGAGTCGATATCCCGCATACCGGTCTCGTTGAACTTGTCCATGACCTTCTGCAGACCGTCGCGCACCTCGATCAGGGCCTGCTGGATCTCAGGCTCCTTGACCACAGCGATCAGGCTGTTCACACTTTCCAGAAGAGCCTGCGCCTGCGCACGCACCGTTTCCACTGCGGCGCCCACCTCGGTGCTCATCTGGCTCATGACCGAGTTGGACACCGTACTGCCAAAGTTTTTCAGCTGCTTTTCGTATTCCCTGCGTCCGGCGGTGATCTGTGCCTCGGCGCTTTCCAGCTGGGAGCGGGCTTCAGCCAGCTGGGTATCGATCAGTTCCAGCAGCTTTGCGTTGATCTCGTCGATCTTATCCTGATTGAGCTGCACCTGCACCAGCTTTTCCACCAGACCGCTGGACGAAACGCTGGACACACCGCCCTTGCGCTGCACTTCCGGCACAAGGGTGTTCTGGATAAACTCAGAAAGCTCGTACTGGTCGGCACCTTCGCGGCTGACAGCCACCGTCATGAAAGCGTTCATGTTCAGGCTGTACTCAATGATGGAGGGGGTCAGGCAGGTGCTGGGCAGGTCGCTTTTGGCCTGATCCAGCTTGTTGGACACCTTGACCAGCGCGCTGTTCATATCCGTATCCTCGGTAAACTCCATCAGCAGCAGGCTGTAGTTTTCTGCCGATGTTGCGGTGATCTTGGACACGCCCGGCACTGTGAGCGAGTTCTGCAGCACATCCGAGACCTCGCTCTCCACGCGCTCCGGGCTTGCGCCAGGATACACGGTGACCACCATCAGATACGGTGTGTTCACGTTGGGCAGCAGGTTCGTATCCATCTTTGTGACCGCCACAAAGCCCAGGATCAGGATCATGACCACTGCAACCAGCACCGTAAACGGCTTTTTGACACTGAATTTTTCCATTTTCTCCTACCGTTTCTCTGCCTTGCCGCAAAGCAGGACAGCTGCTTTCCCTGCGGGAAAGGCTACACTTCAACATTTTTATTATACACGCAAGCCCCCGCCTTGCAAGAGCGGGGTGGGATTCTTTTGCGATTCTTTGGATACTTTCGCAAGATTTTAACATTTGCCGTTCCGTTTTTCCATTTTCCGGCTGCGGGTGCGACCAAATTCGGTCAGTCTTCCTTTATGGATACGCGGCAGCAGGGCAGATTGTTGCACCTTTTTAAAATTTTTCTGCTGAAGCGCCAGAGCCGCTTTTTGTTTTTTGCGTGGAAATGTGCATTTGAATATGTTATACTAGAGTACAGAATGGATCAGCAGGCTCTTTTTCGGGCCTTATCCTATAGATTCGACCAATAAAAACGAGGAACACTATGAAAAAAGTCATCTCCGTCCGTTTCAAAGAGAACGGCAAAAGCTATTATTTTGATCCCGCCGGGGCCGACATCAAAACCGGCGAATATGTGATTGTGGAGACCGCCCGCGGCGTTGAGTGCGGCGAGGTGGTGCAGGGCGTGAGGGAGATCGCCGATGCGGCAGTGCCCAAGGCCCTCAAGCCCATTACCCGCATGGCCGACAGCGTGGATATCCGCCGGATGCGCCAGAACCGTGAGGACGAAAAGCGCGCCTACCGCACCTGTCAGGAGTGCATTTCCCGCCATGGCCTGGAAATGAAGCTTGTGGAGGCCGAGTATACCCTAGACCGCTCCAAGATCATGTTCTACTTTACCGCCGATGGCCGCGTGGACTTCCGCGAGCTGGTCAAGGATCTGGCCGGTATCTTCCACACCCGCATCGAGCTGCGCCAGATCGGCGTGCGGGACGAGAGCAAGATGATCGGCGGCCTTGGCATCTGCGGCCAGCCCTTCTGCTGCAGCCGCTTTTTAAAGGACTTCCAGCCCGTCTCCATCAAGATGGCCAAGGAGCAGGGCCTTTCGCTGAACCCCACCAAGATCAGCGGTGCCTGCGGCCGGCTGATGTGCTGCCTTGCCTACGAGGAAAGCGCCTACGAGTACCTGAACAGCATCATGCCCATGGTGGGCAGCACCGTGCGCACGCCGGACGGTCTTGGCACCGTGCTGGAGGTGAACCCGGTTTCCGGCTACCTGCGGGTGCGCTGCGGTACCGAGAGCCTTTCGCCCCGTTACTATAAGGTGGGTGTGTGCGAATATATCAGCGGCGGCAAGCGTGCGCCCCGCCGCCCGGACCCGGACGACGATTACTCCGGCGTGCGCAACCCGGCCCCGGTGGTGGCTTCCTCCGACGATGGCGAAAAGCGCTGCGCGGGCGGCGGCTGCGCCCGGAAGCGTACTGCCGAAAAGGAGTGAGGGACGCGCCGGAGGTTCCGAGGGGTTAGTCTGCTAAAACTAACCGTTCTTCGTGATTTTTGCCAAAAAACTCCTGCAAATTTGGCCATAAGTTAGCCTGTGCTTTTGTGCAACCCAACAAAAAACAGACTTTTGTGTTTTTCGGGTCACGGTTAGTCTTGCCTTTTCTCACCTGCTTTGTTAAAATGCAGGCAAGGATATGATTTCCGGAGAGACATGCACAGCCGTGCCATACATGACTCTTCATACATACTTCGGGCACGGAGATAAAAAGGAGAGTTTATTATGGCACACAAGGTTTCTGACGCATGTGTTGGCTGCGGCGCTTGCGAGGGCGCTTGCCCGGTTGGCGCTATCACCGTTGATGGTGTTGCTTCTGTGAATGCAGACGCTTGCATCGACTGCGGCGCTTGCGAGGGTGCTTGCCCCACCGGTGCTATCGCTGCTGAATAATTTCACGGCGAACACTGAAAAAACGCATCAAAAGCAGCAGACCTGTCAAAAGCGGGTCTGCTGCTTTTCTTTCATGCACAATTTTCCCCAATTTTTCCGCCCGATATTTTGGCAGTGGATTTTAGGTGCTGTATATGGAACATTCCACCGAGATTTTGTATAATAGAACAAGAGTCTATTGTTCAGCCGTGCACCGCTTTGGCTCAGACGCGCTGCTGCTGGCCCGGTTTTCAGAGCCAAAGCGGGCCTGGCGCGCCGCCGACCTGTGCTCCGGCTGCGGCATCGTGAGCCTGGAATGGCACGACCGGGGCCACCGCGGCCCCTGCCTGGGGCTGGAGCTGCAGCCCGAAGCCAGCGCGCTGCTGGCCGCCGCCTGCGCCGAACAGGGCATTGAGCACATCACGCCCGTCTGCGCCGACCTGTGCTCCTTCCGGGAGGGCGAGGGCAGCTACGACCTGTGCGCCTGCAACCCGCCCTATTTCACGGCAGGGGAACAGGCCGCCGACAGGGCCCGGGCCACTGCCCGCCACGAGACGGACTGCACGCTGGACGATGTCTGCAAGTGCGCGTTCCGGCTGCTGAAAGATGGCGGGCGGCTCTCGCTCTGCCACCGGCCCGAGCGGCTGGCCGAGGTTCTGGCGGTCCTGCGGGCCAACCGGCTGGAGCCCAAGCGGCTGGCCTTTGTGAAGAACCGGCCGGATACCGCCCCCTGGCTGTTTCTGGTGGAAGCACAGAAAAACCGAAAAACCGGGCTGCGGGTCGAGCCGGATGTGCTTATCTCGGCAGGCGCGGCACTGTATGGACGCTGAACCTCTCAGGTGCTGCGCACCAAGTGCGGGTTGCGGCTCCTGGTAGGGGAGGTAGCATCCCGTAGGGATAACGGAGAGGTTTTGTACAAATCAAATGGGAGGATACTATGGCAGGTACTCTTTATATTGTCGCCACACCCATCGGCAACCTGGATGACATGCCGCCCCGTGTGGCAGCCACCTTTGGCGCGGCAGATTTCATTGCCGCGGAGGATACCCGCGTGACCATGAAGCTGCTCAACTTTCTGGGGCTGAAAAAGCCGATGGTGAGCTACTACGAGCACGCCCTGCAGAAGGGCGAGGGGATCCTGCGCCGCATTGAGGCAGGCGAGAACTGCGCCCTGTGCAGCGATGCCGGTATGCCCTGCGTCTCTGACCCGGGCGAGGTGATCGTGCGGGACGCACTGGCCCGGGGCATCAAGGTGGTGCCCGTTCCGGCAGCCTCCGCCTGTGTGACGGCGCTGGCCGTCTCCGGTCAGGACACCTCCCGCTGGGTGTTTGAGGGTTTTCTGCCTGTGAACAAAAAGCAGAAGCGGGAGCGGCTGGCCGAGCTGCAGGGCGAAAAGCGGACGGTCATCTTCTACGAAGCGCCCCACAAGCTGCGCACCACGCTGGACGACCTGACCGCCGCCTTCGGCCCTGAGCGGAGCATCACCCTCTGCCGGGAGCTGACCAAGCTCCACGAGGAGATCTGGAAAACGACGCTGGGCGAGGCCCAGACCCATTATGCCGAGAACGACCCCCGCGGCGAGTATGTTCTGGTGATGGCCGGTGCGCCCGCCGCCGAGGCCGAGGAAGAGCTGACCCTGGAGCAGGCCGCCCAGCGGGCGCTGGAACTGACCCGGAACGGCTACGCGGCCTCTGCCGCCGCCAAGGCCGCCGCGCAGGGCACGCCGTATTCCAAGAGTGAAGTGTACAAGCAGCTGCTTGCTTTGCAGGCAGATTGACCTCTCTGTCCATGCTTCGCATTGCCCCCTCTCCTAACAGGAGAGACAGGAACGTAAGCTTGGCTCCCCTACCAGGAGCAACAGCAACAACCGCCGCCAGTGGCGGATAAAGGGCGTTGCTGTTGGGGCCGCGGCCAGCAAGACATAAGTGTTGTTTACAACACGAAATGAATGCTGGGAGCCGCAACCCGTACCTGTCGCCGAAGGCGACTGAGAGGTTTAATACGTATAAATAAGGAGGACGTAGTCCCGTGACGAAACTTTTGATCCTGAGCGACAGCCACAACAGCGCCAGTACAGTGGAGCGCATCCTGCACGCAGAAAGCGATGCAAATGCCGTTGTCTTTTTGGGAGATGGCCTGCGCGACCTGGAAGATGCACTGACCCTGCACCCCAAGATGAAGGTCTACGCCGTAGCCGGTAACTGCGATTTTGGTGCGTTGGAGCCGCTGGACGGGCTGGCCGCCTTCGATCAGGTGGTCGTTTTCTATACCCATGGTCACATGTATGGTGTAAAATACGATCTGGACACGCTGGCAGATGCCGCCGCCGCCCGCGGCGCTGAGGTGGCACTGTTCGGCCACACCCACAAACCCATCGCCCTCCAGAAAAACGGCGTGTTCCTGTTCAACCCGGGTTCCTGCGGCCGCTGCTACACCGGCCCCAACACCTACGGCGTGATGCTGTTGGACAAGGGCAAGATCACCAGCTTTGCACACAAAGAGGTACCGCAGCAATGAGCATCAATGAGGTGCGTTATCTGCCCGAATGCGGCAGCACCAACGCGTATATGAAAGAACATTTTGAAGAGTTCGGCCCGGTGGGCGCGGTATACACCACCAACCAGACCGCCGGGCGGGGCCGCCTTGGCCGCACCTGGGTCAACGCCGAGGGCAAGGCGCTGTACTACACAGTCGCCATCCGGGAGCCGCTGGCGCAGCCCGCCACCCTGCCCCTGCTGGCCAGCCTTGCCGTGCGCAGACAGCTGGCCCTGCGCTACGGCGTGGACTGCCAGATCAAGTGGCCCAACGACCTGCTGCTGAACGGCAAAAAGATCGTGGGCATCCTGTGCGAAAGCGTCTGCTACGGCTACCAGCAGCAGGGCCGGGGCATCCTGTGCGGCATTGGCATCAATCTGGCCCAGCCGCAGAGTTATTTTGATGCCGCCGACCTGCCCCATGGCACCTCGCTGGCCCTGCAGGGTGCCACGATCGATCTGGAGCAGGATCCCGGCTGGCTGGCCGAGGCTCTGACGGATTTCGGCTTTGATCAGCCCCTGTACACCTTTGCGCGGGATGGCTTTGCACCTTTCCGTGAGGAGTATAAGGCTGCCTGTGTCAACATCGGACGGCGGGTGACCTTTGACCTGCCGGACGGCGGGCAGGGAGCAGGCGAGGCCGTGGATGTAGACGAGGAGGGCCGTCTTGTTGTCCGCACCGACAGCGGCGAGGAGCATGTGTTCACCGGCGAGGTCTCCGTGCGCGGCATCTACGGTTCCCTCTGAAACTTGATATAACACAGCACCCCCGGCAGAGGATCGCTCCGCCGGGGGCGCTGTTTCAGACAAACAAAAGTCCCCTCCGGCGCTTGCGGTACACCGGAGGGGACTTTTGTTTTGGGGTATTGCTTTGGTGTGAGGAGGAATCATGTGCAAGGGAGACGGTTGCGGCCCCGCTCCCTTGTGCTCATAGTATACCCGATTTCGGCGCAAAAGTCATTACTTTCTTGTGAAATCTTGTGAAAATTCTGTTAAGCTTCGCACGAAATTATTTCGCTCACTCGTTTTCACCTTTTTCCTCTTTCCGCAGGGCTGCGGCGTGACGGCGGCCCTCCCCCACATAGTGGGCGGCATTGGCAAGGCTGGCGGCCGCCTGCTCGGGGCTGACCTGCTTGATGATCTTCCCCGGCACCCCCACCACAAGGGAATCGTCCGGGATGATCTTGCCTTCCGGCACCAGCGCACCGGCCCCGATGATGCAGTTTTTGCCCACAACACAGTGGTTGAGCAGGGTGGCGTGCATCCCGATCAGGGAACCGTCTCCCACGGTGCACCCGTGGACAAGGGCACAATGGCCCACGGTCACGTTTTTGCCCAGCGTGACCGCCCCGCCCGGGTCACAGTGGAGCACCGCATTATCCTGCACATTGGTGTTCTCGCCCAGGGTCAGGGTGCCGTCGTCCCCGCGCAGAACCACACCATACCAGACCGAGGAGCCCGGTCCCAGCACCACATCGCCCAGCACCGTGGCGTTGGGTGCCACGAACACCGCACCCTCGTCCCGGGGAACTTTTCCACCAAAAGGCAACAACATTGTGAAAAACCACCTTTCTCTTTTCCGTCATTTATGGTATTCTTTTATATAGTGTTTTAGTTTTTGATTCAGGGAAGCCGGGAGCTTCCGTTGGAGGATACGCTTATGCAGAACTCTACTCTCTTCCGCCGGGCGGCGGCCCTGCTGCTGACGGCAGCGCTGACCCTGACCCTTGTCCTGCCCGGTCTGGCCGCATACGAAATGCCCATCCAGACCGTGAACGAGGGCGAGTCGGTCTATCTGTTCAACGCGGACATCGACAAACCCATTCTGGAGCAGAACGCGGACCAGCAGCGCTACATTGCCAGCCTGACCAAGATGATGACAGCCCTGCTGTTTCTGGAAAGCGGCAAGGACATGAACGCGGAGATCACCATCCCCGCCAGCCTGACCCAGGAGTTCAAGGACATCCAGAACGCCAACGGCAGCACCATCAACCTGCGCATCGGTGAAACGGTGCGCCGCATCGACCTGCTGTACGGCCTGCTGGTGGCCAGCGCCAACGACGCAGCCAGCGTGATCGCCAGTGATGTTTCGGACGGCGACCTGACCGCCTTTGTGGCCCGGATGAACCAGCGTGCCAAAGAGCTGGGCTGCACCAGCACCAGCTTTACCTGCGTGCACGGCCTGTATGATTACGGCAACGTCTCCTCGGCCCACGACCTTGCCCTGATCGCCAAGGCCTGCGCCGAGAACGAGACCTACATGCAGGTGGCAAACACCCTGAGCTATACTCTGCCTGCCACCAATCTGCACCAGAACGAGCGCACCATCACCTCCACCAACCTGATGCTCAACCCGGAGTACCCCTACTACCGGGATTACATCCGGGGCATGAAGACCGGTTTTACCACCTTGGCGGGCCGGTGCTATGTGACCTTTGCTCAGAAGGATGGCCACACCTACGGGCTGGTGGTGCTGGGCTCCGACCTTGACAACATCTACAGGGAGGCCTCCGAGATCCTGGACTGGGCCTTTGCAAGCTTTTCTGACCGGGAGCTGGTGGACACTGAGACCCCGCTGACCACCGCCCCCCTGAAGAAGTGCCGCTCCTATGAGGAAGTGGAGCTTTACGCTGCCGCGCCGGTCAGCGGCTATGGCCATGCGGACGACAAGGTAACCTTCACCTACGACCTTCAGGAGAGCATCTCCGCCACCGTCAAGGATGGGGCTGTCCTTGGCACAGCCACCGTTTATCTGGACGGCTATGAGGTGGGCACGGTAGACCTTGTGACCCATCAGGAATATGTCTCCGACTTTCGCACCGACCTTCAGTCCACGCTTCTCCTGATGGCGGCTCTCATCGTTCTTCTGGCTGTTCTCAGCTTTTTCACCCTTGTTGCCGGGGGCGGCTCGCTGAATCTGGGCCGGCGCAGAAAAGCACGGAGAAGATGATCTCACCCTCTCAGTCTCGCTAACGCTCGACAGCTCCCCCGAAGGGGGAGCTTTTTGTTTTGGGCAAAACCCAGCTAAACCTCTCAGCCGTCGCTAACGCTCGGCAGGTACGGGTTACAGCCCCCGGAATCTTGCAGCCAGCACACTCAAGGTGATCTTGGGGTTCACCTGTGCGCCCAGCCGCTGGATCGCCGCATCGGCGGCTGCAAGGGCCTTGCGGGCGGCATCGCCCTGCACCGGGGCACGGGGGCTGCCGCGCAGTCCTGCGGCCGCTACGGCCCGGAAATCGGCCAGCAGAGCGGCGGCCCCCACCTTATCCTTTTCGTAGGCCGCCAGCAGAACAGCGGCGGCATAGCTGTCCTGCGCGGCCGCTGCTTTGGCGAGGGCAAGCGCCTTGTCCACCTGCGCCCGGCGGGCCTCATCCCGGGCCGCATCCAGCACTGTGCCGATATGGCCATCGAACAGCTCACTGTACAGGGCGGCATCCTTGCTGTCCACCCCCTGTGCGGTACAGTAGCGGGCGCAATCGGCGGGGGAGACCGGAGCCACCGCAAAGCTGATGCAACGGCTCCGGATGGTGGGCAGAACGCCCGCCAGCGAATCCGCCGTCAACAGAAAAAGCACGCCTTCGGGCGGCTCCTCCATGACCTTCAGCAGGGCGTTGGCCGATTCCTCGTTCATCCGCTCCACATGGTAGAGCAGCACAGCGCGCCCCTCTGCCGAAAGGCTGGTGTTGAAGATCTCGCTGCGCATGGCCGTGACCTGACCGACCAGATACCGCCCGCCGCTGCCCATACCGGTCACGGAGATGGCTTCCCGGACGATGCCTGTCTCGATCTGGCCGCTGTCGCGCTTACCGGCCTTTGCCACAGCACGGCAGCACTCGCCCCGGAGCAGGGCTTCGGCGGGCGCACCGCCGTTGGGATAAAGGTAATCCGCCGCCACACAGCGGGCCGCAAACCCGGTTCCCAGCCCCTCTTCGCCCACCAGCAGAACACTGTGGGTCATGCGGCGGCCCCCCAGCATCAGCCGGACGCTGGTCTTTAATTCCGAATTGCCTTCCAGACGATCAATCATCATCTCCGATTTTTCCTCTTCCACTGCTCCCGGCGCACCCAGGCGCGGATGTTATGCCAGGCCTGCGGCCCGAAGAACAGAAGGAAGCCCAGCATACAGAGCAGATAGTTCAGCTTGCCCAGCATCCCCATGCTCAGGAAGCTGAACACCCACAGGGCGGCGGCAAAGATGCCGAAATACTTCACCTTGAGGGGGATGACGAAGAAGAGCAGCACCTGCAGCTCCGGGTAAAGCATGGCAAAGGCCAGCAGGAGGGAGAGGGACAGACAGTAGGTATCGGCAGAGCCTGTCAGCAGGCAGGCCAGCCACGCGCCTGCCATCCCCAGCAGGACATAAAGGTTGAAGCGGAAATCGCCCCACTCCCGTTCCAGCGCACTGCCGACGAACCAGGTAAAATAGATGCCCAGCACCACGCTGAGCGGCCCGCCGCCCGAAAAAGGCACCAGCACAAAGGTGAACAGCCGCCAGATCTGCCCGGCGAACAGGGCACTGCGGCTCAGGGAGAGATAAAAGGAAATATACTGGTTGACGAACAGTTCAACGGCGTAGACCAGGATCTGGCCGCCGATGAGGATGTTGATGAGGTTGGGAATGCAGAACCGGCCGTATTTCCGTTCCAGCTTGGTGATCCAGTTCATAGGCAGAAGCCTCCATTATTCGTAAAATTTGCGTCCCGTTGGCCGGGAACGCTCTCTTTTTTCATTGTACCATGATTGGCAGGGCCATTCAAGGCGAAGGGTGTGAACAAAGGGATCTGGCTGTCTGTTCATCCGAGTGCTAAAACAGCAGGTTGTATCCACTTTTGGTGTGTTCAGATGGACTTATCCACTCTTTCCACTGGGTTTTCCACCGGAATTGTGAAAAAAGCCCCGGTTTTCCCACGATGTTTTCCACTTTTTCCACTGAGTTTTCCACATTTTCCTGTGAGGTGGTTTATACATGGTGTATTGTACCGCGCAAATCTTTGCGAAAATCAGGGGAATTATGGGCCTTTGCACCTTTTTTCTGAAAGAAAGTCAAACCCGAAAATTTACTTTTTACAGCAGGCAGAAAATCCATCTGTTGAATTTCTCCCCGTTGGAATGAAGGAGCCGGTAGTTTTCCACACCCGTTTTCTACAAAAATCGACCTGTGGAAAACAGCGGGAAAACCTGAGTTTTCAACAAAAAGAAACAGCCCTCTCCGTCATCGCTGCGCGCTGCCACCTCTCCCAAAGGGCGAGGCTATGCTGCCTTTATCTCAGGCCAGCAATAGGCTCCCCCTTCGGGGGAGCTGGCAAAGCCGTCAGGCTTTGACTGAGAGGGTTGCTCCTATAAAATCAAACGTTACATCATATTCCGGAACACGACCTGCGCGATCTGGAAGTACAGGATCAAGCTGCAGGCATCCACGATGGTGGTGATGAAGGGGGTCGCCATGATGGCCGGGTCGGCACCCAGCTTCTTGGCGGCAAGGGGCAGCATACCGCCCACCAGCTTTG
>OHAN01002189.1_pt1 | contig 13902 bp, 12 predicted proteins | sample 1577121 | NCBI WGS metagenome assembly OHAN01 (sample SAMEA3541554, study PRJEB24748) | human gut metagenome | biome: human gut; feature: human-associated habitat; material: faeces | place: China | collected 2012 | reverse complement strand
GCCATATCGCTTCCACCGGGAAGCAGTACCAGAGCCATGCAGCCACCATTTACAAATGGGCGCAGGAGGACAAAGCAAAGGAAATGCCAAAGAAAGGCATACCCGATTATTCGTACAAGGAGGGAGAAAGTTTATGAGTAACGATTTTGAAACCATGATTGATAAAATGACTGCAACTACCCTGGAACAGCCGGACTACACAGGGGCAGACGGGCTTTTGTACTGCGGGAGCTGCCGCAAGCCCAAAGAAGCCTACTTCCCGGAGGGCAAGAACCTGTTCGGGCGTGACCGCCACCCGGCAGAGTGCGACTGCCAGAGGAAAATCCGGGAGGAACGGGAAGCCGCCGAGAAGCAGAGAAAGCACCTTGACATTGTTGAGGACTTGAAACGCCGGGGTTTTACCGACCCCGCCATGCGGAACTGGAATTTTGAACAGGACAACGGGAAATGCCCCCAAATGCAGACTGCCCGTTCCTATGTGGGGAAATGGGAGCAGATGAAAGAGGGAAATCATGGACTGATTTTGTGGGGCAAGGTAGGCACAGGCAAAAGTTATTTCGCCGGGTGCATTGCAAACGCCCTCATGGAGAAAGAAATCCCGGTCTGCATGACGAATTTTGCCACAATCCTAAATGACCTTGCAGCCACCTTTGAGGGCAGGAATGACTATATTTCCCGGCTTTGCCGCTATCCCCTGCTTATCATTGATGATTTTGGCATGGAGCGGGGGACGGAATACGGCTTAGAACAGGTCTACAACGTGATTGACAGCCGTTACCGAAGCGGCTTGCCGCTGATTGTCACCACCAACCTGACCTTGCAGGAATTACAGAACCCGCCGGACACGCCCCATGAGCGTATCTATGACCGATTGCGTGAAATGTGCCAGCCTGTTTATTTTTCCGGGGAGAACCAGCGGAAACAGACGGCGCAGGAGAAAATGGAACGGTTGAAAAAGCTGCTGAATGAAAAGGAGAACTGCCTATGACCGACACCCAAAGAAACAACCGCCCTGCCCGCCGCCCGGACTGCGTGACCGAGGTACGCATGGGCAATACCGTCCTTATCGTTTCCGGCTACTTCAAGGAGGACGCCACCGCCACCGCCGCAGACAAGATGATGAAAGTGCTGGAAGCGGAAAGCAGCCTGCCCGGAAGCAGACGGGAAGCCGCACTGGAAAAACCGGCGTTTTGACGGGACGTAAAGAAGCAGTTTGACACTTTTGCCGCTATACAGACAGCCGCCCCCTGTGGTACAATCAAAGTACGGAATAGTGGGGCTGGCTGTCGGAAACGGAGGAATTTATGTTAAGACAGACCACCCAAACTTTAATCACCGCCCTTTACCCCAGATTATCCCATGAAGATGAACTTGCCGGGGAATCCAATTCTATCAGCAACCAGAAGCGAATCCTGGAAACCTATGCCAGACAGAACGGTTTTTCCAACCTCAAATGGTATACGGACGACGGTTATTCTGGTGCAAACTTTCAAAGACCCGGATTTCAAGCCATGCTTGCAGATATTGAAGCCGGAAAAGTCGGCACAGTCATTGTCAAGGATATGTCGAGGTTAGGGCGAAACTACTTACAAGTGGGAATGTACACAGAAATGATATTCCCGCAGAAAAACGTCCGTTTCATTGCTATCAATGACGGCGTGGACAGCGCACAGGGGGAAAATGACTTTGCCCCGCTGCGGAACATTTTTAACGAATGGCTGGTGAGGGACACGAGCAAGAAAATCAAAGCGGTCAAACGCTCCAAAGGCATGAGCGGCAAGCCCATTACAAGCAAGCCCGTCTATGGCTATCTCATGGACGAGGAGGAGAACTTCATCATTGACGAGGAAGCCGCCCCGGTGGTACGGCAGATTTACAGCCTTTGCCTTGCCGGGAATGGCCCGACCAAGATAGCCCGTATGCTGACGGAGCAGCAAATCCCCACGCCGGGGACGCTGGAATATCGCAGGACGGGAAGCACCCGCCGCTACCACCCCGGTTATGAGTGCAAGTGGGCGACAAATACGGTGGTTCATCTGCTGGAAAACCGGGAATATACGGGCTGCCTTGTGAATTTCAAGACGGAAAAGGTTTCCTACAAGCTGAAACACAGCGTAGAAAATCCCCCGGAAAAGCAGGCAGTCTTTGAAAACCACCATGAGCCTATCATTGACCGGGAAACGTGGGAACGGGTGCAGGAATTACGCAAGCAACGCAAACGCCCCAACCGCTATGATGAAGTGGGCTTGTTTTCCGGCATACTCTTTTGTGCGGACTGCGGCAGCGTGATGTACCAGCAGCGTTACCAGACCGACAAGCGGAAACAGGACTGCTACATCTGCGGCAGCTACAAGAAGCGCACCGCCGACTGTACGGCGCACTTTATCCGCACCGAGCTTTTGACCGCCGGAGTGACCGAAAACCTTAGAAAGATTACCAGCTATGCGGCAAAGCATGAAGCCCGCTTTATGAAGCTGCTTGTGGAGCAGAACGAGGACGGGGGCAGGCGCAGGAACGCCGCAAGGAAAAAGGAACTGGAAACGGCACAGAAGCGTATCAGCGAACTTTCCGCTATCTTTAAGCGGCTGTATGAGGACAGCGTGACCGGGCGCATATCGGACGAGCGTTTTTCGGAACTGTCGGCAGACTATGAAGCCGAGCAGAAAGAACTGAAAGAACGTGCTGCCGGGTTGCAGGCGGAACTTTCCAAGTCGCAGGAAGCCGCTGAAAACGCAGAAAAGTTTATGAAAGTGGTTCGCAGGCACACCAGTTTTGAAGAACTTACCCCAACCCTGCTGCGGGAGTTTGTGGAGAAAATCGTTATCCACGAAAGCGTTGCCCTTGACGGGAAACGCCGGGGGAAGTTACGCAGACAGGAAATTGAAATCTATTATTCTTTTGTCGGCAAGGTAGAACTGCCCGACTAATGCCCGCCCTGTCCGGTTCTCTTACCGGATAGGAACGGCAAAATTTTTTACACTTCTTTTACTTCTTTATCTCACATGAACTAAGTCACAGAGAATGAATCAGTTTATGACAGGTGGCGGTGTAGCCCTTATCGGAACTACCCTTGTACCACTTCTTTCTGGTTTGCTCTAAGAAAAGATTGTTTCCAGATATCTTATCACGAATAAGCAAGGTATCATCGACAAACAATAATCTTACGAGTATTATAATAGTAGGTGGGATATCCCACTAACTATTGTGGAGGTGAATAAGATGGAAGCAGTAAAAGATTATACAGTTCACATTGATAGCAAAAAAAGAATTACTCTTCGCGGAGCTTTATATCAGTATTATAATGTCAGAGAATATCAGAATGGATGCATTATGTTAGAACCTAGAGAGTTGACTGTTCCAGAAAGTATCTCGGCAAGAACCTTGGAAGATATGGATAAAGCGATTATGAATTTTAAGTCTGGTCAGGTATCTGAACCGGTAGATTTATCCGACTTTTAGAGGTAATTGAATGAATTATAATGTACAAATGGGAATTCCGGAAATGAAGGAACTGTGGGATAATTTACAGACAAAATTCAGAAACAAAACAATTAACAAAAAGGAAGAAGAATGTATTGGGTTTATGGGCCTGATCAAAAGGAAATTACAGTGATAGGATTAGAACCACACCCAGAAGATGCGAAAAATGGTGCGTATGATCGTATCACTTTATCGGAACTTGGATAAAAGAAACTAAATATTATGATGAGAAGATCGTTTGCCGATTATGGCACGCGGTCTTTTTTTGTAGTAACAGAAATCTATGTGAAATTTTGAGCACTCAATAAGTAAAAGTTACAGGAAAAACGAGGAACGCAAAGAAATGGAATAAAATCTAATATCAGCTATTGACAAAACGAAAAAACTAAATATAATAGTAACTAATAGTGATAGATAAGATTGAAGGTGATTATTTTGAAGAATGAAGAAATGGCGAAACAGTTATTTATGTTTGTTGGTTTAATGCAACGTGAGCCTATAAAAAAAATGCAGAAAATATCACAAGGTGAAATGGCAATGCTTGGTTTTTTAACGTATGAAAAAAGTGAGACAAATCCAAAAGAACTAAGCGAACGTTTCAACTTATCTACTGCAAGAGTGGCAAATACGTTGAACAGTTTAGAACGTAAGGAATATATAAAACGTGTTCATGATTCTATAGACCGTAGAAAAGTTATGGTTTATATAACAGAAAAAGGAAAAGAAGTTTTTACTGAAACAGAAACAGAAGCATTAAATGAATTTAGTAAATTAGTAGCTTATCTTGGTGAAAAGGATTCTTTATGTTTGCTAAAAATTATAGATAAAATACAGGAATTTTACAATCAAAAATAATGTATTAACTATGCCAACATAATTATTGTTGGCCAATTTTTAACACATTTAACTATCACTAATAGAGAATATCACTAGAAGTTAAAGGGGGAATTATAGTGTTAAAGACTTTATTGAAACAAATAAAACAGTATAGAAAAGCGTCTGTTTTAGCTGCTGTCTTTACAGTATTAGAGGTTATCTTGGAGCTTATTATTCCAATGCTTATGGCATCAGTTATTGATAATGGTATTGAACCTGGAAATATAAACAATGTTTATTTTTATGGTTTATGTATGATTGTGACAGCAGTTTTAGGTCTTGTTTGCGGAGTATTGGCAGGCAGATACGCTGCTATCGCTTCTGCCGGTGTTGCAGGTAATATGAGAGATGGAATGTATGAAAATATACAAACATTTGCAATTTCAAATATTGATAAATACAGTACTGCGGGATTGATAACAAGACTAACAACTGATGTTACCAATCTTCAAAATGCTTATCAAATGATTATTAGAATGTGTGTAAGAGCCCCTATCAGTTTGATCAGTGCTATTATCATGGCGTTATATATTAGTGCAAAAATGGGTGGGATTTTCTGCATTGCTATTGTATTTTTGACTGCTGTCATTGCTTTCATACTATGGAAAACAATTCCTATATTTACTCGTGTTTTTCAAAAATATGATGATCTGAATGCAAGTGTTCAAGAAAATGTCACAGCAATTCGAGTTGTTAAATCTTATGTTCGAGAAGATTATGAAAAAGAAAAATTTAATAAAGCTGCCTCTCTGATATATCAGCTTTACGTTAAAGCTGAAGCACGATTAGCATTAAACAATCCGGCTATGATGACAGCTATGTATGGTTGTATTATCGCCATCTCATGGGTAGGTGCTAAAATGATTGTTAGTGGAAGTCTGACAACAGGTGAGTTAACAAGCCTTTTCAGTTATATTACTAACATACTTATTTCATTAATGTTGATATCTATGATATTTGTAATGGTGAGTATGAGTTTTGCAAGTGCTAAACGTATTGCGGAAGTCCTTAATGAAAAACCTGATTTAAAAAATCCGGATTCTCCGGCTATGGTAGTAGAAAATGGCAATGTTCAATTTGATCATGTGAGCTTTTCATATAAGAAAGATGGAAGTGGCGAAAAAGTTCTTACTGACATTAACCTTGATATAAAGCAAGGCGAAGTGATAGGCATTATAGGAAGTACAGGAAGTTCTAAATCAAGTTTAGTTAATCTTATTTGTCGATTATATGATGTTGCAGATGGCTATGTAAAAGTCGGTGAAAAAGATGTAAGAGAATACGATCTTGATGTTCTTAGAAATGAAGTTGCGGTGGTATTACAAAAGAACCAGCTTTTTTCGGGAACAATTTTAGAAAATTTAAGATGGGGAAATGAAAATGCTTCTTTAGAAGAATGTATGCAATCTTGCAAACTAGCACAGGCTGATGAATTTATCCAACGATTTCCTAAAAAGTATGATACTTATGTTGAACAAGGTGGAGCAAATTTATCAGGTGGACAAAAACAACGATTGTGTATTGCAAGAGCTCTTTTGAAAAAGCCTAAAATTCTTATATTGGATGATTCTACAAGTGCTGTAGATACTGCAACAGATGCAAAAATCAGAGAAGCATTTGCAAAAGATATACCTGAAACAACAAAATTTATTATTGCACAGCGAGTGTCAAGTATACAGAATGCCAATAAAATTATCGTTATGGAAGATGGCAGAATCAATGGTTTTGGAAGTCATGATGAACTTTTAAAATGTAATGAGATATATCGTTCTATGTACGAAAGTCAGACAAAAGGAGGAGGCGATTTTGATGAATAATAAACAAAATGGAGTATCTCGTCTTTTAAGATTAGTATGGAAAGAATATAAAATAGAAATGTTGGTTGTTATTTTAGCAATCATTGGTTCAGCTCTTGCATCAGTTAAAGGTACATTGTTTTTGCAGGCGTTAATTGATGATTATATTGTGCCTCTGACAAAAAGCAATGATCCGGATTTTGCACCATTAGCTTCAGCATTGTTTAAAATAGCTATAATCTATATTATAGGTATTCTTTGTTCTTATACATATAATCGAATTATGGTTAATGTTAGTCAGGGAACTATGAAAATGATAAGAATTGAATTATTTAACCATATGCAATCATTGCCAATACAGTATTTTGATAGTCATTCACATGGAGATATTATGTCGATTTACACAAATGATACTGATACACTCCGCCAGTTTTTAAGTCAAAGCGTTCCTCAATTATTTAACAGTATCATAACAATTGTAAGTATTTTTGTTGCAATGATAACATTAAATATTCCGCTTACGGTTATTACTCTGGTAATGGTTGCTATTATGCTGGTTGTTGCCAAAAATGCGGCTGCATTAAGTAGCAAGTATTTTAATCAGCAGCAAAATAATTTAGGAAAACTCAATGGCTTTATTGAAGAAATGATAAGCGGTCAAAAAGTAATTAAAGTTTTTTGTTACGAAAAAAGAAGTTTATCACGTTTTAGAAATGTTAATGAAGAATTGAAAGAAAGCTCACAAAAAGCAAATATTTATGGAAATATTCTTATGCCTATTATTATGCAAATAGGAAATGTAAGCTATGTTATATGTGCTGTTATAGGCTCTGTCCTTATATTAAATGGATATGGTGCATTAAGCGTTGGAATGCTAGTATCGTTCTTGACGTTCAATAAAAACTTTAATCAGCCATTTGGACAAGTAAGCCAACAATTAAACAGCATTATTATGGCGACTGCTGGTGTCAATCGTATTTATGCACTTCTTGACGAAGAATCAGAAAGTGATAATGGATATATAAGTTTAGTTAATGTAGAATGTGATTCTACAGGAAATTTAATAGAAAGTACAAAACGTACTGGAAAATGGGCATGGAAACATTATCATAAAGCAGATGATACTACAACTTATCATGAACTTAACGGAGAAATTCTCTTTGAAAATGTTGATTTTGGATATACTGATGAAAAATTAGTCCTTCATGATATTAATATGTATGCGAAGAAAGGACAGAAGATTGCATTTGTAGGCAGTACAGGTGCAGGTAAAACAACCATTACCAATCTTATCAATCGTTTTTATGATATCCAGGATGGTAAGATTCGATATGATAACATTAATATTGGTAAAATAAAAAAAGCAGATTTAAGGAAAAGTTTAGGTGTTGTATTACAGGATACTCATTTGTTTACTGGTACTATTATAGATAATATCAGATATGGACGATTAGACGCAACTGATGAAGAATGTATACAGGCTGCAAAACTAGCTAATGCTGATGGTTTTATTCGTATGTTGCCGGATGGGTATCAAACAATTATATCCGGTGATGGCGGAAGCTTATCACAAGGACAACGACAATTACTAGCAATAGCCAGAGCCGCTGTTGCAAATCCTCCTGTCCTTGTTTTAGATGAAGCTACTTCAAGTATTGATACTCATACAGAAGAATTAGTGCAAAACGGTATGGATAAATTGATGGCAGGACGAACAACATTTGTTATTGCACACCGTTTATCAACTATTAAAAATGCTGATTGCATTATGGTATTGGAAAACGGAAGAATTATTGAGCGTGGAAATCATGAACAGTTGATTGAAGAAAAAGGTCGATATTACCAGCTTTATACAGGTCGTTCTATAAGTGGGGTAGATTGATAAAATGAGTAATCGGATTTAAAATTACATAGTAACCTGAAAGGTGTATGGAAATCAAAACAGATAACCATACACCTTTTTTGTTATTAAATGTAAAACATTAAATGTAAATCGTTAAATGTAAACTGGTAATGTTTTCTTGTGTATAGTAGAATATTAAAGTATAATAAAATCAGTTTTTTGCATAAGTTTAAAAGCTGTAATAAGAAAATCAAAAGTTTGTGATGCAAAGCAAAAGATCAGTAAAATGGCAGTGAATCAAATAAAAAAAACGAAAAGCATAGTTAGGAATAGATAGAAAATGAAAGGGAAAAGAGTTATTGCAGGTATTCTGCTTGCGGGGATTTTAGCAGTTACTCTGGCAGGGTGTAAAAACACAGATAACACTAAAGAAGAATCAGAAAAGCCTGTTATTACCCTCGGTAGCGACAGCTATCCCCCATACAATTATCTGAATGAGGATGGTGTACCGACGGGTATAGATGTAGAACTAGCTACAGAAGCCTTCAAAAGAATGGGATATCAGGTGAATGTTGTCCAGATTAACTGGGAGAAGAAAAAAGAACTGGTAGAGAGTGGCGAGATAGATTGTATCATGGGCTGTTTTTCTATGGAAGGACGCCTTGACGATTACCGCTGGGCGGGACCATACATAGCAAGCCATCAGGTGGTCGCTGTAAATGAGGATAGTGATATATATAAGCTGAGTGACCTGGAGGGAAAGAATCTGGCTGTCCAGTCCACAACCAAACCGGAAGGTATTTTTCTTAACCGGTTGGATGACAGAATCCACAAACTGGGAAATCTGATCAGTCTTGGACACAGGGAGTTGATATATACATTTCTTGGGAAGGGATATGTAGATGCAGTTGCCGCACACGAGGAATCAATCATCCAGTATATGAAGGATTATGACATAGACTTTCGTATTCTGGAAGAATCGCTGATGATTACGGGAATAGGTGTTGCTTTTGCAAAAGATGATGACAGAGGAATCTGTGAGCAGATGGACAAGACCCTTGAAGAAATGCGTAAGGATGGCACATCCTTGAAAATTATTGAAAAATATCTGGATGATCCCCAGAAGTATCTGGAGGTGGATGATCTTGGATATTAAGGGAAAGAAAAAAGAAAAACGAATCCAGCTGCTTGGAGGTCTGATGGGAATCTGTGTGGCTGTAGTCTCTCTGTTTTATTTCTTCCATGCAGAAAAATCAGAAGCAGAGAAAAGAATGGTGGAGATTGTAAACTATGTTAAGGTGCAGTGCTCAACCTACACACATTATAATGAATCTTCAGAATCTAAAAGTCTTTTACGTACCATTGAAAGTGCCAGACAGATGAGTACAAATATTCACATGGAAATAGGAAACGGTGGTTGGCTGAGCCAGGATTTTCTGAAAGAAAATCTGCAGACTCTATGGGTGGATGGTATCATTATACTGGATAAAGAAGGAAAGACGGACTGTGAATACAGCACGGATGAATCTTTGACCAATGAGATTACGGAGTATCTGCAAAAAGATATTATCATGGATTTTGCCGGATATGAAGAAAGATCTTATTCAGAACGGTTTACAAGGGAAGATGGTTCCTATATTGATATTGCAGCCTGCGCCAGAAAAGATGCACCGGGTATTGTGGCAATATACTATTACACATCTCCTGAATTTGCCAGAAATTATACCCTGACGATACAGGGGCTTTTAAACGGATATAGTGTCCAGAAAGATGGAACGATTATTATCGCAGACGATGGAATAGTTGTTGCCAGTAATGATGAGAGCCTTCTGGGACAGAATACAACTGGCAGCGGGGTTATTCAGGAAATGAAAAAGCATACAGACAGTCAGCACATTTATCATTTGAAGAATGAAGGAACTGGATGTTACGGAATCATGCTTAAGCAGAGGGATTATTATATTTATGCATATCTTCCGGATACAGAAGTATTTCACAACCTTCCATTAAGTGTAGCAGGTGTTATTTTCCTTTATTGCCTGCTGTTTAGTACATTTTGGTTCTGGACATATAGAACTAATCTGATGCATCAGAAAGTAGAACAGGAAAAAGATGAAAAATATAAGGCAGAACTCCTGATAGCTGCAAAAAAGGCAGAAGCTGCCAATGAGGCAAAAACCGAGTTCCTTCAGCGAATGAGCCATGATATACGGACTCCAATCAATGGAATCTGTGGACTGGTCAATATGGCAGACCATTATGCGGATGATATAAAGAAACAGATGGAATACAGAAAAAAGGTTAAAGAGGCCTCTAATCTGTTGCTGGAACTGGTAAATGATGTTCTGGACATGAGCAAGCTTGAGTCAGGTGAAATTGTTCTGGAAGAGATTCCATTTAATCTGGGCAGTATTTCCAGGGAAGTATTTGTTGTGATTGAGCAGATGGCTGCGGAACAGAACATCCAGATAGAGTGGGAGAAAAAAGAAATCACACACCAGGATTTTATTGGAAGTCCAGGGTATGTGAAACGTGTGATGATGAATATACTGTCGAATGCGGTGAAATATAACAGAGAAAACGGACATATTTATATCAGCTGCATAGAAATCCCATCCGGACAACCAGAAATGACGACAATGGAATTCGTTTGTCGTGATACTGGAATCGGAATGACAGAGGAGTTCCAGAAATGTGTGTTTGAACCATTTGCACAGGAACACACAGGAAGCCGTACAAAATTTGCCGGAACAGGACTTGGAATGTCAATTGCAAAAAATCTGGTCGAAAAAATGGGAGGAGGCATTTCCTTTGAAAGTGAAGAAGGAGCAGGAACTACCTTTGTTATACGTGTTCCGTTTAAAATAGATCCGGATGCGGATAAACGTGAAGAACAGAGGGATGTATCAGAAAAATCTATAAAGGGACTGCATATTCTTCTTGCAGAAGATAATGAGCTGAATATGGAAATCGCTGAATTTGTGCTTCAGAATGGAGGCGCTGACGTGACAAAAGCATGGAATGGTCAGGAAGCTGTTGAGCTATTCAGGAAAAGTGAATCCGGTGTATTCGATGCCATTCTTATGGATATTATGATGCCGGTCATGAATGGTTATGAAGCCGCAAAGAAGATAAGGTCTTTGGACAGAGAGGATGCAAAGACAATACCAATCATTGCAATGACAGCAAATGCATTTATGGAGGACAGGCTTAAAGCTAAAGAAGCAGGAATGAATGAGCATATTGTTAAGCCGCTTGATGTGGAATTACTGATAAAAGTAATTCATAAATTGGTGGAATGTTGATATGGCAGTGACAAATAAGCAGTGAAATATAGAGATATGAGGAGAAAAGTATGACAATACAGGAATGCTATAAAGCTATCGGAGGAAACTATGAAGATGTCTTAAGACGTCTTCACAACGAAGCTCTGATTCAGAAATTCACATTAAAATTTCTCGAAGATCAGAGTTATCTGCTGCTAAAACAGGCATTGAAAGATAAGAATTATGAAGATGCTTTCCGCAGTGCACACACACTTAAAGGGGTTTGTCAGAATCTTTCATTTGACCGTCTATATGAGGTTAGTAATGAATTGACAGAACTTTTGAGAGATAGAACCGGAGAGAAGCCGGGGATACAAGAGGCAATGGAAAAAGTAACGGAAGTATATGAACTGACGATTGAAGAAATAAAGAATGGACTGTCGCATTAAGTAATGCGACATAACTTTCTGCCTTTGAGCAGGTGTTTGGAACACAATAAAACCCACACAGATAAAGGAAATAAAAATATGGATAAAAGACAAAAAATCTTAATTGTAGATGATTCAGAATTAAACAGGGATATATTGAAGGAGATTCTCGGAGAAACTTATAACTATTTGGAAGCTGAAAACGGAAATCAGGCAATCCAGATGATAGGAGAAAATATAGGGATTGATCTAATGCTTTTAGATATCAATATGCCACAGATGAATGGTTTTGAAGTTTTGGAAATAATGAAAGAAAGCCAGTGTATTAATGAAACGCCTGTAATCATGATATCTTCTGAAGCTGATGTTGATACTATGCGTAAAGCATATGAGCTGGGAATCACAGATTATATCACACGTCCGTTTGATTCTGTGATTGTGCAGAAAAGAGTTCAGAATACATTGGGACTCTATATGAATCAAAAGCATCTGATAAATGTGGTTTATAAGCAGGTTTACGAAAAAGAAGAAAATAACAATATCATGATTCAGATTATGAGTAATATATTGGGATCCCGTAACAGCGAGAGCAGAGAACATATCCTGCATATTAAAACAGCAACAGAAATGATGTTAAGACAACTGGCAAAAACAACGGATGAATATCATCTGACAGAGACAGACATTGCTTTAATCACAACGGCCTCTTCACTTCATGATATTGGTAAGATCTGTATTCCAGAGGAAATATTGAATAAACCAGGCAGACTTACAGATGAAGAATTTAAGATTATGAAGACCCATAGTGAGCTTGGTGCAGCTATAATTAAGGATATGGATTTTCCACAAGATCATCCACTGGTACATACCGCATGGGAAATCTGCAGATGGCACCATGAAAGATGGGACGGAAAGGGCTATCCGGATGGATTGAAAGGTGAAGAAATACCAATCGCTGCACAGGTGGTATCAATTGTTGATGTTTATGATGCACTCACTAGTGAAAGATGTTACAAGAAAGCATTTGATCATAATACAGCAATTAAGATGATTCTGGATGGACAATGCGGTCAGTTTAATCCGATACTCCTTAAGTGCTTTAAAGAACTAAGCCCATCGTTTTCTAAATTGATTAGCAAAGAGAATGATGATAATAAATATTATAATGAAGCACAAAGACTTTCAAATGAAATACTCAGCGATAAATCCTTACCGAACCAGATTTATTCGCAGAGTCTTATAAAGGTTATGCAGGAAAAGATTGATTTCTTCAAATCAAACAGTGGCTTATATTCGATTGATTATAATGCGGTTTCAGGTCAGTTAACTATACTAAATGAAAAACAGCAGATATTATGTCAGGTAAATAATCCGAATTTCAATCTGTTCAAAGAATTTGGAATAAATAGGGAAGATGCTCAACGTATTCAAGTTTTCTTACATCAGACATCTGTATATAATAAAGAAATCTCTGTACAGATAAAAGCAAAAGTGGAGAATGGCAGTCAGATGTATAAACTGAAATTACATACGTTGTGGTCTCATTTAAAAAAGGATGGATATATCGGAATCATTGGATATTTTGACATTGTAAAATAGAAAAATGCAAAGGGAACTCAGAGGAGGAGTAGGAGTGGAAAAGAAAAAATGGAACAGAGTTTTGCCGGCACTTCTGGTAATGGTGACAGCTATATCACTTTTGTCAGGTTGTGTAGGCAAAAGTGCTGAAAAAGAAGATGCAGAAACAATTACTGTGTACTTATGGAGCACAAGCTTATATGAAAGATATGCACCATACATCCAGGAACAGCTTCCGGATGTCAATGTTGAATTTGTAGTAGGGAATAATAATCTGGATTTCTACAAGTTTCTTAAGGAAAATGGTGGCTTGCCGGATATTATAACCTGCTGTCGCTTTTCACTGCATGATGCGAGTCCCTTAAAAGATGGTCTGATGGATCTTTCCACAACCAATGCGGCAGGTGCTGTCTATGATAGTTACCTTAGTAATTTTATGAATGAAGATGGAAGCGTAAACTGGGTTCCAGTGTGTGCGGATGCACACGGTTTTATAGTCAACAAAGATCTTTTTGAAAAGTATGATATCCCTCTTCCAACAGATTATGAAAGCTTTGTTTCCGCCTGTCAGGCATTTGATAAAGTGGGAATCCGTGGGTTTACTGCAGACTATTATTATGATTATACCTGTATGG
>OHAN01002188.1_pt1 | contig 13904 bp, 10 predicted proteins | sample 1577121 | NCBI WGS metagenome assembly OHAN01 (sample SAMEA3541554, study PRJEB24748) | human gut metagenome | biome: human gut; feature: human-associated habitat; material: faeces | place: China | collected 2012 | reverse complement strand
AAAGCATCGGCGTTCCGGAAAGTCTGATCACTTCATCAACAGTTGGTAGTGGAAATGGCAATGGCGGTACCCACTGGCGCATCGAATCCAATGGTTCCCAGGGCGTTGTCATCAACAACAATACGGACGGAAAAAGTGCAACCGCGCTGAATACTTCGGCTTTTCGTATCACGCAGAATGATGCAACCTTCCGTATCAAAAAGTGTCTCGATGGAACATCCCAAATTGTTGGTAAATCGACGGTTGACGGCAGCACGGCGAAGTACGGCGTTTACGCCGATTCTGCATGCAAAACTAAAGTCGGAGAAATTACGATTGGCGCAGATGGTACAGGTTCGATAAAGCTGCCTATGGGGAGTTATTACGTCAAGGAAATTTCTGCTCCGAAGGGCTATGCGCTGTCAACAAAAGTTTACGAACTGAAAGCCAATCAGACCGTGACCGTGTACGAGGACTATGAAACTGGCTCTATCAAAATCAACAAGACCTCTGAGGATAATGTTGTGAAAGATATCGAATTCAAGGTGACCGGTTCGGACGGCAGCAGTTACACGAAAAAAACAAATTCCAGCGGCGTTGCGGAATTTTCTGGACTGAAAGTGTACAACCCCAGTACAGGCAAGGCGATCACCTACACTGTCACCGAAATCAATGTTGCCACAAGATATGAAACGCCAAAGGCACAGAACGTGACGCTGGCAAACGGCAATGTGGATTTAACAGTTAACCTGACTTTTATCAATGACCTGGTGAAGGGCAATCTCAAAATTAACAAGCAATCGGAGGACGGCGAAAACGGCGACCGTGAATTTACGATCGCAGGCGGCGGCAAAACTTATACCATAAAAACAGGCTCTGACGGCATTGCCATACTTTCTGACATTCCCGTCTATGACAGTAATAACGAAAAGATTGTCTACACCATTTCTGAGAAGAATGTGCCGATAAAATACGTTGTTCCTGCTGATCAGACGGCTACGCTGACGGTTGACGCTACCACAACGAAAACGTTCCAAAATGTGCTGAAAAAATTTACTGCCGAGGTTGTCAAAAAGGATGCAGAAACCGGTTCCGCACAGGGTGACGCCACACTTGCAGGAGCAGTTTACGGATTGTATCTGGATGGCGATCTTGTGGACACCTATACCACTGATTCGGAAGGATATTTCAAGACAAAGGAATATGTTTGCGGCAATTATACGCTTCAGGAAATCTCGCCGTCCAAAGGATATCTGCTGGATGAGACGGTGCATTCCGTCGGCGCAGAAGCCAAGAATTATACGGTGGAAAGCAATCTGATTTCCGTTGCCGTGACCGAGGATGTGGTAAAGGGAAACATCTCCATTTTGAAGCATTCTGATGATGGCAGCACGCAGATCGAAACATCGGAAGTCGGCGCTGAATTTGAGGTTTATCTCAAGAGTTCCGGCAGTTATGAAACTGCAAAGGATTCCGAAAAAGACTACCTTATCTGCGATGAAAATGGATTTGCAAAGACAAAGGATTTGCCATACGGCGTGTACACGGTGCATCAGACTTTCGGCTGGGAAGGTACGGAGTTGATTGCGGATTTCGATGTGTACGTCAGTGAAAACGGCAAAACCTATGCCTTCCTTATGAACAACAGAGAATTTGAAAGCTATGTAAAAATCGTGAAAGTGGATTCCGAAACTGGAAATACCATTCCCTACGAGGGCGCAGGATTTGAGATTTACGATTCTAACGGCGAAAAGATTTCCATGTCCTACAGATATCCAACGCCAACCACAATAGACGTATTCTATACTAATTCCGAAGGCTATCTGATCACACCGGAAGTTCTTTCTTACGGAGAATACACGCTTGTGGAGGTTCAGGCTCCCTACGGGTATGTGCTGGACAGCACTCCTGTGTCCTTCACAATCTCCGCTGAAAATGCAGAGGAAGAAAACGCTTTGACAATCGTGAAAGTCAACAAGGAAAACATCGCTCAGAAAGGCAGAATCAGCGTTCAGAAAACCGGCGACAGCTTCGTGTCTGTTGCAGCGGCGTCCTCCGCTTACACAGATGAAAACGGCGAGATGATAGTAAATCCGACCATCTACACTCCCGTGTTTGCGAACGGAAATCTTTCCGGTGCAGTATTTCAGGTGATCGCCTCTGAGGATATTGTTACTCTTGACGGTACAATTCGTGCAAATGCAGGCGACGTTGTTGCCGAACTTAAAACCGATGAAAACGGCTATGCGGAAACAGATTTGCTCTACCTCGGAAAGTATGAGGTCAAGGAGATTACTGTGCCTTACGGATATGTTTTGAACAGTGAATCGCAGGTTGTGGAGCTTGTATACGCAGGGCAGGAAATCGCTGTTCTGGATACCGTAAATACGTCATTTGTCAATGATTATCAGGGTGTTGAGATCTCACTTTCTAAGGTTATGGAAAGTGATGAAACCTTCGGCATTTCGGCAGAAAACAGCGCAGTGAATGTCCGCTTCGGGCTGTTTGCAGCGGAAGAAATTGCTGCTGCTGACGGCTCTGTCATTCCTGCGGACGGTCTGATTGCAGAGGTTTCACTGGATGAAAATATGACGGCTGTCATTACAGAGAAAATCCCGTTTGGCAAGTATTATGTGCAGGAAATTGCCACAGACGAGCATTACGTTTTGAACGGCGAAAAGTATCTTGTGGACTTTGAATATATGGGACAGGAAGTCACAACAGTCAATATTGATTGCGGTCAGTTTGAAAATGAGCTGAAGCGTGGGAAAATCGAAGGAATCAAAGTGAATGAATCTGATGAACCGCTGGAAAATGCACTGTTTGGATTATTCAAAACAGATTGCACGGAACCTGTGGAAAGCAATGCAATTATGACGGCAATCTCCGACGAAACCGGATATTTTGCCTTTGATGAAGTTCCCTACGGCGAGTATATTGTCAAAGAAATTGAGGCTCCCACAGGCTACATTCTCAGTGAGGAAGGCTATCTCATGACAATTTCTGAGGACGGTGAAATTGTGGGAATCACAGCTGAAAACAAGCCGATTACCATTGAAATCTCCAAACAGGATGTGTATGGAGAAGAACTTTCCGGCGCAGAAATGGAGCTTATCAACAGCGATGAAGAAACGGTTGAAAAATGGACTTCCGACGGCACAAACCATGTTGTTACGGAGCTTCCTGCCGGAGATTATACGCTGAAAGAAATCGCTGCACCGGACGGTTATGTGATTGCAACTGATATCAGTTTTACAGTCGACGTTTACGGCAATGTTACTGTAGAAAACGTAGATGCAGTCGCTGTTTCGGAAGATGGTAATCCCCTGATTGTTATGGTTGACGACACCACAAAAGTGCGGATTTCCAAGCAGGATATCACCACCGGTGAGGAACTGCCCGGTGCAGATTTACAGATCATTGACAAGAATGGAGACGTCATTGAGGAATGGACTTCAACCAAAGAACCGCATTATTTGGAGGCGGTTCTCAAAGCTGGTGAAACCTACGCATTGCATGAAGTCATTGCACCGGACGGCTACGCTATTGCAAATGATGTGGAATTCACGGTGAATGCGGATGGCACAGTGACGGAAGTTGTCATGTACGATGATGCGGTTCCGGTGACAAAATCGACGCCCAATACCGGCGACAGCGGTCGGAATTCGCTGGCATATTTGATGCTTGCCGGAAGCATCATCATTTTCGCAGCACTTGCCATCAGCAGAAAAAAGAAGCGCAGAAGTGAAAAGGCTGATAAAAACGCCGCTTTCTGCCCGGATTTTGTTGAGGTGGAACATGAAAACGAATAAGAAAAAAGCAATCCGCATGGGGCTGGCTGTGACCGCAGCTGCTCTCTTCTGGGGTGGAATGTATCTGCTGTTTGGAAACGATGCTGCGCAGAAAATGGAGTGGAATCAGGTCAAGGATTATGCGCCGGATTTTGAGGTATGCGAGACGTTGGATGAAGCTGTGGCTGAAACCGGGAACATACCTGTTGTTGCTACAGCAACCACGCAAATGCTGACAGCGCAAGTTCAGCAAATGAATGCAAATTATGCTAACGCCATCGGCTGGATTTATGTGCCGGATACGCACATCAATTACCCCGTCATGCAGTCGGAGGATAACGACTTTTATTTGCATCATGGGGCAGACGGCGGTTATTTGTATGCTGGTTCCATCTTTTTGGATTACCGCTGTAACGCCGATTTTTCGGGCGTTTCCAATATTTTATACGGTCACAATATGAGCAATCGTTCCATGTTTGCGGACGTGACGAATTTCACTGACAGAACATATTTTGATAGCCATCGCTATGGTTGGCTGACCACGGAAAATGATGTATATTGCGTGTGTTTTTTCGCAGTGGATGTAACGGAAAACACAGGCGAAATTTACAATACGGATTCCAGCTGGCGGACTGTCATGAGTGAGGCGGTAAATCGTGCGGTAATTTACGATGACATTGAAATTGCCGATACGGATCGTCTTGTGATGCTGCCCACTTGCACTGGCGCAAACAGTTCTTCCCGGACAGTTTTGCTTGGAAAAATCATGGAGGATGAGAATATATGAAATTGAGTAAAAGAACGAAAAAGATCATGATTGCGGCGGTTTCTGTTATTGTGCTGGCTTTTCTTTGCAGCCTGACGGCGTTTGCAGATAGTGAGGTTGCCGGAGCAGTGGAAAGCACTTGGAATGCTGCCAAGGGACAGATCAAGACCATTGTCAACAATGTGGTGTTCCCGGTGGTTGATGTCATTCTGGCGATTTTGCTGTTTGTGAAGATCGCAACTTCATACATGGATTATCGCAAACATGGACAATTTGAATGGACGGCTCCGGCGATTTTGTTTGGTTGCCTGATCTTTTCTTTGACTGCACCGCTGTATTTATGGAGTATTGTGGGACTCTAAGGAAAGGATGCAAATATGCCGTATATTCCATACACAGAGGAGGAAAAGCAGCTTGCGAACAGCGTGGACTTAATAGAATTTCTCCGCATGAGGGGCGAGAAATTAGAGAAAGTTGGGCGAGAATACAAGCTGATTTATTATGACGGCAGTGGGAAACACGACAGCATTATGATTCACGGCGCAGCTTGGTTCGATCACAAGAATCAGGTCGGCGGCGGTGCCATCCAATTCATGCGATATTTCTATGGCATGGATTTTCAGACTGCCATGAACGAGTTGCTTGGAAGAAGTGTTGCTCCCATTGCCCACAGTCCGCCGAAAGCGGCTGTGCAGGAGAAAAAGATAAAGAAATTCCACTTGCCGAAAGCCAATGAAAATATGCATCGTGTGTATGCTTACCTCATAAAGCAGCGCTTTATTTCGCCGGAAATTATCACACATTTTGCAAAACAGCACACGCTGTACGAGGATGCAGAACATCATAACGCAGTGTTTGTGGGCATGGATGAAAACGGTGCTCCCCGGCAGGCGCATCTGCGCTCTACCAATTCCTTTGGGAAAGCTTTTCGAATTACTTGTGAGGGTTCCGACACCAGATACAGCTTTGCCCACTTTGGCGAGTCAGGCAAACTGTTTGTGTTTGAAGCGCCTATAGATATGCTTAGTTACCTGACATTGCATTCGGAAAACTGGCAGAAGCATAGCTACATTGCCATGAACGGTGTGTACGAAAATGCGGTTTTCACAGCGTTGAAAAACCATTTTCACCTGACTGAAATTGTGCTTTGCACCGATAACGATACAGGAGGAATTGATGCTGCTGAACGCTTAACAGATATTCTTCACGAGAATGGATATGAAAGCATATCGAGAATTGCTCCGAAGAATAAGGATTTTAATGAGGATTTGAAGCAACTTCACGGCGTGGATTTCCTATCTGCTGTTCCTCATTTTCGCAAAGAAAAACACCACGAAATTGCGTCAGATCTGCAATATTTCAAGTGCAATCCCACCAGAATGATCGACCAGATTTCCAAGACATTTCAAAATGGGCAATACCAATATCTTGCCGAGTATGCCTTAGCCGCTTCTGCATTTTTTATCGGCAGAAAAAACGAAAATGCGATGTTTGAAAAGCTGAAAGTTAAGCTGTCGGGCGAGTACAGAGCGTATGCGGATAAGGGAAAACTGTGTGCCAAACAGGACAACTTAAAATCCGCTTATCAGTCGGTCATGCGTGATTTGCGGTATACGCAGTCACGTACCAAAGAACAGATGATTCAGACGGCAAAGCAGCTGTATCAGCTTGCAGATTGTGCTGTGAAATGTGAGGTAGAACAGGAATTATCTGCACCGCAGCTCATGCAGGAAGAAACGCAGACCGAAGAACCATCGGAGGTGCTGCACATGGAATATGGATAACATGGAGGTGTTCCAAATGACACAAAGCCAACTAATCGGCATTATTGCAATGTCGGTCATTTTTGTTTTATTGCTAATACTGGCATACTGTTCCAATAACTATTCGCTGAACGGAATCAAATCCAAGAAAATCGGCGATGGTCAGCATGGTACTGCCAGATTCGCTACGAAATCAGAAGTGAAACACACGTATAACCAAGTCCTGTTTAATGTGGAAAACTGGCGAAAAGGCAGATATCTGCCAACAGTTCAGGGAACAGTAGTCAGCTGTAAATCTCATGGAAAACAGACGATTGCTCTTGTTGACGAGGGCGATGTGCATACCCTTATGATTGGCGCTGCCGGCGTGGGAAAGACTGCTTTTTTCTTGTATCCCAATATTGAATTTGCTTGCGCCAGTGGTATGTCTTTTTTGCAAACTGACACGAAGGGCGATGTATTCCGAAATTACGGCAGCATAGCGAAAAAGTATTACGACTACAATGTTTCTGTGTTGGATTTACGCAATCCCACACGCTCCGATGAAAACAATATCCTGCATCTGGTGAACAAATATATGGACATCTATCTGTCCGATAAGCACAACCTTTCCGCAAAGGCAAAAGCCGAAAAGTACGCCAAAATCACGGCGAAAACCATTATCAGTATCGGCGGAGGGGACGCAGCAGCTTACGGTGCAAACGCCTTTTTCTACGACGCAGCGGAGGGTCTGCTTGCTTCATTAATTCTGCTTCTTGCCGAGTTCGGTGAGAAAAACGAACGCCACATTGTGTCGGTTTTCAAGATGATTCAGGACTTGCTGGAACCTGTGCGGGAAAAGCAATCCGTCAAAAAAACTGCACCCAAAAGCGGCTTCAAGGCTTTGATGGAACGGCTGCCGGATGAGCATAAGGCGAAGTGGCTTGCAGGTTCCGCATTGCACTCTGCAGATCAGGCGATGTTGTCGGTCATAAGTACAGCCCTGTCCCGTCTGAACAGCTTTATCGACTCGGAAATGGAGCAGATTCTGTGTTTTGGTACTGCATTGGATGCGGAAAAATTCTGCAAGGAAAAGTCGGCAATCTTTATCGTGCTTCCAGAGGAAGATGTCAGCAAATATTTCATGGTATCGCTGATTATTCAGCAGCTATACAGAGAAATTCTTGTGATTGCCGATGAGAACGGCGGTCGCCTGCCAAACAGGGTAATGTTTTATTGTGATGAATTCGGCACTTTTCCAAAAATCGAGGGCGCAGAAGCCATGTTTTCCGCAAGCCGTTCCAGAAGAATCAGCATTATAGCGATCATTCAGTCCTTTGCGCAGTTAAACAAAAACTACGGCAAAGAGGGGCAGGAAATCATCACGGACAATACGCAGCTGACCATATTCGGTGGATTTGCGCCAAACAGTCAGAGTGCAGAAGTGTTATCGAAAGCGCTGGGAGAGCAGACAGTTTTGTCAGGCAGTGTATCTCATGGTAAGGAAAAATCCCAATCGCTCCAGATGATCGGCAGACCGCTTCTCACAGTGGATGAGCTGAAATCTATGCCAAAGGGACAGTTTATTGTCATGAAAACGGGTACACATCCCATGATTTCACCGCTGAAGTTGTATTTCAAATGGGGCATCTCCTTTGAAGAACCGTATATTTTAGAGGACAAGGGTGCAAGAACTGTCACCTACATGAGCAAGGAAGCACTGATGCGTGAAGTGGAGATCCAGTATCCGCAGATGAAAAAAACAGTTTCGGAAGAAGATGAAGAATTGGAAGAAGAAACGCCAAAACGAAGAAAAATTCCGAGGACAGGAGGTGTGTAAAACCTGAACTTTGCAAGAGAAATTTATGAGTATGGACTGCCTCACAGGGCAGTTGCGGTGTACATGTATCTGTCCAATCGTGCAAACAAAAACAGGGAGTGCTACCCGTCCGTCAGGACGATTGCAGAAGATCTGCATTTGTCGAAATCCACGGTGTTTCGTGCATTAAATGATCTGGAAACTGCGGGACTCATTACTCGTGAAAAGCGCTGGCGAACAAGCGGCGGACGCAGTTCTACGTTATATCAATTAAAGGAGTGTTGAAATGCATACAGAAAAAATGTGCAGCTGTTATCGTATTACAAAGCGGTATTTTCTGAAAACCAAACGGAAATGCCGCTGTTTTTATTGCCGTTCCAACCGGCAGTATGCGAACATGAAGCGGCTGTTATCGGCGGAAGAAAAACTAAGAGAATGGAGTGTGGGCGATGTTTGATTGGATCGGCGATGCACTGTCGTGGGTGGGCGATAAGTTTTCCGATGTAGGGACTGCCATTTCTGAAGCCGTCTGGGACGTGATGCTGGAGTGGCTGTTCAACACCATATACGGCGCAGTTGCTGAGTTTTTTGGTATGATGAATGGCATGGGTGCGGATATTTTCAGCCAGTCCTGGGTGAGCGCTTTTTTGCAGCTGTTTTCCCTGTTTGGTTGGACGCTGTTTGCCGCAGGGCTGGTAGTTGCAGTATTTGATACAGCAATCGAATATCAGACCGGACGTGCAAACATTCAGAGTACCTGTCTGAACGTGTTGAAAGGCTTTATGGCGGTCAGCTTGTTCACGAAAGTTCCAGTGGAGATGTACAAGTTTTGCATCACGCTGCAAACTACATTTTCAGGAGATCTAATCGGTTCATTTATCGGTGCAACTCGCGGAGATTTAGGCACAACGGCAGAAGTGGTGCTAAAAAATATGGGCGGATATTCAGGGTTATTAGGACTGCTGACCATGATTGCGCTGGCCTACTGTGTGGTAAAGCTATTCTTTGCCAACATCAAGCGGGGCGGTATTTTGCTGTGCCAGATTGCGGTGGGAAGTCTGTATATGTTCTCCCTTCCAAGAGGATTTTCCGACGGTTTCAACGGCTGGTGTAAGCAGATCTTTGCCCTATGTCTGACGGCATTTTTGCAGACAAGCCTGATGTTCTTAGGGCTGCTGACATGGCAGACCAATATGCTGCTGGGACTTGGCATCATGCTGGCAGCAAATGAAGTGCCGAGAATTGCGCAGCAGTTTGGGTTGGATACTTCTGTGAGAGTCAACATGATGAGCGTAACCCATACGGTAAATTCTGCGATTCATGCAGGAAAATTTGTGGCGAGAAAATTGGCGTGATTGACAAATTCTTCATTATGATATATAATAAGAAATGTCATGAATTTCCTGGAGGATTGTTAGAATGGAAAAATTACAAGAAACAGAATTTGCTCAATTAAATGCAACTTGTGAAGCAAGAAGATGTAATCACAATATTGTGAAACTATATGATAAAGGTACTCACAGCGACTATGGCTGTGTTAATTGCAAAATGCAATCAATGAATTTAGAAGATTTTGAAAGGATAGGAGCTAGACATATTATTCGTGAATTTGTAATGCAATATGGCTCGAATAATTTGATTGATAAATCAACCCTATTACATAAGGGATTTGATGGTGATGATATTCAATTACTTGTTGACAATCAATATCTGTCCCAAATTAATGGATATGATTCAAGTGGTGCATTTGAAAATGAGATTAGATACAGAATCAATCATAAATAATAAAAATGTGCAGTCAGGTTTTTTGAAAACTTGACTGTTTTCTTTTTTGAGAGGAGAAGAAAGTTGAAAACCTACATTTATCCGCAAAACTTGAAAGCAACCTCCAGACTGTGGCTCTGGAGTATTCGGGACTTTCTGATGATTTGTCTCGGACTGATTCTGTCAGTAGTAATTTTAACGCAGCTATGGACGTTTCTGCCCTTTGCCATTACGGCGGTGTTTGCATTTCTGAGCATTCGATTGGAGGAAACGACGGTAATCGATTACATGGTCTGTGCGTTTCGGTTTTTCGTGACCGCACAGCAGTTATTTTATTGGAAGTGAGGATGATTATGAAGAATAAAAAATCAACGCAGAACCTGTTTGGACTGCGGACATTCGGTAAATACAGTTTGCAGACGGACAAGGCTGAACTTGCTTTTTTCAGTGTGCAGCCCACCAATATTTCTGTGCTGTCGGCTGAGAATATTGATGTGAAAATCTATCATCTGATGATGCTGCTCAGCATGATCCCGGAACTGGAAATCATTTGTCTTGACAGTTGTGAATGTTTTGACGGGAACAAGGTGCATATCAAGAACCGCTTGAAATCTGAGGAAAATCCAAATGTGAGAAAGCTGTTGAAACAGGATGCGGCATTTCTGGACGATATTCAGGTTGAGATGTCTACGGCAAGGCAGTTTCTGTTTTGCATTCGTTTTAGGGACAAGAAGGAGGAACAGATATTTCAGCAGATCAACCGCACAGCCAAAGTAATTTCGGAGCATGGATTTGACGTGCGGCGCATGGGAAAATCTGACGTCAAGCGGATGCTGGCGATTTATTTGGAAGCGTCCATGCACGGAGAGGAAATTTCCGATATTGAGGGAGAAAATTACTTAGAGACAGCGTAAAAACGGAGGTATTGAAATTGAAAATGTTTCAGAAAAAGAAGAAAATGCTCACGCAAGAACAGGCGGAAGAAATTCGGATTCAGGAATTTTTTGACCGTATCGTCCCCAGTACGGTCAGATTTTTCACCGATCATTTTATTTGTGGAAACAGCTGTAAATGTGTGTGGGCAGTGCGGGAATGGCCAACCACAACCGAAGAGCAAGCGATTCTGGCACACCTTGCAGACAGGAATTCTGTGACGCTCCGCATTTACAACAGACTTGTGGACAGTGCGGAGCAGCGGCAGATCATTCAGCACGCCACGCGACGGAACAAACTGATGTCCACCACCAACGACGTGACGGAATCCCTGACAGCGGAGAGCAATTTGCAGGATGTGGTGCAGCTGATTGCTGACCTGAGACGAAACAAAGAACCGCTGCTGCACTGTGCTGTCTTTATCGAATTAAAGGCGAATTCTGAGGACAAGCTGAAAGAACTGCAATCGGATATTTTAATGGAATTGACACGTTCCAAAATTACAGTAGACAGGTTGATTCTGCGTCAAAAAGAGGGCATGCTTTCGGCTTTGCCCTTTGGATACAATGCGTTTGGAAGCCTGTATGAACGTGTGCTTCCGGCGAGTTCTGTGGCAAATCTCTATCCGCTGAATTATTCCGGCAAAACGGATGAAAAAGGTTTTTATATCGGTCGGGATAAGTTTGGCACGAACATTCTGGTAGATTTTGACAAGCGCAGTGATGATAAAACCAACGCAAACGTGCTGATTCTGGGCAACAGCGGTCAGGGGAAATCTTATCTTATGAAACTGTTGTTGACAAATCTGCGTGAATCCGGGAAAAGTGTGATTATTCTGGATGCAGAACAGGAATATGCTGATCTGACGAACAATCTTGGCGGCACTTATCTGGATTTCATGTCGGGAGAATATATGATCAACCCACTGGAACCAAAAAGTTTTGGCGAAGCAGAGCGTGATGAAACTTCACCGGAGCCGTTCCGGAAAGTGACAAGGCTTAGTCAACATATCTCTTATCTCAAGGACTTTTTCCGAGCTTACAAGGGCTTTTCCGACAGTGAGATCGACACCATTGAAATTATGCTGATGAAGCTGTACGCAAGATTCGGCATAGATGATTTTACGGATTTCAGTACGCAGAAAAACGAGGATTATCCGATTATGAGCGATCTATACGACCTTGTAGAAAAGGAGTTTTACGCTTTTGATAAGTCTAAAAAACAGCTTTACACAGAAGAAATGTTGCAGAACATCTGCCTTGGACTGCACAGTATGTGCAAAGGTGCTGAGAGCAAATACTTCAATGGACACACCAATATCAAGGACGGCGAGTTTATCTGCTTCGGAGTAAAGGGTCTTATGGACACAAACAAAAGGCTGAAAGATACTCTGCTGTTCAACATTCTAAGCTACATGAGCAATCAGCTTTTAGGCAGAGGAAACACCGTTGCAGCCATAGACGAGCTGTATTTATTCCTCACAAATATGACCGCAATAGAATATATCAGAAACGGCATGAAGCGAGTTCGTAAAAAAGAGTCCTCGTTTATTCTGGCAAGTCAGAATATCGAGGACTTTTTGCTGCCCGAGATAAAGGAGTTTACAAAGCCGCTGTTCTCCATTCCGTCACATCATTTTCTGTTCAATCCGGGTAACATTTCGCCCACTGCTTTTATTGATACCTTGCAGTTAGAAGAATCGGAATATGGCTTGATAAAGTATCCCGAAAGAGGTACTTGTCTGTATCGGTGCGGAAACGAGAGGTATCTGCTGCAGGTCATAGCTCCTGCTTACAAGGCGGCGCTGTTTGGTTCGGCTGGGGGAAGATAAATCTGTTCGCACCAGGTGTAAAATTTGAGTTTGACTACAATAGGAGGTCGGTAAAATTGCAGAAGAAAAAATACGGCATATGGAAAACTCGCTATGCCGAAAACAGCAGAAATATATTTGAGGATTGGGTTCGTCATAACGGCGAGCCTATTTTGTTTGCAACGGAGCGTGGTGCACTTGAATATATGCACGGCATAGAAATGAAAACGCAGAGTGTGTTTACGGAATTTGAAGTCCGTGAGGTGGTGTAATGTCGGCTGCGGTCGGAGCGGCGCTGAAGAAGATAGCCATATACATTCTTGGTGATAAAGATAAGCGAGGAAAACTGTTTGTTCTGATTGGAAGTATTGCCGCTGGCTTTCTCGGACTTATGTGTTTGCCCGTAGCTGTACTTTCGAGTATGGGAAGTATGGAAGTTGAGCCGCCCGAAATTGATAAAAGTCTGTTTAACGAATCCGCAATAATGGCCGGACTTAGCAGTGAACAGCAGGAACAGATAACAAATATACAGAATCAAGGACAGGCAATCGAGGACGCTATAACAAGTGCAGGAGTTCGTTCTCAGACCATAAAGGCTCAGTTGATATATATGTCATACTTTGAAGATGTTCAGAATTTCAATGCCGAATCATATGCAAATCTGTTTGCTGTCGCTCCAAATGACAGCGATTTGATTGCGGCGATAAATTCAACTTACGGATTAGAAATAGACTACGACGAATATATGCGGAGCTACACTTGGGTGATGAACTCCACGATCAATGAGTATATGTTCAGCGATGAGGGTATAAAGAACTGCGCCGATCTTGCGGCTTGGGCGGAGAATGCGTATGTTTCCGGCTGGGGATTTATGAATGGTTTTATCGGCGAAAGAAACGACACTGACCGCATCAGATACGCAGATAACGCAGGACTTATGCTTGGGTATCTGAACTACAACCCTACGGATAAAGTGTTCGGATGCGATTACGATACGCTTGTTTATACGGAGCAAGGCGGTCTTGATACCATACCGGAGACCGCAGGAATAGGACTGTTTGACGGCAGTCAGCACGGTATTTATGTCGGTAACGGCGAAGTCATTTTCTCTTCTGCCGATTGTGGCTATGTCACAAAAGAGCCTGTTTCAAATGGCAGCTGGACAAGCTGGTGCACCTATGAGGGGATAGAATATCCTCAGGAGGTGGAAGACGCTATTCAAAGTGTGAATGAGGACAGCTCATCAGAAAATTAATTTTATTGGAGTGTGATAGGTTGAAAAAATCAGTTACTGTAAGTG
>OHAN01002186.1_pt1 | contig 13916 bp, 13 predicted proteins | sample 1577121 | NCBI WGS metagenome assembly OHAN01 (sample SAMEA3541554, study PRJEB24748) | human gut metagenome | biome: human gut; feature: human-associated habitat; material: faeces | place: China | collected 2012 | reverse complement strand
ATCAGGCTCTTGGGCATGATGGGGTAGCGTTTGAAGTGGTCCAGGTGAGAGGCCGAGATGAGCTTGTAGAGATTGCCGGTGAAGCTGCGGAATGTGCAAAAATCTTCGGTGTTGATCCGCAGATTGCATTCTTAAGTTATTCTACACATGGTTCAGGAAAGGGCGATGCTGTTGACAAGATGCGTAATGCAGCAGAGAAAACAAGAGCAAAATACCCTGAACTTCCAATTGACGGGGAGTTACAATTTGATGCAGCCGTTTCACCTCGTGTTGCAAGAACAAAGTGTCCGGAGTCAAAAGTAGCAGGTCATGCAAATACGTTTATCTTCCCGGATATCAATGCAGGAAATATTGGTTATAAGATTGCACAGCGCATGGGTAACTTTGATGCGTATGGACCGATCCTTTTAGGATTGAATGCACCGGTTAATGATCTGTCCAGAGGATGCAACGCTTCTGAAGTATATTCTATGGCGATCATTACAGCAGCCTTAGCATAAGAAGAAGGGGTTACACAGAAACGATAAAAATTGCGCGGAAATGGGGATTATGATGAATATATTTATAGCGACGCAAATGATCAAAGTATTACATGCACCGATTTGTATCTATAGTGCAGAGGGAGATATCATACAATGTCTCGAAGAAAATAATGGGAAAAAATTGATTGAAAAAGAAGACTTTTCTATAGAGATATCAAAGACAATTCCGTGTATTTATGTCAAAGAAAACGGAGTGGCTTTTTGCTTGATGTGGGTACAAGAAGAAGGATATTTCTTAGGACTTGGAAAAATCCGCATTTATGATTTTGGAGATGAGGAAGCATCACAATATCCATATTGTCAAAAGGATGAATTTGCCACGATCGTATCCATTCTTTGGAATGTGATTTCCGGCAAAGAAGTCGGTGTCGGTGAACTTTGGGCAAAAAATATATTTGTAGATATTTCTGATGTCAGAGAACAGATTACAAAGAATGTCTTTGAACGTCAGGAATCAGGACAGTCTCACAATCCATATGCACAGGAACTGCGTGAACTTGACAGTATCCGCAGAGGTGATATTGCAGCTCTCAAGAAAAGTATCAACGAGACATATTCCGGTAATATTGGTATTCTTGCAAGTGATCCGGTAAGACAATATAAGAACCTCGCAATCTGCGTGATCACGAATGCAACCCGTTGTGCAATCGAAGGTGGGTTAAATCCGGAAATGGCTTTTTCCATGTCGGATTCCTTTATTCGTAATATTGAGGATAACATGACAGAACCGGTTAAGATCGAGAAAGCCACGCGTGATGCAGAGTTTGAATTTGCCAATGCCGTGCATGATCTGAAAGGACAGGGCAATGACAATCCTTTGGTTATGCAGGTGCGTGATTATGTATTCTGTCATATCCATGATGCGATCCGTGTCAGAGAGATTGCTGAATTTATCGGTGTAACGCCGAACTATCTGTCAGAACAGTTCAGCCAGGCCATGGGCATGACACTTAAACAATATATCATCAATGAAAAGATATCAAGCAGTGAGAATCTTTTGAAATATACAGATTATTCACTGCAGGAGATCAGTACGTTTTGTGCATTTAGTTCGCAAAGCCGATTTAGTGTATATTTTCAAAGAAAGAACGGAATTACTCCGGCGAAATATCGCAAAAAATATAAAAAGACAAGAAATGAATAGAATAAAAAATTCACACTCTATAATAGAAAACGTACAATATAGTGTATGAAATGTATAAAAACCTGTCAAGTTTTGTGGTAGTATCAACGAGTTATATTGGATGGGATATAGGAACAAAATATAGGATACAAGATGTTTTTGCAGGTAAGGAGTGTGCATATCATGGAAAAATTCGAAATTAAGTTCAATGATGTGGAAGATGTCAGCAAGTTTGTCCATGTTGTTTCTCAGTATGACGTAGATGTGGATTTATATTGCGGTAGTTATTGTGTGGACGCAAAATCTATTTTAGGAATTATGACAATGGATTTGCGAAATCCAATGTGGATCACAGCAAATTGTGACCGACACCAGGGAGAGCGCATGATGCGTGAACTTGACTGGGTTGCGGCGTAAACAAAGAGTTGTGAGCATATAAAAATGCCATATTCGATCAATGAAGATTGATCGAATATGGCATTTTCTTTTGGACTATTATGCGTGTCTGGAACAGTCAGCTACTTGGCTTCTTGTGCTTTGTCAAAATGAAACTATAAAAAAGTGCAAAGCGCTGGCTTTGCACTCCAAGAATTGCTAAAGCAATTCTTGGTGGTATACCGCTACTGTACAAGCATTTTCCTATTCCATAAAAATGTAGCTTTGATAACCGTGCATTATGTACGAATATTTTTATTGAATACATTCTAATAACAACATATTATCCGGAAGATAGATTGCCGGAAGCGGATAATTCAATGTACCATACTGATGTGATGTAAATGTATCACAAACCTTATCATATGTTTCCTGTGTGAATTTAATGGAAAGTGTATGAGCAAGATGTGTAAATAATACAGGTGGCATAGAAATTCCCCACGCATCAGAATCATTGTCATCGAAATGCTTTGGTAAAAGAGGCATTGTCTGTTTTGTTGTTTCATTTGTAATCTCTAAGGTTACAAAATGAGTTGTCTCATCGGTGTTAAATTGTAAAGTACAAACATCGGCATCATTTTCTCTGAAGTGCAGATCTTTTAAGATATTTTTATCAAATTTGGCATAAGAAGAATCCAAATAAGTTGATAATTTTTCGTGATCCGTCTGAATCAACATGATCAATTTGTCAATGCTTTTCTGATTCATTACATCTGTGCCGAGAGTTTCTTTTTTCTCTAATAAAAATTTCACTAATACGTCAATTTCATTTTGACTTAAAAGGGAAAAGTTTGCATTATTTGTTGAAGCCATATTGTTACCCCCCTAATCTTAAATTCATAGTTTTATAAAATAAATGGGAAACACACTATTCTATAGGTATAGTATACATTTTTTTGAAGAGACTTTCAAGTAGACAAATGCATAGGAAAGGGAATTACAGTGAATTTTTTCGGTATTTCAGATCAGGAAAGGAAGTTTATAATGAAAAAAGAAAAGATTGAGATCAAAGATATAAAGGATATTGCTTTGCTTGAAAAAAAAGAACAGGAAAAATGGGAGATTGCTCTGGAACTTGGATTGTTTGACCAAGTGGTTCAGAAAGGCTGGAAATCGCTGACGGCAAGACAGAGTGGAAAGGTTGGTGGGATCATGGCGGCAAGACGTAAAATAAAAGAAGATAAGACGAAATCAAAGGAAGATTTGTAAGATACATGTCATGCAATCTGTTAAATAAAATGCATACAATAGATTTTGGAGGATAAATTGTTGCTAATACTTGTGAAATAATGTGAAATCCTGTATTATATAATGAGCCTAAGTAAAAAGCAAGCGACGGCAGAGCCGGCATTTGCTTTTCAAGGCGAATTAACGAACAAATATTTCTGCGAAGCAGAAAGAAAAGCTCTGAAAGAGCGAATTTGTGAGTTTGAAATAGAATTTATATAATGAGCCTAAGCAAAAAGCAAGCGACAGGGGCGAAAATGGAGCGCCCGGAAATGAGGATGATCATGAATGAGATAAAATTATATAATACTTTGACGAAGAAAGTCGAAACTTTTGAACCAAACGAACCGGGTAAAGTAAAGATGTATACCTGTGGTCCGACAGTGTACCATTTTGCACATATCGGTAATCTTCGAAGTTATATTATGGAAGATGTTTTGGAAAAAAGTTTGCGTTATGCAGGATATGATGTAAACCGTGTCATGAATATCACGGATGTCGGACATTTATCCAGTGATGCAGACAGTGGAGAAGACAAAATGCTGATGGGTGCAAAAAGAGAACACAAATCCGTGATGGATATTGCAAAGTTCTATACTGACGCATTTTTTTCGGATTGTGAGAAGTTAAATATTAAAACACCGGATGTCGTTGCACCGGCGACCGGCTGTATTCCTGAATTTATTGAAATGATCGAAACGCTATTGAAAAAGGGTTATGCTTATGAAGCAGGTGGCAATATTTATTTCGATACATCAAAGCTTGAAAATTATTATGTATTATCGAACCAGAATGAAGAAGAGCTTATGGTCGGTGCCAGAAATGATGTCGAAGAAGATACAAATAAAAAGAGTAAGACAGATTTCGTTCTTTGGTTTACAAAGTCGAAATTTGACGATCAGGAATTAAAGTGGGAAAGCCCATGGGGTGTCGGATATCCGGGCTGGCATATCGAGTGTTCTGCGATCAGTATCAAATATCTTGGTGATAAATTAGATATTCATTGTGGTGGTATTGACAATGTATTCCCGCATCATACAAATGAGATTGCACAAAGTGAAGCTTATCTTGGTCATAAATGGTGCAATTACTGGTTCCATGTTCTTCATTTGAATGACAGTACCGGTAAGATGAGCAAATCAAAGGGGGATTTTCTGACCGTTTCTTTATTGGAAAAGAAAGGATATAACCCATTGGTATATCGTATGTTCTGCTTACAGTCACATTATCGTAAACCATTATTGTTCCAGTATGATATTCTGGATAACGTCAAAGCAGCTTATGACAAATTGATCAAAAAGATTGCAATATTGAGCAAAGATGGCGATCCGGAAGAAGAAAAGATGAAAGCATATCGTGATGCATTTGCACAGGCATTAGGAAATGATATTAATACCTCACAGGCATTGACAGTCGTATATGATGTGTTAAAGGCAGATATGAATGATTACAGTAAGAGAAAGCTTATTGAAGAATTTGATCAAGTGTTATCATTAGATCTGACAAAAGAAATCAAAGAGGATGTCGTAGATGATGAACTTGCAGCCTATGTAGAAGATATGATCACACAGCGAAAAGAAGCCAAGAAAGCAAAAGATTTTGCAAAAGCAGATGCGATCCGTGATGAATTGCTTGCAAAAGGCATTGAACTCAAAGACACAAGAGAAGGTACGGTTTGGAGTGTGAAATAACAGATGTCATTCGTGTGAAAATCCATATGTGACAGATTCTCATACTACAAATTTGTGTCTGTAGTTTAGTACATACGGACAGAGAAAGGAATGTAGGATTGATATGAATCATGCAAAGACATATCACACAAAGCAACAGAATGCGATATTGCAATTTCTGATTGCTTCGGATCAAAAATATCATACGGTCAGTCAGATTGCGGAATATTTAAAAGAGAGAGGCGAATCGGTCGGACTTACAACGATCTATCGTCAGTTGGATAAATTTCAAAAAGAAGGAATCGTTCAAAAGATTGTCCTTGATGGAAATAGCGGAGCGTGCTACCAATATGTCGGAACACAGGAAGAAGAAAGTAAATTTCTTTTAAAGTGTGAAGATTGTGGCGATATCATGGATATGGATTGCGGGCATATGAGTGAACTGTATGAACATGTGCGGCAGGAGCATCATTTTAATGTGAATCCGCATAGGACGATGTTTTACGGCGTGTGCGAGAAATGCCTGGATAAAGAGAAAAAGGGCAATTCCTAAGTTTTTTGTCCCAATTCCTAAGCCATTCGCAAAGTCAGCGAATGCCGCAGCAAAAAGCATGCTGCTAAAAGCTTAGTCATTGGGTTGAGTCCGGCTATTCGCCTGTCTGCAAAAAGAAAACAGTTTCGATTTTCATGCCATTTACAAAAACAGTAAATGACGTGAAAATCTTCCGTCCCAATACCCACTCAACCAATTCCTAAGCCATTCGCAAAGTCAGCGAATGCCGCAGCAAAAAAGCATGCTGCTAAAAGCTTAGTCATTGGGTTGAGTCCGGCTATTCGCCGTCCATAAAAAAGAACAAATTTCTTTATACAAGCAAGCTTGTAGCAGAAATTTGTTCTTTTTTATGTGGGAATTGGGACTTTATATCAAAAATGTGTTATTTTTCGTGTTTTTTGTTATAGACAATGGGGTTATATGTTAATATAATATGATTGTAAGTTGAAAATACAAATTGCAATTTTACAGAGGAATGCATGAAAATGTGTGAAAAATGTCTGAAAAATGCAATTGATTACAGCCGGTTATAACCGGTTGCGCATATTATTTTAAATAGTAGAAAGGAGATTTACAATGAAGGTAGCTGACGGATTTTGGTTAAGCAAAAAAGGTTACGAAGTAAACTATGCATCACAGGCATATAAGGTTGAGACGACAGAGAACGCCATTAAAGTTCTTGCAACACCTTATACTGTTATGAACAGAGGAATGACTCTTGGAGGTCCAAACTTAGAGATTACATATTCTTCTACTTGTGAAAACACAATTAAGGTTCATATTGATCATTACAGAGGCGGTCTTGATAACATTCCTCGTTTTGAATTAAATGAGGATCCAAATTTTAAGCCGGTGATCAATCGCAGTGAAGACAGCGTAGAATTGATCTCAGGTGATACAAAAGTTGTGATCCGTATTGCCGATGACTGGGATGTACAGTTCTATTATAAAGATAGACATCTGACAGGTGGTGCATGGAGATCAACATCGATCATCCATGAAAACCAGTTCCATGCAAATGCGCGTATGGAATTACAGGAAGATGATCAGGACTTTAACTATCCACAGGATCCAAACCGCACATATATCAGAGAACAGTTAAAGACAGATATCGGTGAGTGCATCTATGGTTTCGGTGAGAAGTTTACTCCATTTGTAAAGAATGGACAGGTTGTAGAGATCTGGAACTCAGATGGCGGTACATGCTCTGATCAGAGTTATAAGAATATTCCATTCTATGTTTCATCAAAGAGCTATGGTGTATTTGTAAACAGCTCAGACAAAGTTTCTTTTGAAGTAAACTCTGATACCGTTTCTAAAGTAACATTTACACAGCCGGGTGAAGAATTAGAATATTTCATTATCGGTGGTGAAAATTTAGAGGATGTATTAAAACATTATACAGATCTGACAGGTAAGCCTTCATTACCACCAGCATATACATTTGGTTTATGGTTATCTACATCATTTACAACAAGCTATGATGAAGAAACTGTAACAAGTTTTATTGATGGTATGAAAGATCGTAAGATCCCGCTTCAGGTATTCCATTTTGACTGTTTCTGGATGAAAGAATATGAATGGTGTAACTTTGAATGGGATAAAGATATGTTCCCTGATCCGGAAGGACTTTTAAAGAGACTTCACGACAGAGGACTTGAGATTTGTGTATGGATCAACTCTTATGTCGGACAGCAGTCAAAGCTCTTTGATATCGGAAAAGAAAAAGGATACTTTATCAAGAACTTAGATGGCAGCGTATACCAGTCTGATATGTGGCAGCCTGGTATGGCAATCGTCGATTTCACAAATCCGGAAGCTTGCGAATGGTTCAAGGGTCTTCTTAAGAAATTATTTGATATGGGTGTTAATAACATCAAGACAGACTTTGGCGAGAGAATCCCTACAAAGGTAAAATATTTCAATGGAAAAGATCCGATCAAGATGCATAACTACTACACATACCTTTACAATAAGTGTGTATTTGAAGCATTGGAAGAATATTATGGAAAAGACAAAGCATGTCTCTTTGCCCGTAGTGCAACAGTAGGCGGACAGAAGTTCCCTGTACACTGGGGTGGTGACTGCTACGCAGAATATTCAGCAATGTCAGAAACACTTCGCGGTGGTCTTTCTCTTTGTTCATCAGGTTTTGGTTTCTTCTCTCACGACATGGGTGGTTTCGAAGCTACAGCACCTGCTGATGTTTACAAGAGATGGTGTGCATTCGGCCTGTTATCAACACACAGCCGTTTACATGGTTCTACTTCTTACAGAGTACCTTGGGTTTATGATGAAGATGGTGATACAGAAGCTTGTGACGTACTTCGTCATTACACAGTATTAAAGGGAAGATTAATGCCATATCTTTGGGCACAGGCTAACAAGACTCATACAGAAGGTGTACCGATGATGCGTTCTATGATCATTGCATTCTCTGACGATACAGCTTGTAAGTACCTTGATCAGCAGTATATGCTTGGTGATAACCTTTGCATCGTGCCTGTTATGAACGAAGAAGGTATTGCGGAATTCTATGTACCGGACAATGGAACATGGACAGATATCCAGTCTGGTGAAACATATGAAGGCGGAAAATACTATACAAGAAAGTGTGATTATTTCCAGACACCGATTCTTGCACGTCCAAACAGCATCGTAACATATGGTAACTTTGACGCAGAAGATAAGATGACAGTTGTTTATGATTATCTTCAGGATGCTGAAGCAGTTGTCTATGGATTAGAAGATGGTAAGACAGCACAGGCAACTATCTTTGACAGCGAGTCAAATAAGATTACTGACATTACAGCTACACGCAATGGTAATGTGATCACAGTATCTTATGCTGCTACAGATAAGAGCTTTAAGGTAACTGCTGAAGGTAAGACAGTAGAAGCTAAGGCTGGTTCTACAAGTGTAGAGATTACATTGTAATCAAAAAATAAAATAACCGGAATTTCCGGTCAATAAATAAATGGATGGCTTTTATGGTAACATAAGGGTCATCCGTTTTTCTATTCAGGTCTTTTGTCGGGAGTTTAGGAAAAACTTAAAATTTTTTATTGAACAGCAAAAATCCGTCTTTTTAATGCTGAACTTGAAAAGCCATAGGATATCAGTATAATAAACATAAGGTTAAAATGAAAAAGACCAAGAGCAAACGATACAGAAAAATTTTAAAGAGGAAAGACCAAATGTAAAAAAATCAGGTGAAATAAAAGAGCCGGATATATAGAGAAGCAGAGTAAGTACAAAAGATTTGAAATAGAAAGTAAAAAGTGTAAATACACACAGACAATAACATAGATAAAGAAAGCAAAGAGGTGTATATGAAAAAGAACCAGAAGAAAAATTGTGATCGCAAAAATATAGTATCAACGTTCGAAGAAAAAATGAAAAAAGCTTCAAAAGACGGGATGACTTCAAAAAGAAATAAAATTCTGTTAGTCATTTTGCTTCTTGTACTTCTGTTTGTCATTGGCTGGGCAAATAAATTAGTCCGTCAAAAGGCAGTGAAAGAAACCATGACACAGAAAAACACGGATATCACGATACAGGCATCACCGGAGATCACGGCAACACAAGAACCGGCACAGATTCAGCCAACGCAGAATCCGGAAGACAATGTGTACAGTTACCTTCAGGGACCAAGATCATGGGGACAAAAAATCACATGGTCAGGCTATTGGGGCACAACATTTATGGATGGGGGGTCTTTTGGCGGCTTTGGCTGTGGACTTTGCTGCATTGCTAATATCTATTCATCGATTACGCCATACCGTTGTACGCCGGTGCAGGCATACGAATATGCTAAGAAACACACCGGATATGCAGGTGGTGGTGCAATTGACTGGGGATACATGAGAAGGACATTAAGTAAGATGGGTATGGATTGCAATGTTTCGAGAAAGCCGGCAACATACCGGGAGTTTCAAGGTCAGATCATGAATCATACTTGCATGATTGCTTTAGTAAGCAGCTCAAATTCAAACTGTTTTTGGAAAGATACACCCGGACATTATGTTACGTTGTTTTTATATGATAAAAATACAGATTCTGTTTTTATAGCCGATTCAGGAGAGCCGAAGCGAAATCGAAAAAGAATTGCATTAAAAAAAGTTTATCGATCTTTAAAGACTTCAAGTCCATGGCAGACATTACTTGTCAAAAATTATAATGAAAATCAGGATCGCTGGAAACACAAGAAAGCAACAGGGAATTGGATACGAAAAGAATAAAACATCAAAAAATGTATATAAAAGCGTTGAAAAGTGATGTAAAAATATACAAAACCAATAAAAAAGTATACTATAAAAATAGCTTATCATGAAAAAATTGAATGAAAGCACGTATGAAAAATTAATGGAAAATCGTGAAATTTTCCCGATTTTGAATAAAAAAAGCTTCTTTGCGGTGAAAATGAAAAAAAGCATTCAAAAAATCGACGAAAAGTGAGAAAAACATGTGCAAATTGTCAATAGGATTGCAAGTAGGAAAGACGTATAATGCTTTTTGGTAGAATTTACTATCCCCAAAATTATTTCATCACAAGGAGGAAACAAAAATGAGATTAACAAAAGAAATGAAAAAAGTTGTTTCTATGTTTTTAGCAACAGCTTTGGTTGTCGCAGGTGCAAACTTTACAGACGCTAAGACCGTATCTGCTCAGGATGAGACAGCTGGTTCACAGGCGGCTTCTGCACCGGCTATCACAGCAACAGGTTCAGCGGCAACAGCAACAGGTTCAGCAGCAACAGCAACACCAACAGCAACAGCAACAGCAACAGCAACACCAACAGCAACACCAACACCAACACCAACAGTATCTCCATCAGCTACACCGTCTGTATCACCTGTAGTATTAGTAGAAACTGCAAAGGCTCCTGTAAAGAAGAAAGTTAAAGTTGCATGTAAGAAAGTAAAAGCAAAGAAAGCAAAAGTTACAGTAAAGAAGGGTAAGAAAGCTGCTCTTAAATTTACAGTAAAAACTGCTAAGAAGAACACAAAGACAACAGATAAGGTTTCTGTAAGCGTTAAGAATAAGAAGATCGTTAAAGTTACTTCTAAGAAGCTTACAAAGAATGCTCTTACAGTAAAGGTAAAGGCTCTCAAGAAGGGTAGCACAAAGGTTACTGTAAAAGTTGGTAAGAAGTCAGCAAAGGTTACCGTAAAGGTAAAATAATCTTTTGAGATAGCTTACATAAAAAAGAATAGACATCGCATGGTAAAAACGCCGGTGGCAAAAGCAGACGTTCATTTTACTATGCGATGTTTTTTTTGCACTTTTTAACGGAATAAGCAGCTGCTGTAATGTAGTGGGATTTCAATAAGAATTGCTTTAGCAATTCTTATAGTGCAAAACGCTGGTTTTGCACTTTTTAACGGAATAATTAAAAAAAGAGTGCATTTTATACAAAAATATAGTAAAATACAAGAGAGGTTCTGTAAAAAATGATTAAGTATTTTGCTTTTAAAAGGAGGAAGGATAGAATGGCAGAAAACAGATTGATTGGAGATTACCCTGTAATCGGTATCAGACCTACGATTGATGGTCGAAGAGGACCTTTAAAGGTTCGTGAGTCCTTAGAGGAGCAGACGATGAATATGGCAAAGAGTGCTGCGGAACTCTTTCGTCAGAATCTGAAATACTCTAACGGAGAACCGGTTAAAGTTGTGATCGCTGATACAACGATCGGACGTGTTGCAGAGACAGCCGCATGTGCAGATAAATTCAGAAAAGAAGGAGTTGATATTACTCTGACAGTAACACCTTGCTGGTGCTATGGTTCTGAAACTATGGATATGGATAAGCATACGATCAAGGGTGTCTGGGGATTTAACGGAACAGAAAGACCGGGTGCTGTATATCTTGCAGCAGTTCTCGCTGCACATGCACAAAAAGGATTGCCGGCATTTGGTATTTATGGAAGAGATGTTCAGGAAGCAGATGCGACAGAGATTCCGGAAGATGTAAAAGTCAAATTACTGCGTTTTGGACGTGCAGCGGTGGCAGCAGCTACAATGCGTGGGAAATCTTACCTTCAGGTTGGTTCCGTCACAATGGGAATTGCCGGATCAATCATTGATTCTGCTTTTATGGAAGAATATCTTGGCATGCGTGTAGAATCAGTTGATGAAGTCGAGATCATTCGTCGAATGACAGAAGGCATTTACGATGAGAAGGAGTATGAAAAAGCACTTTCATGGACAAAGTCACATTGTAAAGAAGGATGGGATAAAAATCCTGATTTTGTAAAGAGAAACGATGAACAGAAAGACAGAGACTGGAAATTTGTTGTTAAGATGATGTGTATCTTAAAAGATTTGATGAATGGAAATCCAAATCTGCCGGAAGGAAGAGAAGAAGAAGCCGTTGGTCATAATGCAATCGCTGCAGGTTTCCAGGGACAGAGACAGTGGACAGACTTCTATCCAAATGGTGATTTTGCAGAAGCGTTGATGAATTCGTCTTTTGACTGGAATGGGGCAAGAGAACCTTACATTCTTGCAACAGAAAATGATACATTAAATGGTATTGGAATGCTCTTTATGAAACTTCTGACAGGCCGTGCCCAGATTTTTGCCGATGTGCGTACATATTGGAGTCCTGAAGCAGTAAAGAAAGCAACCGGTTATGAATTGGAAGGTGTTGCAAAAGAAGCCGGTGGATTTTTACATTTGATCAATTCCGGTGCAGCCTGCTTGGATGCAAGTGGTGCTGTAAAGGATGAAAACGGAAATGGTGTGATGAAGCCATTCTGGGAGATGACACAGGAGGACCAGGAAGCCTGCTTAGAAGCAACAGAATGGTGTGAAGCGGATAATGGTTACTTCCGTGGTGGTGGATTCTCTTCACGTTATCTTACAAAGGCAACAATGCCTGCAACGATGATACGTTTGAATTTAGTAAAAGGACTTGGACCTGTTTTACAGATATGTGAAGGATATACGGTAGAACTCCCGGATGAGGTATCGGATAAGCTTTGGAAACGTACTGATTATACATGGCCTTGTACCTGGTTTGCTCCAAGAACAACAGGCGAGGGTGCATTTAAAACAGCATATGATGTTATGAACAACTGGGGTGCAAATCATGGTGCGATCAGTTATGGACATATTGGTGCAGATCTGATCACATTAGCATCTATTCTTCGTATTCCGGTTTGTATGCATAACGTGCCGGAAGAGGATATCTTCCGTCCGGCAGCATGGAATGCATTTGGTATGGACAAAGAAGGACAGGATTTCAGAGCGTGTGCAGCATATGGTCCGCTTTATAAACTGTAAGATGTTTTTTGACAGTAAATTTGGCTGATCGCTGATTGGAAGATCGATGAAAATTTAGAAATGAAATAAGACTGAAAAAAAGTCTCTGACTAGAAAGCGCCTGTTCCGGCAACATTACCGGTTCAGGCGTTTCTTTTTATTATGAATGAAATGTAACTTTGATGTTCCCCATAGTACAATCAAGTGATACATCACCATAGATGGTTGTATCTGTAGCCGTACCTTCATTTTTGTATCGGATATCCCCCATTGTCGCGGATGCCGAGTTAAAGTTATAGTTGCTTTTTGCACCGGCAAGTCCTAAAGTAATATCCCCCATATGTACCTGCAGATCAGAAGATCCGGTTAATTTTCCATATATATCAAGAGAACCGGCAGAGCAGTCAGTCTTTAGGTTGTTACAGACATTTTTGGCTGCGTTATCTTTTGAACCGAGCTTGATATCACCGGCACTACAATCGATGGAAGCTTTGTCATTGATCGTAAATTGATCGATCGTCATGCTTCCGGCAGCGACATCCAGAGATACATTTTTTGCCAGTATTGTATCGGCTTTCGTGGACGCTGCTGAGACACCCATTTTTATGGTATCTGCTTTTAGTGTGTTGATCTTGACATTGCCGGCAGAAAGTTCAAGATGTACTTCTGTCAAGGCAGCAGAATCAGGAATTGTGATCGTAATTGTTCCGTTGTGTGTGTCAGAGGAAGTGAAAGTATGACGGATCAACTCAGAAAGCTTTTTGTGTTTGGAAGTTTTTACTTTCCAGACACATCTTCTATTATATTTTTGGAAAGTTTGCCACCGGAAATAGAAAAATCATCGCCACTTTTAATGATGATATTTCCTGCAAACAAGTCAAAGTCAAGCTTATGGACGGTTGACGGATCATCGGATGCTGTCGTTTCAATCGTATGTGAAACTGTTTGTGTTGTTACGGAATGCGATGAGATCGTCAGCTCATCATAATCTACACCCAGGATCATTCCAACAAGGATCAAAAGAACGCCAAGCAGGAACAGGATTCCGGACAGGATTAAAATAATATGTTTTTAATCCTGTCCGGAATCAGGATTAA
>OHAN01002183.1_pt1 | contig 13929 bp, 9 predicted proteins | sample 1577121 | NCBI WGS metagenome assembly OHAN01 (sample SAMEA3541554, study PRJEB24748) | human gut metagenome | biome: human gut; feature: human-associated habitat; material: faeces | place: China | collected 2012 | reverse complement strand
GATCATACCGGGGCCTAAATACTGCGCGTGCCCGCCCATCTGGCTCATCGCGGTCTCAAACGAGACGCGCGTGCGCGTAGAGGACTGCTGGAAGATCATGCCGAGCGTCATGTTGCGCATCAGGGGCGGATAGTAGCCCGCCTTAATGGCCTTTTTGATGGCGAGCGACAAGTCGATGATGTCGAGCAGTTCCTGCTTTGTGAATTCATTGGTGTCGATAAAGTCTTTTTTCATACGATTCCTCCGACATTTCAAGTTGCTTTTTGCCGCGGAGGCAGACGCCGCGGCGAATGCTGCGCTTAGTGTCTGCACTTTTTTCCAGTTCATGCGGAAAAAAACTGTGCAACATGACACAAATCACGCCGCATTCCGTCGCTGCTGTGTATTTTACATAGATTTTACAATTCTCCTCTGGCAGTTTTGACATTTGGCGCGTAAACTATTACTTGGTTATAAATAGGGTCTCAAAAAAGAAAAAAGGAAAGATAGAAAATATGGATATTTTCAATGTGCTCACGATGATCGGCGGGCTGTGCCTGTTCCTCTTCGGCATGAACCTGATGGGCCAGGCGCTCGAGCGCCGCGCGGGCGGCAAGCTCCGCTCTCTTCTCGACAAGATGACCGGCAGCGTATTCGCCGGATTTTTAACGGGCCTTGGCACGGCCATCATCCAGAGCTCGTCCGCCACCACGGTCATGGTGGTCGGCTTTGTCAACTCGGGCCTGATGACGCTGCGTCAGGCCATCAACGTCATCATGGGTGCCAACGTCGGCACGACCGTCACGGCCTGGCTTTTGAGCCTTGGCGGCATCGACTCCGGCAACTTCTGGATCAAGCTCTTAAAGCCCTCATCCTTCACTCCCGTCCTTGCGCTCATCGGCATCATCTACTACATGTTCTGCAAGGACAACAAGAAAAAGGACACCGGCATGATCCTGCTCGGCTTTGCCACGCTCATGTTCGGCATGGAGACGATGAGCGGCGCGGTCGCGGGCCTCAAGGACGTCCCCGCGTTCACGAATCTCTTTGTTGCCTTTCAGAATCCCCTCCTCGGCGTGCTTGCCGGCGCGCTGCTCACGGCCATCATCCAGTCGAGCTCCGCGTCCGTCGGTATTTTGCAGGCGCTCGCCGTCACGGGCTCTGTGAGCTATGCTGCGGCCATTCCCATCATCATGGGCCAGAACATCGGCACGACCGTCACGGCCATGCTGTCGTCCATCGGCACGAACAAAAACGCCCGCCGCGCCGCGGTCGTTCACCTTCTCTTCAATGTTATCGGCGTTGTCGTGCTGCTGACGGTCTTCTGCATTGTGCGCGCGGCTTTTGCGCCCGCGCTGCTGGATGAATCCGCCACCATGGCGGGCATCGCCGTCACACACTCGGTCTTCAACGTCCTCTGCACCGCCATGCTCCTGCCTGCGGGCGGCCTTCTTGAAAAGCTCGCCTGCCGCATCGTCCCCGACGATCCCCAGACGCAGGGTGAAAAGACGACCGAGCTCGACGAGCGTCTTCTCCCCACCCCGTCCCTCGCCCTTCGCCAGAGCCGCGCCGTCGCCCGCGAAATGGCGGACTGCGCCGTGCGCGCGCTGAACAACGCTCTCACCGCCCTTGACCACAACACGCCCGAGCTCGCCCAGAGCATCCGCGACGATGAGGAGCTTTGCGACCACTATGAAGATATCCTCGGCACCTACCTCGTCAAGCTCAGCACGCAGAAAATGGGCCGCGACGAGAGCGAGGAGGCAACCGAGTTACTCAAGACCATCGGCGACTTTGAGCGCATTTCTGACCACGCGGTCAACATTCTCTCCTCCGCTGAGGAGCAAAGGCGAAGCACTCTTTCTGCGTGGCTATCAATACTTCCTGTTAGTCAACAATTACAAAGAAGTGCCTTTGAGACTGATTCCATCCAACGAAGATGAAACCAATAAAGCCGCTGCTACAGAAGCTGCATTATGGGCACAAGTAGAAGAAGATCTGGATAACGCCATCAAATGCAACCTGCCAGTAGAACGCTCTACTGCCAAAGAACGCATAACTAAAGGTGCAGCTATTGCAATGCTGGGCAAAGTATATGCCACCCAACACAAATATCCGGAAGCCAAACAGCTATTAGGTACATTACTGAAAGCTCCTTATTCTTACGAATTGATGGACAACTTCGAAAAGAATTTCACAAATGAAGAAGAGTTCAATAAAGAATCCGTATTTGAACTGGCATACAGTCCGGACGGAGACTACTCCTGGAGCAATGAAAGCGGTATCTGTTTAGGTTGCTATATTCCTCAGTTTATCGGTCCGGTAAAATCCGGCGGATGGGCTAAATTAATGCCGAACTCCCTGATCGTAGGAGAGTTTACAAAAGAAACACGTCCGAGTGATGCAGATACCAAGTTTGACAAACGTATGTATGCCAGCCTCTTTTTTGATGCTGCCAACTATGGAGATAAAGTTCCTAACGAGAAATGGTATGGAAATAATTACTCCATGGATGATCTTTGGGAAGGCAATGAAGGAAAAATGGCAGGCGGAGCACCAAGTTTCAACGTCAATGGAACAGCAGGTAAATTCCTGATAAAGAAAAATACCGCATATTATGTGGATGACAAGGCACCGGACAACATGGGCAACAAAGAAGGAAGGTCCAGCAATTTGCGCGTAATGCGCTTTGCCGAGGTACTGTTGCTTTATGCTGAAGCATGCGCCAAAACCAATGATCCGGATGGTGCCAACTATGCTTTAAAGCAAATCCGCCAAAGAGCAGGACTTACGGAAAAGACTTTTGCACAAGCTGAATTAATGAATGAAATAGAACACCAATGCTTATTGGAGTTCTTTGCGGAAGGACATCGTTTTGACGATTTGAAACGTTGGTATTCGCCCAGCGAAATTCAGTTGATCTTCAAGGCGAATGGAAAACAAGGTGCGGAAAACTTCCAGGAAAAACACCTTTATTATCCTATACCGACAAGTGAACTAAACAATAATACTGCCATGGAACAAACCAGTTTATGGAAATAAAAAACCTAGCAAGATTAACTTAATAAAGAAACAACATGAAAAAGATATATTCATTATTATTCGTATCCCTCTTTCTATTCATTGGATACTCTTGTGACGATGGAAGTCTGAGTCACAGTGACGTCTACATTCCGGACCCGGTAGAAGAAACAGACGAGGATGACGGATTCTCAGCCGAACCCACCACAGAAGCTGTCATCAAAGTACAGTTCGGAGAAGGGCACGAACATCAGATAATCGATGGCTTCGGATGTGCCTTTGCAGAGTGGTCACATCGTATATGGAACAACATGATGCGCGAAGATGTAGTCAATGATCTTTTCGGAGAAAATGGCTTGAAGCTGAATATTTTCAGAGGTGAGGTATTTCCACACTATCAGAACCCTACCACAAACGTCATTGACTTCGGAATGAACCGTACCTTCAATCTTGCAGCCAACGATCCCTCTATGATCAATGATTACTGGAGAGACTTTAACGGTTCCGGATGTGGCGAACAAGTACAATTAGGTCAAATGTGGCTGGTAGATATCCTGCAGAAAAAATATAAAGATGTGAAATTTATATTCTCTACCTGGAGTCCTCCCGGAACTATGAAATCTAACGGAAAGCCCTCAGGCGGTAGTCTGGCATCCGGTTCGGAAGACGCATATGCTAACTATCTGATTGACTTCATCAAAGCATACACTGAAAAGTTCGGCATTGAGATATATGCAATATCACCATCTAATGAGCCTAACAGCAGTGGAACGGGATGGAACGGTTGTAGCTGGAGTTATACAAATCTGGCAAACTTCTGCCAGAAGAATCTTCGCCCGGCTTTAGATAAAGCAGGTTATCAAGACATGAAGATTATCTTTGGAGAGCACTCGTGGTGGAAAGCAGGAGTCACTTTTCTTGAAAATGGCTTGAAAGCCTGTCCCGATCTGGTTAACTCCAACATTATTGCAGCAGCTCACGGATACACATTAATTGGCAACACTGAGTTTGTACAATCACCACTCTGCGCTGAAAATAATATTCATTTATGGAATACGGAAACCAGTTCTACAGACACATACGATCCATCCTGGAAAAACGCGATGCAATGGGCTACTACTTTCCATAATTATCTGGCAGTTTCCAACCTGAACGCATTTATCTGGTGGGCAGGTGCACGTCCTTGTACGAATAATGAAGCGTTGATCAGACTGGAAGAAGCACTTCCCGGAACCAATTATGAAAGAGCGTCCCGCTACTACAGTTACGGACAATTTACTAAGTTTATCCCGGAAGGAAGCCGACGTGTGGATATCAAGACTGTTGCTCCCGAAGGTGACGAAGAAGCATTCCCGAAAGAACTGTTGATGACAGCTTACATCAAGGACGACAATTATACGATCGTACTGGTAAACAATTCTACAAGCAAGGCCTTCGAAACCAAACTGGAAATTGAAGGAAAAGAGTTTCAGACCATGATCTCATATACATCAGATGAAGGAGTTAAGTGGCAACGCAAAAAAGTAAATCCATCTCTCAGCGGATTGCGCTCCATTACAGTCCCTAAGTTTAGTGTAGTAACCATCACTGGTAAAATGAAAGATATTGAAGCTGAATAAATAGTCTAAATAAACAATGAATATCATGAAAAGAAATCTATTATATTTGGCAGGATTCCTGCTTGCAGCCGCTACTGTTTTCTCCGGCTGTAATGACGATGATCCATCCTATCACGACTTAGTGCCAAATACGCAGGAGTTGATCATTAATCTGGATGAGACCCCGGAAGGAATCATTCAAATAGTTCAAGGCAACGGCAATTATAAAATTACAAGTTCCAATGAAGATGTAGCAACCGCCATTGCCGAAGGTAACAAAATTAAAGTAACAGCTCTGAAGGCCGGTAGTACCGACTTATCTATTACCGACTGGGCTAAAATGAGTACCAATGTCAAAGTCATCGTCGATCAGTTAAGTGAACTGGTTTTGTCCAATTCGGCTACAACAATGTATCCGGGTGAAAACAAGACAGTCAATGTTTATACAGGAAACAGAGGCTACAAAGTAACAGTTGACAAAGAGTCTGTCGTGAAAGCTACAGTAGATGAAGAAGGACATATACAGATAGAATCTCTGGCACCAGGCAATGCAACAGTTACAGTGACCGACAGACTGAACAAGAGTGCAGAATTTTCAGTAAAAGTAATAAAGAAACTTGTAGTTGACAATAGTGAAGAAATTGCTTATTTGACAGTCGGTGAACCTTTGACAATCAAGATTCTGGACGGTAACGGAGGCTATACCTGCACAAATAATGGTTCCGCCACTTATCTGAAATGCACGATAGCGGAAAATGGAACAGATGTTATCATCGAAGGTCTTAAAAGATATCGTTTCAACAAGACGGTAACAATCAAAGACCAGGAAGGAGAGGCAATCAGCATCAATATAGTCTATATCGACGATCTTTATCTGGAGAATCCATCATATCGTTACTTAATAGCGGGGTCATCTTCTTATCAGTCTGTCTCTACCTCGACAGTGGGTTCCATTACTCATTCGGAAGAGTTCAATATGTCCGAAATTGTTATAAAAGGAACAGGAACTTATGCCAGCGGTTTTGCAGTTCAGTTTACAGGTGATTTGACGAAAGGCAACAAAGGTGATGCGGTACTGTATAAAGTAACAAGAAATGCAGTGGACAAAAAAGTGAAATATCCGATAGAAGATTGCCGGATCGATAAAGTGGAAGATGGTTGGTACTGGGTCAGCTTCTTAGAACCCAATTGCACCATCCGCTCTTATATGATTACCAAACAATAGTTTATAGACTTGACACATGTATTTTTTGAAAGTACCCCCATACTTTCAAAATGACAAAAGTACAAAGAGACTGTCCCTACAACACCGTATATCTCAGGTATGTCTGGCTTGCAAACAGTCTCTTTTGTCCTGTCAAGTAATACAAAAAGGATCGCAAGCCGATGCTTTACTCTAATTTTATGAATTGATATGAATAGATATGATAACAGACTACATATTCTCACGAAAGAATATGATGAGCTCATCTCACGTGAAAATGAAAAGATACTGCCCGGCAATGGTGTTTTTGAACGATACAAATATCCCATTCTGACAGCAGAGCACCCTCCGCTGGAGTGGAGATACGACTTCAATCCGGAAACAAATCCCTATCTGATGGAACGTTTCGGCATTAACGCCGTATTCAATGCAGGCGCTATCAAATTCAACGGGAAATATCTTGTTATGGCACGGGTAGAAGGACATGACCGCAAATCATTCTTCGCCATCGCAGAAAGTCCCAATGGTATCGACAACTTCCGCTTTTGGGAATATCCGGTACAACTGCCGGACCTATATCCGGAAGAAACGAACGTCTACGATATGCGTCTGACAAAACACGAGGACGGATGGATATACGGTATCTTCTGCTCGGAAAGCAAAGATCCGGACGCACCCGCAGGAGACCTCACCTCGGCCATTGCAGCAGCAGGAATCATACGCAGCAGGGACCTTAAAAACTGGGAACGCCTGCCCAACCTCGTCTCCCAAAGCCAGCAACGGAATGTAGTGCTGCACCCAGAGTTCGTAGACGGAAAATATGCATTGTACACCCGTCCGCAGGACGGATTCATCGATGCAGGCAGCGGAGGCGGTATTTCATGGGCATTGATAGACGATATCACTCATGCAGTGATCAAGAAGGAAATCGTCATAGAACAGCGCCATTATCACACGATCAAAGAAGTGAAAAACGGTGAAGGGCCTCATCCCATCAAGACTCCCCAAGGATGGCTACATCTGGCACACGGAGTCCGTGCCTGTGCTGCCGGGCTCAGATATGTCCTATATCTGTATATGACGTCTTTAGATGATCCAAGGAAGGTGATAGCCCAGCCGGGAGGTTACTTCATGGCACCTGTGGGAGAAGAAAGAACCGGAGATGTATCCAACGTGCTATTCTCCAACGGATGGATCGCGGATGAAGACGGAACGGTATACATCTACTATGCTTCCTCCGACACACGGATGCACGTAGCGACTTCTACGATCGAACGACTAATCGATTACTGCCGGCATACACCGGAAGACAGACTCCGTTCCACGACTTCCGTGAAAAGCATATACGATATCATAGAAGCCAATAAGCTCGTGATGTCGGAAAATGCCGTTGTATTATAGTTCCGAAAGCAGTATTATCATCTGTCTTTCAGGATGTTCCATTCTGCATGATGGATGTTAACAACTGAGTTGCAGGGTATTAACAGCTGACACGTCAAGTATTAACACCTGACGTGTCAGCTATTAAAGCCTGAGAAGTCAGATAAATAGTATCAGTATGAGTTAAAATAATATTTGTTTCTTCCCCACATTCGACCTACTTTTGTACCTGATAGATTATTAATGTACAAAACCTAATCAAAATAGCAACATGAAATTACACACATCCGATCTTCTGATCATCTGCGCCTACCTCATTGCCATGATTGTCATCGGACTCATACTGAAAAAACGGGCCGCACAGAATATGGACTCCTATTTCCTGGGAGGCAAATCACTGCCCTTCTATATGCTTGGCCTGTCCAATGCATCCGGAATGTTCGACATCACCGGTACGATGCTAATGGTTTACTGGGCATTTGCCTACGGATTCAAAAGTCTCTGGATTCCCTGGCTGTGGCCGGTATTCAATCAGATATTCCTCATGGTTTATCTGTCGGTGTGGTTGCGGCGTTCCAATGTGCTCACCGGAGCCGAATGGATCAAAACCCGCTTCGGTAAAGGCAAGGGAGCGACACTCTCTCATACCATCGTTGTCGTATTTGCGTTATTAAGCGTACTCGGATTTCTGAGTTACGGATTCATAGGAATAGGCAAATTCATGGAAATCTTTATTCCCTGGGAAGTCATTTCACCCTACATTCCTTTCACGGTATCACCGGAGTATGTTCCGCATGTATACGGTATCTTCTTCACAGCTATCGCCACCTTCTACGTCATGTTGGGGGGAATGCTGAGCATCGTATGGACAGATGTCGTACAGTTCCTTATCATGACGGTGGCAGGCATCGTTATCGTAGTGATCGGTATGCAGATGGTGGCGCCGGATATGATACACTCCTTTGTACCTGCCGGATGGGATTCCCCTTTCTTCGGATGGACGCTCGATATTGACTGGAGCAGCCGGATGAGTTTGCTGACCGAACGAATGGCGAACGAACCTTACAGTCTGATAGGTATCTTTGTCATGATGGCGTTGCTCAAAGGCATCTTCATGAGTATGGCAGGGCCTGCGCCCAACTATGATATGCAGAAAATTCTGTCCTGCAAATCTCCCAAAGAAGCGGCGATGATGAGCGGTTCCGTATCCGTCGTGCTGTTAATTCCACGCTATCTGATGATTATGGGATTTGCATTACTTGCCATCTATTTCTTCAAGGAAGACGGCGGACTGACACAGATGGAAGTGACCCGCACAGACTTTGAGACGATTCTTCCCCATCTGATCACACGATATGTTCCGGCAGGATTTGCAGGATTATTATTGGCAGGTCTACTGGCAGCTTTCATGTCGACCTTTGCTTCTACCGTCAATGCAGCCCCTGCATATATCGTAAATGATATTTATCTGAAATACATCAATCCGAAAGCAAGCGTGAAAACTCAGATACGCAGTAGTTATGTCATCTCTGTGGCAGTAGTGGTGGTGAGCACCGTCATCGGATTCTTCCTGAAAGATATCAATGAAATCTTTCAGTGGATTGTTGGTGCACTGTTCGGAGGATACATCGCAGCCAACGTACTGAAATGGCATTGGTGGCGTTTCAACGGTGAAGGTTACTTCTGGGGAATGACTGCCGGAGTAGTGGCCGCTATTGTGATGAAATTTACCGTTCCGGATGCATGGGTACTTTATTTCTTCCCCGTACTGTTCGGCGTCTCTCTGATCGGATGTATCATCGGGACTTACAGTGCTCCGGCTACAGATGAAGAGACTCTGATCAACTTCTACGTCAATGTACGCCCATGGGGATGCTGGAAGCCGATTCAGGAGAAAGCAATCGCCCGTTACCCGCATATTCAGGCGAATAAAAACTTCAAAAGAGATGCCTTCAATGTGGCGATAGGAATCATCTGGCAATGTACGCTTACCATCATTCCAATGTACCTCGTTGTCCGCGAACAGTTAGGGCTCTGGAGTTCTATCGCTTTGCTTCTGATTACCACGCTCATACTCAGAAAAACCTGGTACAAGCCTTTGTGTAAGGAAGAAGCGAGATACAACGAAGAGATGAAACAAATACGATAAGTATCAGCATAATTAATTTATATCATAAATTTAGGCACGGATGACACGGATTTCACGGATTTAAGAGATCGGTCAATTAAAAACCGCGTTAATCCGTGTCATCTGTGCCTAATAAAACAGAGAACCGATCATGAAAAGACTATCCGTAATACTCTTGTCATTTTTACTATATCTTCCGCTGTGCGCACAATTTAAAGGAACCGTCTATGTCGACATCAATCAATCGGGCACATTCGACAAAGGAGACAAACCGCTGGAGGGAGTGATGGTAACAGACGGAATGAACGTAGTAAAAACAGATAGAAAAGGCCGGTTCTCCTTATCGGGATTCGAGAAAACCCGATTTATCAGCATCACTACGCCTGCCGGATTCGAGACACAGCAATTCTACCTCCCTGTCAAGGAGGACAGGAAAAGCTATGATTTTATAGTGACCGAAAGCGAACGGACCAAGGGCAGAGAACACTCCTTTATCCATATCACCGACACGGAAGTGACCGGAGGAATGGGACGTTGGGTCACCGACCTACAGCAATACATAAAGAACGAACAACCGGCTTTTCTGATTCATACCGGAGACATCTGTTACGAACCGGGACTCACAATGCACAATCAAGTAGTGAATGCACAAACAATGGACTGCCCCGTCTATTACTGCATAGGCAACCACGACCTGGTGAAAGGCAACTACGGCGAAGAACTTTATGAATCGATTTATGGCCCGACATGGTATTCGTTCGATATCGGCAACGTGCATTACGTCGTTACTCCCATCGACCACGGAGACAACCCGACCGATTACACGCAAAGGGATGTATACAACTGGCTGAAGAATGACCTCGCCCTGATGAAGAAAGATCAGGCGCTTGTTCTTTTTAACCACGACCTGTTTACTCCCAGCGATAACTTCGTATTCAAGGCAGACAAAAAGGATATCCTCGACCTCCGTACGTTCAACACGAAAGCACAAATCTACGGACATATGCACTACAACTACGTCCGCAATCAGAAAGGCATTTATACCATCTGCACCGGCACACTGGACAAAGGAGGTATCGATCACTCCCCTTCTTCTTTCAGAGACATAAAGATAGATGCCAACGATCACCTCACAACGCAACTGCGTTATACTTTCATCGAACCGCAAATCGCTATCGTTTCTCCGATGAAGAATCAAGCAGCCCCCATACATCCGGAAACCGGCAATCAGTTTCCGGTCTCCGTCAACACCTATAACTCACAGGCAAAAACATCGTCCGTGTCTTATGTGCTGAGCAATCCGGAAGACAACCGGGAAATAGCCAAAGGCAACCTGTCGCCCCTCACCGACTGGAATTGGAGCGGAAACATTCAAATACCCGCTAACGAAAACGGAAAGAAACTGAACCTGACAGTGACTTCATCCTTCAACGACGGAAAGGAAGCGACTGCCACCAGCCAGTTCCTTTATCAGAAAGATTTCAAATCGACCGCTATCGCAGGGAAGGACTGGAATACCCTACTTCAGAACGCAAGTCACTCCGGCGGAATAAATGACTCCCAGATCAAACTCCCCCTGCAACTACAATGGACAGCGAACACAGGAAGTAACATCTTCATGACCTCCCCCCTCATCGCCAGACAAAAAGTATTCATTGCTACCACCGATGATAATACATCGCTCAACACCTATATTTGTGCATTCGACTTCCATTCCGGCAAACAACTATGGAAGTTCCGCACGGAAAACTCGGTAAAGAATACCATTGCCTGCGAAAATGGAATCGTTGTAGCCCAGGATGCCTCCTGCAATCTGTACGCCCTCGACGCAGCATCCGGAAAACCACTGTGGCAACAATACATCAACTTAAAGAACTATCCCTATCTGACCGAAGGACTGACAATTGACAAAGGAATCGTTTATGCCGGAATCGGCGCCGGACTTTCAGCCTACGACCTGAAAACAGGAAAAGTGATATGGACCAACACGGACTGGAAACAACGGGAAGGCTCGACCACCACGTTAACCATCGCCGGAGACGTACTAATCAGTGGTACCCAATGGGGAGGACTATATGGCAACGACATCCGCACTGGCAAACAACTCTGGAAACTCTCCGACAACGGACTCGGCAACCGAGGTGCTTCTCCGGTCTACAAAGACGGAAAATTATGGATCATCTCCTCCAAAAGCTTTTTCCTGATAGAACCTCAAACCGGTAAAGTACTCCAGCAAAAGGAACTGTCCGCCAACCTGGACGTGACATCTACCCCGCTTGTCACCGAACATGAGATTATCTTTGGCAGCGCAGACCGTGGAGTTTTCGCTCTCGACAAACCGACTCTTTTCATCAAATGGAGAGCCGAAACTTTACCTTCTCTTGTATACACTGCTCCTTATTCTTCTACGCCGCAGGCGGGAGTAGAAACAAGCCCTGTATCTTCACAAGGAATAGTCTATATCGGAGCTTCCGACGGGTATTTATACGCCATCGACCAGTCAACAGGGATTATCAAAGACAAGTTGTACTTCGGAGCACCAGTTTTCTCAACGATAGCCGTATCGGGAAACAGGATGATTGTTTGCGACTTTGCGGGTAATGTTTATTGCCTGTCGTCAAAAGCGGCAGAAGAATAAAGTACATCCCGCCTCACGCAGTTTTCTCCACCCGCAGCGTTGTAATTTAAAGATTATCACGTATCTTTGCCCCTCAATCATAAATACGAGATATGGCTATTACAATCAAGAAAGTCTCCACAAAGAGAGAACTTAAGAAGTTTATTCGCTTTAATTACAGAATGTATAAGGGCAATCCATATTCCGTGCCCGACCTTTACGACGATATGCTCAACACATTCAACAAAAAGAAGAATGCGGCATTCGAGTTCTGTGAAGCAGATTACTTCCTGGCATACCGGGACGACAAAATCGTAGGTCGTGTGGCCGCTATCATCAATAACCGCGCCAACGAAAAGTGGGAATGCAAGAACGTCCGTTTCGGATGGATAGATTTCATTGATGACCCCGAAGTATCATCCGCACTCATCAAGACCGTCGAAGACTGGGGAAAAGAGCGCGGCATGACTCACATCACAGGTCCTCTGGGATTCACCGATTTCGATGCGGAAGGAATGCTGATCGAAGGATTCGACCAGCTCAGCACAATGGCTACTATCTACAACCACCCGTATTACCCCGTACACATGGAGAGACTCGGTTTCGAGAAAGACGCCGACTGGGTGGAATACAAAATCTACATCCCCGATGCCATCCCCGACAAGCACAAGCGTATCTCCGAACTGATTCAACGAAAATACAACCTGAAGATAAAGAAATACACCTCCGGAAGAAAAATAGCCAAAGACTACGGACAGGAAATCTTCGAACTGATGAACGAAGCATACAGCCCGCTCTACGGCTACTCCCCGCTGACGCAACGGCAAATCAACCAGTACGTAAAGATGTATCTCCCGATTCTCGACTTACGGATGGTTACCCTCATTACCGACGCCGACGACAAGCTGGTATGCGTAGGCATCTCCATGCCGTCTCTTGCCGAGGCCCTGCAAAAGTCACACGGCCGTCTGCTCCCTCTAGGATGGTTCTATCTGCTGAAAGCACTGTTCATGAAACGCCGTGCCAAAATGCTTGACCTGCTGCTTGTAGCAGTCAAACCGGAGTACCAGAATAAAGGTGTTAACGCTTTGTTATTTTCCGATTTAATTCCAGTTTATCAAAAATTAGGTTTTATCTTTGCGGAAAGCAACCCCGAACTGGAACTGAACGGAAAAGTTCAGGCACAATGGGATTACTTTGAGACTAAGCAACATAAGCGCCGCCGTGCGTTCACCAAAGAGATTAAATAACAGCTATGGAAGAGAACGAATTGATATCTGTAGACAACAACAATGCAGTAGAGTACACTGACGACAACATCCGCCACCTGAGCGACATGGAACATGTGCGCACACGCCCCGGTATGTACATCGGTAGGCTGGGCGATGGCGCGCACGCCGAAGACGGAATCTATGTCCTCCTCAAAGAAGTCATTGACAACAGTATCGACGAGTTCAAGATGCAAGCCGGTAAGAAAATCGAAATTACCGTTGAAGAGAACCTCCGCGTCAGCGTACGCGACTACGGACGAGGCATCCCCCAAGGAAAACTGGTAGAAGCCGTAAGCGTACTGAACACGGGTGGTAAATACGACAGCAAGGCATTTAAGAAAAGCGTCGGACTGAACGGTGTCGGTGTGAAAGCCGTCAACGCATTGAGCTCTCGTTTTGAAGTACGCAGCTACCGTGACGGTAAAGTGCGTATCGCCACATTCTCCAAAGGAAACCTGCAGACCGACGTGACGCAGGACACCGAAGAGGACAACGGAACCTTTATCTTCTTCGAACCGGACAATACGCTGTTCGTCAACTACTGCTTCAAGCCCGAATTTATCGAGACCATGTTGCGTAACTATACGTACCTCAACACGGGACTCGCCATCATTTACAACGGTCACCGCATCCTGTCGCGCAACGGTCTGGTAGACCTGCTGAACGACAACATGACGGCAACCGGCCTCTATCCCATCGTCCACCTGAAAGGAGAAGACATCGAAATCGCC
>OHAN01002173.1_pt1 | contig 13987 bp, 10 predicted proteins | sample 1577121 | NCBI WGS metagenome assembly OHAN01 (sample SAMEA3541554, study PRJEB24748) | human gut metagenome | biome: human gut; feature: human-associated habitat; material: faeces | place: China | collected 2012 | reverse complement strand
CCAATATGTCCCACGACATCCGCACCCCCATGAACGCCATCATCGGCTTTACCACACTGGCGATCAGCAATATCGACGACAAGGAGCGGGTGAAGGATTATCTGGCCAAGACCCTTGCTTCCAGCAACCATCTGCTCTCGCTCATCAACGATGTGCTGGATATGAGCCGCATCGAAAGTGGAAAGATCCATCTGGAAGAGGTGGAAGTCAACCTTTCGGATGTGCTGCACGATTTGAAAACCATTGTCAGTGGGCAGATCTACGCAAAACAGCTGGAACTTTATATGGACGCGATGGATGTGACCGACGAGGATGTCTACTGCGATAAGACCCGGCTGAACCAGATCCTGCTGAACCTGCTGTCCAACGCCATCAAGTTCACCCCGGCGGGCGGCACGGTCTCGGTGCGGGTGCGCCAGCTTGCCGGGCAGGTGCGCGGCTGCGGGCAGTACGAGTTCCGCATCAAGGACAACGGCATCGGCATGAGCCCGGAATTTGCCAAAAAAATCTTTGAGCCGTTTGAGCGGGAGCGCACCTCCACGGTCAGCCGTATCCAAGGCACCGGCCTTGGCATGGCTATTACCAAAAACATCGTGGATATGATGGGCGGCACCATCGAGGTGCAGACGGCGCAGGGCAAGGGCAGCGAGTTTATCATTCGCGTGCCCATGCGTGCGCAGGCAGAGCACCGTCCGGTGGAAAAGATCACCGAACTGGAAGGCCTGAAGGCACTGGTGGTGGATGACGATTTCAACACCTGCGACAGCGTGACAAAGATGCTGGTCAAGGTGGGCATGCGTGCCGAGTGGACCCTTTCCGGCAAGGAAGCGGTGCTGCGTGCACGGCAGTCCATCGAGATGAGCGATGCTTACCACGCTTATATCATCGACTGGCGCTTGCCGGATATGAACGGCATCGAAGTCACCCGCCAGATCCGCAGCTTGAACGATGATACGCCCATCATCATCCTGACTGCCTACGACTGGTCCGACATTGAGGTGGAGGCAAAGGCTGCCGGTGTGACCGCCTTCTGCTCCAAGCCCATGTTCATGTCCGACCTGCGCGAGACCCTGATGAGCGCCATCGGCCAGACACAGACGGATGCGGCGCAGGAGCTTCTGCCGAAAAAGAGCACCAACTTCAAGGGCAGGCACATCCTGCTGGTAGAGGACAACGAGCTGAACCGTGAGATCGCGCAGGAGATCCTGTGCGAGTACGGCTTCCGGGTCGATACGGCGGAAAACGGTGCCGTGGCGGTGGAAAAGGTAAGCACTGCCGCACCGGGCAGCTATGATCTGGTGCTGATGGATGTGCAGATGCCGGTGATGGACGGCTACACCGCCACCCGGCAGATCCGCGCACTGGGCGATCCTGCACTGGCAAAGATCCCGATCCTTGCCATGACTGCCAACGCATTCGATGAAGACCGCCGCAATGCCTTGGAAAGCGGCATGAATGGCTTTTTGTCCAAGCCCATCGTGATCGGCGACCTTGTGCAGGAGCTGCGCAAGATCCTGTGACCAACTCATCATTGACAAACCTACATTGTGAACTCAAGGAGCCTGTCCAAAAGAAAGCATAAAAATGCGTATAACGCCCTATGAAATGGTGTCACGGGGCGTTTTATTTTGTCTTGTTTTGTGGGCGATGTTGCGGTTTATGTTGCGGTTTTGCGAAAACTTGCGAGACTAAATAAAAAAATCCTACGAAATTACGATTTTAAACGTAAATTCGTAGGATTTTTGGAGCTACTGACCTGATTCGAACAGGCGACCTGCTCATTACGAGTGAGCTGCTCTACCAGCTGAGCCACAGTAGCAGATAAAATTTTCTTGCATGTTCTGCAACGAGAAATATTCTATCATACTTCCTGTGCGCTGTCAAGATTTGATTTTGCGGCAGAACAGGTGCAAATAGTCTGTGACGCAAAAATATAACTGCTCTCCGAGAAAAAACTCGAAGAGCAGCCTTGCACACAAGAAAAATCAGTTGAACAGCTTACGGCCGATCCAGATGCAGATGCAGGCACCCACAACGGAAACGAGGATCTCACCCACGATGCCGGTAGCGCTCAGACCGATCAGGCCGAACACGATGCTGCCTACAAAACCGCCCAGAATGCCCAGCACGATATTGCGCACGGTGGAAGTTTCGCTGCCCATAATGCGGCCGGCGATGTAACCAGCCAGAGCGCCGATCAGCAGACTGAAAATAAAACCAAACATAATATTCTACCTCCTGAATTTTAAAGCTCTGCGCTCTGCCCGGCGGTTTCCCGGGCAAAGCGGCAAATATCCTTCAAACAACATTTTTCGCATTCTGGTTTGCGCGCATTGCACACTGCCCGACCATGCATCACAAAGCGGTGGCACAGGTCGCTGCCTTCTTCCGGAGGAACGATCTTCCACAGGGCCATTTCCACCTTCTGCGGTTCCTTGATGCCGTCCACAAGGCCGATCTTGTTGCACAGTCGGATGCAGTGGGTGTCTGTTACGATAGCAGGCTTGCCAAACACATCGCCCATGATAAGGTTTGCGCTCTTGCGGCCTACGCCGGGCAGGGCGAGCAGCTCTTCAAAGGTGGTGGGCACCTGACAACTGTATTTATCGCGCAGCACCCGCATACAGGCGGAGATATCCCGCGCTTTGGAGTGTCCCAACCCGCAGGGCTTGACGATGGCTTCAATGTCTTCGGGTTCTGCAGCAGCCAGCGCAGCAACATTGGGATATTTGGCAAACAGGTCTTCCACCACAATGTTCACGCGGGCATCGGTGCACTGGGCTGCCAGACGCACGCTGACCAGAAGCTGCCAGGCGTGGTCATAATCCAATGTACAGCCGGCATCTGGATATTCTTTTTTTAACCGGTCGATCACTTCCAGCGCCAGCGCCTTTTTTGCAGTAAGGTCTTCTGGTGCTTTTTTGCGAACAGGCATTTCATCCACTCCCATCGAGAAAAGCTGATACGATAATACCATGTTTTGCGTTTTTTGTAAACTGCGGGCAAAAATTATCTGAGAATGATTTTCAGATAAAACCTTGCTCTTACTGCCAAAATGCGATATACTATAGAAAAATGCTGGGGAAATCGCGCCTCGGTACGGGAGGAGGAAAACACGATGAACGAACCACTGGCACAGCGTCTGCGGCCCAAAACACTGGCAGATGTCTGCGGTCAGCAGCATCTGTTGGCACCGGGCAGGGTGTTCCGCCGTACCATCGAGAGCGGACGCATCCCGAACATGATCTTCTACGGCCCGTCCGGTACCGGAAAAACGACGGTGGCACGCATCATTGCAGAAAACAGCGGTATGACGCTGCATAAGCTCAATGGCACTTCCTGTGGCACCGGGGACATCAAGGCGGTGCTCAAGGATATCGGCACGCTGGCAGGTGCGGGAGGCATCCTGCTGTATCTGGACGAGATCCAGTACCTGAACAAAAAACAGCAGCAGAGCCTGCTGGAATGCATTGAGGACGGCTCGGTGACGCTCATTGCGTCCACCACCGAAAATCCATACTTCTACATTTATAATGCGCTGCTGTCCCGCTGTACGGTGTTTGAGTTCAAATCACTTTCGGCAGCGGATGTGGAGCGTGGGGTGCACAATGCACTGAAAAAGCTTTCGGAAGGGGAGAGCACAAAGGTCTGCATGGACGAGAATGCCTGTGCCTACCTTGCCGAGAGCGCAGGCGGCGACCTGCGCAAGGCGCTGGGCTGTCTTGATTTTGCGGTGACGGCAGCTCCCATTGAGGATGGGGAAAAGCACATTACGCTGGAAATGATCCAGCAGGTCACCCGCCGCACTGCCATGCGGTATGACCGGGAGGGCGATGATCACTACGACATCGTGTCAGCCTACCAGAAGTCCATGCGCGGCTCCGACCCGGATGCGGCGCTGCATTATCTGGCCCGTCTGCTGGAAGCGGGAGATCTGCCCTCGGCCTGCCGTCGCCTGATGGTATGTGCCTGCGAGGATGTGGGCCTTGCCTATCCACAGATCATCCCCATTGTGAAGGCGGCAATTGATGCCGCCAACATGGTGGGCTTGCCGGAAGCACGGCTCCCGCTGGCAGATGCCGTCATTCTGGTGGCCACCAGTCCCAAGTCCAACAGTGCCCACGATGCCATCAACGCGGCCATTGCGGATGTGCAGGCGGGCCGTACCGGGCCGATCCCACGCCAACTGCAGAACAAGCACTACGACGGTGAGGATGCGCTGGTAAAGGGACAGAATTACAAATACGCCCATGATTACGCCCACCACTGGGTGGAGCAGCAGTACCTGCCAGATGCCATCAAGGACGTGAAATATTACACCTTTGGCGATAACAAAAATGAGCAGGCGTCCCGTGCCTACTGGGCAAAGATCAAGGGCGAAGAGAACGTCTGAGCCACGCCTTACACCCAAAACCCAAAAACAAAGAAAAAGGAGAACGATATGCGATATTCCAAACAGCGTGAGCTGGTCATGCAGACGGTGCAGAACCTGTGCGACCACCCCACCGCCGAGGAAATTTATGATGCTGCAGTCAAGGAATGCCCGGGCTTGAGCCTTGGCACCGTATACCGTAACCTGAATAGTCTGGTGGATGCGGGCCGGGTGCGCCGGGTGTCCGTTCCAGGCAAGGCTGACCGCTTTGACCACACGCTGCCCTGGCACAGCCATCTGTACTGCACCGTGTGCGGCAGCGTGACCGATGCCGAGGTGGACGAAAAGCAGGTAATGAAGCTGGTGAAAAACCAGAAGGGCTATGTGCAGGACTGCGCTGTTGTGCTGATCGGCGTATGCGAGGCCTGCTGCGAGAAGCAGGCGCAGGAAAACGCCCACTGAACCATAAAATTTGCACGGAACCTCTTGCCCGGAGCGTATAAACAGGGTATACTATAGAGAAGGCTCTTTTCAGAAAGTGCAAGTAGATTTTCGCCGCACAGGGCGCTTCGACCCGGCGGAGAAGGATGGTTTGATTGGAATACATTAGTTTTGAACATAATAACATTGCCGCTGAGCTGGTAAAGCAGGCCTATGATACGCCGCCGCTGGCCTTTGTGCACAGCTATGGCTGTCAGCAGAACGTGAACGACGGCGAGCGGATCAAGGGCGTGCTGATGGACATCGGCTATGGCCTGTGCGATAAGCCCGAGGATGCAGACCTGATCCTCTTCAACACCTGCGCCGTGCGTGAGCATGCCGAGCAGCGTGTGTTCGGCAACGTAGGTGCCCTGAAGGGACTTAAGGAAAAAAAGCATGATCTCATCATCGGCCTGTGCGGATGCATGGCCAACCAGAAGCACGTGGTAGAAAAGCTGCGCCAGAGCTATCCTTACGTTGACCTTGTGTTTGGCGTGGACGGCATCGACACCCTGCCGCAGCTCATTGCCCAGAAGCTGCAGAAGCATAAGCGTGTGCTGATGGAGCCCGCCCAGCGCCCGGTCATCGTGGAGAATATCCCCATCCGGCGTGAGAGCGAGTTCCGCGCATGGCTGCCCATCATGTACGGCTGCGACAACTTCTGCACCTACTGCATCGTGCCTTATGTGCGCGGCCGCGAGAAGAGCCGCAAGCCCGGCGATATCCTTGCCGAGTTCCGCGGTCTTGTGGAGGCAGGCTATAAGGAGATCACATTGCTGGGACAGAACGTCAACAGCTACGGCAAGGGTCTGGAAGAAAAGGTGGACTTTTCTGATCTGCTCAACCTGCTGTGCACGGTGCCCGGCGATTATCACATCCGCTTTATGACCAGCCACCCCAAGGATGCCAGCCACAAGCTGATCGACACCATTGCCGCCCAGCCGAAGCTGTGCAAGCACCTGCACCTGCCGGTGCAGTGCGGCTCCGATGAACTGCTGAAGAAGATGAACCGCCACTACACGGTGGAGCAGTACATGGAGCTGATCGAATACGCTCGCAAAACGGTGCCCGGCATCACCTTTTCCAGTGACATCATCGTTGGCTTCCCCGGCGAGACCGAAGCAGACTTTGTAAAGACGCTGGAACTGGTGCAGAAGGTGGGCTATATGCAGCTGTTCACCTTTATCTACTCCAAGCGCACCGGCACCAAGGCCGCCGATATGCCGGACCCCACCCCCCGCAAGGAAAAGACCGACCGCATGACCCGCCTGCTCAAGCTGCAGGACGAGATCGCCATGGCGCTGGTCAAGGCGCAGGTTGGTCAGACTGTGAAGGTACTGGTAGAGGGCTTTGGCCGCAATGAGGGCACCCTCTCCGGCCGTCTGGACAACAACCTGACGGTGGAGTTCACGGCAGACGCTTCCCTGATGGGCAGCTATGCCAACGTACATCTCACGGGCGCACGGGCGACTGTGCTGCTGGGTGAGCTTGCCTGAGTGATTCCGGGGCAGTGCCCCTGAACGTATAAATAAGAAGGAGACCATTCAAATGGATTGCATTGATCTTTTCAAGCGCGCAGCCGTTGCGCTGCAGACCGATAGCCGCTACCTCGTTCTGGATCAGACCCGCAAGGCAAACGATAAGGACGAAGAGCTGCAGAACCTGATCGGCGAGTTCAACCTCGCCCGCATGGATCTGAACAATGAGATCGGCAAGAGCGAGCGCAACGATGCCCGCATCGCCGAACTGAACGAAAAGGTGAACAGCCTGTACGGCCAGATCATGGGCAACGAAGGCATGGTGGCTTACAACGAGGCCAAGCGTGACTGCGAGAACCTCGTGAACTATATCGATGCCATCATCAACACTGCCATGAATGGCGGCGACCCCATGACGGTACAGGAGCCTTCTGCTTCCTGCACCGGCAGCTGCTCCACCTGCGGCGGCTGCCACTAAAACCGGCAAAAACAAAACGCGGCTGTGCAAAACAGACCGCGTTTTGTTTGCAAAAGCGGTTACAAGCCGCAAACTTGTGCACAGAACCATAGAACGGGAGAGAGGGTAAACCATGGCAGAGCTGTCGCCCATGATGCAGCAATATCTTGAGATCAAAAAACAACATAAGGACGAAATTCTGTTTTACCGCATCGGCGATTTTTATGAGATGTTCTTTGACGATGCCCTGACGGCATCCAAGGAACTGGATCTGACCCTGACCGGCAAGCAGTGCGGCATGGAAGAGCGGGCACCCATGTGCGGCGTGCCCTTCCACAGCTACGAGGGCTATGTGGCGCGGCTGATCGCCAAGGGCTACAAAGTAGCCATCTGTGAGCAGGTGGAAGACCCGGCCAAGGCCAAGGGCCTTGTCAAGCGGGACATCATCCGCGTGGTCACACCCGGCACGGTCATTGAGAGCAGTATGCTGCAGGATGACCGCAATAACTATATTGCCAGTATCTTCCTCAAAGGAAAGAAAGCAGGTTTGTGCTTTGCGGATGTCTCTACCGGTACGGCCCATATCACAGAGCTGAATGCAGACAAGATCGCCCCGGCGGTCATTACGGAGCTGTGCCGCTACCATCCCAGCGAAGTACTGATGAATCCGGGTCTGCTGGACTGCCGCGAGGTGACGGCGTACATCAAAAAGAATATGACTTGTTCGGTGGAGCTGATCGAAGAGGAGCGCTATGCACCGGGCCTTGTGACGGCATCGCTGGAAAACCAGTTTGGCCGCGACTGGGCGCAGACCACCGGCATTGCAGCGGACGGCCTTGTGCGCTTTGCCATGGCGGCACTGCTGGAATATCTGCACGATACCCAGATCAAGGGCGTGGAACGTCTGAAAACGGTCATAACCTATAATAAGGCCCAGTTCATGCGTCTTTCGCCCGTGACCCGCGCCAATCTGGAGCTGACCGAGACGCTGCGCGGTCGCGAAAAGCGGGGCACGCTGCTCTGGGTGCTGGATAAGACCAGTACATCCATGGGCAAGCGTATGCTGCGCAGCTGGATCGAGCAGCCGCTTATTTCCAGTGCACTCATCAACCACCGCCTGAACGCTGTGGAGAGCCTTGTCAAGCAGACCATGGCCCGCGGCGACCTGACCGAAGAGCTGGGTTACATTGCGGATATGGAACGCCTGATGACTCGCACGGTTTACGGCTCTGCCACACCCAAGGAAATCTATACGCTGGCCCAGACCTGCGACCGGCTGCCCGGCCTGCGCAGGCTGGCTGAGGCCTGCGGCTGCCCGGAGCTTGCTGAACTGGCAGTACAGATCGATCCGTTGGAGGACATCAAGGCCCGTATTTATGCGGCGGTGGACCCGGAAGCGCCCTCTACCCTCAAGGATGGCGGTGTCATTGCCAAAGGCTACCATGCCGAGGTGGACGAGCTGCGTTCCATCCGCGACAATACCAAGGGCGTTCTGGCGCAGCTGGAAGCCCGCCTGCGGCAGGAGACCGGCATCCCCAAGCTGAAGATCGGCTATAACCATGTGTTTGGCTACTTCATCGAGGTAAGCAACTCCTATAAGAGCATGGTGCCGGAGACCTACATCCGCAAGCAGACCCTGACTTCCGGCGAACGCTACATCACGCAGGAACTGAAAGAGCTGGAAAGCAAGATCTTAGGTGCCCACGAACGGCTCATCACGCTGGAGCACCGCCTGTTCAGCGAACTGCTGGAAAGCATCAGCGCTCAGCTGGACCGCATCCAGCGCACGGCCAATGCGGTGGCCCAGCTGGATGTGCTCACGGCGCTGGCGCAGGTGGCAGCGGAAAACAACTACTGCCGTCCCATCGTGGACGACAGTGACGAGCTGACCATCACCGAGGGCCGTCACCCTGTGGTGGAGCAGATGCTGAAAGGCAGCCTGTTTGTACCCAATGATACCACCCTGAACTGCGGTGCAGACCGCTGCCTGATCATCACCGGCCCCAACATGGCAGGTAAATCCACGTACATGCGCCAGAATGCACTGATCGCGCTGATGGCGCAGATCGGCTCCTTTGTACCGGCTTCCAGCTGCCATGTGGGTGTGGTGGATGCCATTTTCACTCGCATCGGTGCGTCGGACGACCTGTCTGCCGGTCAGTCCACCTTTATGGTGGAGATGACCGAGGTAGCGGAGATCCTGAAAAATGCCACCGCCAAAAGCCTTGTGGTGCTGGACGAGATCGGCCGCGGCACTTCCACCTTTGACGGTATGAGTATTGCCCGCGCCGTAGTGGAGCACATTGCAGACCCCGCCAAGGGCCTTGGCTGCAAGACTCTGTTTGCCACCCACTACCACGAGCTGACCGAGCTGGAAGGCGGCGTGGACGGCGTAAAAAACTACAATATTGCAGTAAAAAAACGCGGCGAGGACATCACCTTCCTGCGCCGCATCGTGCGCGGCCCGGCGGATGACAGCTACGGCATCGAGGTGGCAAAGCTGGCAGGTCTGCCCGGCAGCGTGACCCGCCGCGCCCACGAGGTGCTGCGCACGCTGGAAGCAACTGCACCTAAAAATAAAGTAGAGCAGATGGATTTTGATGCCCTGCAGGAGTATAACTCTCCGGCTGTGCCCAGCGAGATGATGGACAAGCTGGAAGCTCTGGATGTGGAAACACTCACCCCCATTGAGGCGTTGAACTTCCTCTACGAGCTGAAAAAGACCCTGAAGGGCAGCCTGAACAGATGAAACTGCTCTACCTGACCCAGACCATACAAGGAGGGAAAACACCATGGCAGTGATCCATGTTCTGGATAAGCACACAGCCGAGCTGATCGCAGCCGGTGAGGTGGTTGAGCGTCCGGCATCCGTTGTTAAGGAGCTGCTGGAAAACTCCATTGATGCCGGTGCCACGCAGGTGACCGTCAGCATTGAATCCGGAGGCGTCAAGCTGATCGAGATCAGCGATAACGGCACCGGCATCGAGGCAGAATATATCTCCACGGCGTTTATCCGCCACGCCACTAGCAAAATTGAAACACCGGACGATCTGACCAACATCCATACGCTTGGCTTCCGCGGTGAAGCACTGGCATCCATTGCCAGCGTGGCCCGTGTAGAGCTGACCACCCGAACAGAGGTGGACGAGTTTGCCACGGTCTACCGCATTGAGGGCGGGGAAGAGGTCTCCCGTGAGCCGGGTGCCAGAGCTGTGGGCACCACCATCCGGGTAAAGGATCTGTTTTACAACACGCCTGCCCGCATGAAGTTCCTCAAAAAGGACTCCTCCGAGGGCACCTTTGTGTCGGATACAGTTACCCATGTAGCGCTCAGCCACCCGGAAGTCAGCGTCAAGTTCATCCGTGAGGGCAAGCTGCAGTATGTCACGCCCGGCGACGGCCAGCTGCGCGGTGCAGCCTATGCGGTGCTGGGCCGGGAGTTCAGCCGGGACCTCATTGAGCTGAAAAATCAGGAGGGCGTGTACCGCATCACCGGTCTGATTACCCCGCCCAAAAGCTGCCGCGCCAGCCGAAGCATGCAGCATTTTTACATCAATGGCCGCTATGTGCGCAACCGCACCATGATGGCCGGTATGGAGATGGCGTTCAAGGGTACCATGATGCAGGGCAAGTTCCCGGGCGGCATTCTGCTGCTGGAAATGCCGGCCGACCTTGTGGATGTCAATGTGCATCCGGCCAAGATCGAAGCCCGCTTTGCCCGCGAAAATGATGTTTTTGATGTGGTGTATCATGCCGTCAAGCTGGCATTGGCTCAGCCCGGCACTGGTGAACGGCTTTTTACCTTTGAAGCGGACAAAGAAGAAGAAAAAGCTGAAAATTCAAAAAAAGACGCTGATATAATCAAAAATGATGTAAAGAACAATAACTTTACAGGCCTTTCTGCGATCATTCGGGGACAGGCAGACCCGGGCGTTCTGCCACAGCAGCATTGGGAACCGGCAAAACCCGCCGCAGCACCGCAGCAGCCTGCCCCGTCTGCTGCAATGCAAATACCGACAGCACCCAGTGTGCCGCGCTGGAAAGGCAGTGCTCAGAACGAGGATATGCTGGATCCGTTCGTGACCCTTCATAGCCCGAAGCTGGAAACGACAAAGGCACCAGAGCCGTTCCGTGCGGCGGCAAGTGAAACGCAGCTGGATGTGGAACCGGAATTTGGTGAGACAAAACTGCATTCGCCTCAGGACCATATGGCAGCGTGGAACCCTGCACAGGAAGCGCCAAAGGAAGAACCTGAGAGTGCACCCTGTGTAGAAACAGAACCGGATGCGCCGGAAGCGGCAGAACAGGAAACTGTACTGGCCGAGCCGGAGCAGATGAACTTTGATCCGACGGCGGATCAGCCGGAACCGCTGCGCTATGTGGGCGAGGTGTTCAGAACATATATCCTTGCAGAACGCGGCGACGAGCTGTGCCTGATCGATAAACACGCTGCCCACGAGCGCCAGCTGTACGAAAAACTGGCCGCGAACTATGGCAATGTGCCCAGCCAGATGCTGCTGGAGCCTGCTGCCATCGACCTTGCTGCGGAGGAAAAGCAGGCCCTGCTGGATAACATTCCTCTGCTGGAAAATGCGGGCCTTGAGATCGCGGACTTTGGCGGCAATACCGTGGTGCTGCGCGCGGTGCCCGCAGATGTGGAGCCGCAGAATGCCGAAAGCCTGCTGGTGGAGATCGCAAATAAGCTGCTCAAGGGCGGCCATGATGCGCTGAACGAGCACACCGAGTGGGTGCTGCATTCTATCTCCTGCCGTGCAGCCATCAAGGCGGGGGACAAGTCCTCGCCGCAGGAACTGCTGGCGCTGGCCGAAAAGATCCTTTCCGGCGAGGTGCCGCCGTTCTGCCCGCATGGCCGCCCCTGCGTACTCAAATTGACCCGGAAGGAGCTGGAAAAGCAGTTTGGACGCATCGTATAAACATCCCGTGGTGGCCGTCGTCGGCCCTACCGCAACCGGGAAGACAGCGCTGGGCGTAGAGCTTGCAAAACATTTTTCCGGCGAGGTCATCAGCTGTGATTCCATGCAGATCTATAAAGGTCTGGACATAGGCACGGCAAAGGTGACACCGGAGGAGACCTGCGGTATCCCGCATCACGGCGTGGATATCCTTACGCCGGACAAGGCTTTCAGCGTGGCAGACTTTACCGCCATGGCCGGAAAGCTGGAAGAAGAGATCTCTGCCCGGAAGAAGCTGCCCATCCTTGTGGGCGGCACAGGGCTGTATGTTCAGAGCTTTCTGTATGGGGTGCGCTTTACAGAGGAAAAAGCACCTGCCGGTCTGCGGGAGCAGCTGGCGGCGGAACTGGCTGCAAAAGGCGGTGCTGCCATGTACGAAGAACTGAAGCAGGCCGACCCGGAAGCTGCTGCGGCTATCCACCCGAACAATCAGGTGCGGGTGCTGCGCGCACTCGAACATTATCGTGCCACCGGCAAAAAGCTGAGCGAACAGAAGGCGGAGTCTCTCCCACCGGAGCGGCCCTACCGCAGCCTGATCCTCGGTCTGGATTTCCCAGAGCGCGCGGTACTTTACCGCCGCATTGACCTGCGTGTGGACAAAATGCTGGAAGCGGGCCTTATAAAGGAAGCGGAGCATGTCTGGCAGAACCGGGAAAGCTTCCGCACGGCAGCGCAGGCCATCGGATACAAGGAGTTCTTTCCGTATTTTGAGCAGACGGCTCCACTGGAAGCCTGCACGGAAAAGCTCAAGCAGGCGTCCCGCAACTATGCCAAGCGCCAGTTGACCTGGTTCCGCCATATGGACGGTGTGGTTTGGCTGGATGCCGGTGCACCGGATGCAGTGCAGACTGCCATCCGCAAAACTAGCGAATTTTTAGCGAAAGGATGATCGATATGCCGGATGAGACCCAGAAGGAACGCCATGCGCCGCATGTGCTTACCACTCTGGCAGGCGTGCTGATCGCGTTTCTGCTGCTGGCAGCAATTTATGTGGTGTATCAGGCCGCACATATCCTGTTCCCGCAGAATGTTTATGAGACTGCGCTGCCTGCGGTCATTTCGGATACGGTGGAAGCCGACGGAGTTCTGCTGTTCGACGAAAGCTATGTGGCAGGCAGCGGAAACCTTGGATATCTTGCTGCCGACGGCGAGCGCGTTTCAGCGGGCACTGCAGTGGCAGAGGTGTACAGCAACGCTTCGCAGGCTTCGCTGCGCCTGCAGCTGAACCAGCTGAATGATCAGATCGACCTGCTGCAGAAATCGCAGAACACTTCTGCGCTGCAGCTGGATACCCTTTTAAAAGAACGTTCTTCTGCGCTGTATGACCTGCTGGATACGCTGGACGACAGCGACTATGAAGCGGTGGATGATGATGCCAATGCCTACCTGCTGGCCCAGAACAAGCTCTGGGTGGTAACGGGCGAAGCTGCAAACTTTACCGATCAGATCACTGCGCTGGTCCAGCAGTCCCAGAGCGTGCAGGCGCAGCTGGGCAGCCCGGCGCAGATCACTGCACCGCAGACCGGCTATTTTGTGCGCTCTTCCAGCAGCGGACGGCTCAATGCCAGTGCCGATGATATCCTTGCACTGAACGCACAGGAGCTGCAGGGCTATCTGCAGTCCGACCCAGTGCTGGCACTGGACGGCTGCGCCGGTAAGATCGTGGCAGGGTTCACATGGCGCTATGTGGGCGTGTGCACTGCAAAGCAGGGCGAAAAGCTGCTGGGTCAGAACGGCAAGCCGCTGAGCACAGCGGTGGAGATCAGCTTCCCGGGTCAGGTAGAGAACAGCCTCAAGGCCACCGTCACCGAGGTGGAGATCGATCAGGACAGCGGCCTTGCCCGCTTTGTGCTTGCCTGCAACTCCATCAACGGCGATGTGCTTTGCCTGAACCGGGCTGCAGCACGCATCTCGGTAGGAGAGCGCAGCGGCCTGCGGGTGCCTGCTGCGGCTGTGCACTATTTAAAAGAGGATGGCACCGAGGCACAAACGCAGGGCGAAAACTACATTCCCGGTGTGTACGTGAAACTTGGCAACATTGCCCGCTTCTGCCCGATCGACCCGGTGGACGCAGACCATCCCATCATCACGGACGGCGATTACATCCTTGTTCTGCCCGAAGGGACCGAGGGCTCGGTCAGCAAGGTGAGGCTTTATGACGAAATAATCGTTTCCGGACAAAATTTGTATGATGGAAAGCTTTTGTAGTTATTGACATCTGAGGCAA
>OHAN01002168.1_pt1 | contig 13998 bp, 6 predicted proteins | sample 1577121 | NCBI WGS metagenome assembly OHAN01 (sample SAMEA3541554, study PRJEB24748) | human gut metagenome | biome: human gut; feature: human-associated habitat; material: faeces | place: China | collected 2012 | reverse complement strand
AGCCGGAGGAGTGGATCAAGGCGTGCCCGTGTTTTGAGGTAAAGGAGGAAAGTTTTCAGGAGTAATCAATCATGTAAAGATGATTCACTTAGTAATCAACCATTTTATGTGTCGGAAAGGAGGTGTGTAAAGTTATGGCAGTCAAGAGATCCCTTTGGGATACCATTTTGAAAGTAGTCATCGCGGTGGCTTCGGCAGTGCTGGGAGCGTTGGGCGGTAATGCGATGAATCTGTAAGTATTAATCACAGGTCATACAGTGAGATAATTTAGTGCTGTTTAGTAGCACGAAGTTATAGCGGTTTGTATCACCTGTGATTTCTTTTTAATTAATCTATTGAGTTTTATAAACTAAAGAACAGTATATGAAAAATATATTTATATTATCAGAACTAACCGACAGGAAGATGAGGTATTACTTCATGTTTCTTTTTACTTTTCTTCTCCAGCCTATATTTTCTCAGTCAATGCTAAAATATGATACTCCGGCTCCGGAAGTTGGCTCATTGCTACGGGTTCAGTCGTTACCTGTCGATTTATATTCGGGACGTGCGAATGTTTCTATTCCCTTGTATTCCATAGGACTTAAAAATTATTCGTATGACATACAGTTACTGTATAATTCGGAAGGCAACAAAGTCGATCTACCCGTTGGCAATGTGGGACTAGGATGGTCTGTTACTGGCGGGCAAATATACAGAGTCGCTAATGGTATGATTGATGAAGCCTATACGTTTAATGAATATATGGACAGGACTAGTAATACGAACTGGAATCAGGAGTATAATTTAAATAAATATTACAATCCTTTCATTTATAATGAAGATTATCTTCATGAGCCCGACTTGGATGAATTTGTAATAAGTATAGGGAAAATAAATGCTTCCTTTTATATGTATAAAGATAAGGAAGGAGAAATACAAACAAGAATCTCATCACAAAATAGTCAATGCTTTAAAGTGAAGGATGTAAAAATTGGCAAAATCCCTGATGTGTTACTTGCAGAAACGGAATGGACTAATATTCATCTAAACAAAACATATCATCCCAAGCTGTATATCGAGTCAAGACCTGTGTTGATTACGGAAATAACAATTGTTGATTCGGAAGGAGTCACCTATATCTTTGGTGGAGATATTAATTGTATTGATCTGTCTTGTACGTATTCTGAAGATCCTGATTATGATAGTCACTATAATGTATATGGTGATCAGATAGGGAGCCATAGCATGATTTGGGATAGTTTTCACTCCAGTTTACTAGGTACAGCATCCACTTGGCATATCAAGAAAATAATATTACCTAATCAGGAAAATATCATTTTTAATTATGATAAGGAGCATGTGAACATAGTAGAAAGATTGGATCATCATAATATTTCTACAATTAAATTTTCCGGTGAGAATCTTAAATCGAATACGATTCCCGCTTTTTATAATCTTCCTTCTACTGTTGATCCTCAGTTTTTGCTATTAGTAGATAAGAAATATGATATAGTTTATCCGTCTCTGTTGACAGGTATCAAGGCTAGTAATGGAGATGAACTGGAGTTTGTTTCCTCAAAAAGGAACGATTTGGTGACGGATGGTTTCTATGACCAGCAGAAATTATTTTTAAAAGACAACTATGGAGCTGTTATTGATAAAATAAAAGAGAAAGCCTATTCCTATAAGTTGGATGAAATTAAAGCGACAACAGGAAATATAAAGTTCTACTATACAAATCAACCTGGCGAACGGCTGAAACTTGACTCTTTATTGGTCAACAATACTGAGAAATATAAATTTCAATATAATGCGTTGAAATTACCGGCTTTTAATCAGATGTTAACCGACAATTGGGGATATTATAATGGTAAGAAGTATCTTTCTCTGATAAACTCGCAACGCTTTGATGCTCTTTATAATTACAGACAACCAGATCCGACTTATGTGAAAGCTGAAATTCTGGAAGGAATAATCTACCCTACAGGAGGGAAAGTAGGGCTGGAATATGAATTGCATAGTTATTCAAGAATATCTACACAATATCCATTCGGATTAAAGCAGGAAAATGGAACGGCAGGTGGGGGGCGGGTAAAAAGAATTACTTATTCGAATTATAAGGACTTATCCGAAAAGATAACGAAAGAATATTTATATCAAAATGAAGATAACTCTTCCAGTGGTATTCTGTCAGTTGTTCCCTGGTATGTCACAAGTGATACTGGTACTGTTGATTATGACTTCAAATATACACATTTAAAGGGACCGTATTCTTATAGTAATAAAGCTACCACTAATATAAACTGGTCAGACGGCTTTCATATGGGATATTCTAGGGTGATAGAAAAACGATCTGATGGCTCAAAGACTATTTATTCTTTTACAAATTATGACCGGGTGCAAGACGAGCCTTCTACAGCTGCATTTACTTTAGGAATGAATAACGATATGTATAACAAATACACATCGAGAAAGCTTGATCGTGGTCTTTTGAGATCTGCAGACTATTATAATGCGTCACAGAAATTGATAAAGAAGGAAGCTTATACCTATCATTCGGATTTATCAGATTATCTTAAAACGATTGAGCGCTATGCACTTATGAATACTCTTCCTATACGAGTCAGTGCCAACAAGATATATACCTATTTCCCTTTCTTGCAAAAGAAAGAAACGATTCTCTATACCGATTATGGCAATATAAACGAGACGGAAGAATATGAATACAATAAATATCGCTTGCTGACGGCTACGAAAAAGTATACTAACAATCCGAATGATAACAGCATACTGGAAACAAGATCCAAATATCTTTCTGATTTGATGGAAGAGTATGATAGTAGCAATTCCGGTTTTATCTCCTCTGGTTCTCCATTAAAAATTTATGATACAATGAGAACGCAAGGATTGTTGTCTTATCCTGTAGAAACGGTTGTTAAGCGGAATGGGAAAGTCACTTCGGCAGAAGTGATGACATACAAACAGTCTGATAAGTTCGCTGTTCAGGATAAGCAGTATAAGTTGGAGAGCGATGTGCCGTTAAGTAATTACTCTTCCTTTAAACTGTTGAACTCAACTCAATATTCTATGGACAACCGATGTGCGCTTGAGATGGAATATCTTGATTATGACTCGTATGGTAATCCGACTAATGTAGTGGATAAGACTGGCATAAATACAGCCTATATCTGGGGATACAATGGACAATATCCAGTAGCTAAAGTTGTAAATGCCCGGAATACTTTCAAGTCTGTTCCTCAATACAGAGATGAGAGAACAACTAAGTATGTAAAGCTGAAATACAACTCATTGTCGTCTAATGTAGAATCATATAATTTTTATACATCAAAAGCAGGGGATGTTGAAATAGTCCTTTCCGGAGCATTGGGATTTAACTGGTATGTGTCAGGACATCTTGACAATAAGGCTTTCAATCTGGTCCAGGTGAGAAGCTCTGATCAGATGGGCAGGCCCTGGACTGACTATCAAAATGCCTATACGTACAGTGCTACATTTTATGTCTCGGCCGGTTATCATACATTTAGTATTCTCAGTACTGATGCGTGTAAAGAATCTTCGACAAGTGTATATGATGGGGATATTCATTTCTCCTATTGGACAAGAAAAAGTATTGCCCCCGAAACAAGTGGTGCAGATGATGTATTCTATGAAAACTTTGAAACCACTCATTTACGTCCTGCTTCTTTCGGATATCATAGTAGTAATAGTTGTATCGGTCCTTATACGGTTTCTTTAGCAACTAATCCGGAAAGGGAATATGTGATAGATTATCAGGTTTTTAAGAATGGAAAGTGGGAATATATGAAGCATGATTTTGTTAACGGCCGAGATTCAATAAATGAAGGAGTATATCCTATAGATGATGTCCGTGTATATCCTAAGGATGCTTCGATAACTACATATGGCTATTATCCCCTCATAGGATTAAGAAGCACGACTAATGAAAGGGGCGTAACGGAGGCTTATAGGTATGATGACTTTAGCAGGCTGGTATCTGTGATGGATAATGATATGAATGTCATTAAAAAATATGATTATTTTTATCAGAATCAATCCGTAGAACCTGAAGTGACTTATTATAATAAGGAAATCAGAGAAACTTTTACCCGGAATACTTGTGACGCATCTTTAGGAGAAAGAGGAGAATCTATTAATTATGTAGTGCCTGCAAAGAAATATAGCTCAACTTTATCACAGGAAGATGCCAATCAGAAAGCCTATATCGATATGCAAAATAATGGGCAACAATATGCTAACGAACATGCGGAATGTAATTCTAACATAATCATATCTGTTTATAATCCATTTGAAAAAGATTATTTCCTGACCTTTGATTGGGGAGTTCAAGGAAGTATTGTTACTGATTATTATGAAATACCACCCAGTCGCAAGATTGCGGATACAGGAGATGTCCTTAACGATTATGAACCGGCTAAAGTTTATATTCCTAGAAGATATTATCGAAACGCTCGTGTTGCACCTCAAGATAATCACTGGGCCAACGAAGTACCTTCTATAAAATCCACTCCTTATGCTTTTGATATAAATTATAACATGGGAGATTATATGGGTTATGAGGATACTTATGTTATAGGTGGATATCCGTTTACTTATTAATTTTAAAATGCAATTAGATATGAAGAAGATTTTATATTGTATGTTTATTGGCGCATTACTCTCCGGAGAAAGTAATGCCCAGACAAATAATTCATGGATGGAATTATTGTCTGCTGACAAGAACCATATAGCTACACGTACATACACTCAAGAGACGGGAGTTGCATGGCAGGATAAGATAGACTATTATGATGGTTTGGGACGTTTGGAGCAATCTGTCTTGAGATACTCTCATAATAATAATAATAACATGGTGATGTATCAGGAATATGATCCCCAAGGGCGTACCTCCAGAGAATGGTTGCCTGTTATATTCCCAAATAACGGAGGAAAGTTCATTCTTCCTGATGTGGTAAAAACTAAGGCGACAGCCACGTATGGTGATAATGCTCCTTACTCTCGTCCGGTATATGAAGCCTCTCCGCTGGATCGTATGCTGGAACAATACGGTCCCGGACAAGACTGGCAGGATAATCATCATAGTGTGAAAAGTGACTACCTGACCAATATAGCAGGTACGGATACATTAAACTGCATTCATTTCACTGCAACGAATGCAAGTGATACTGTTATGCAAATCAGTCGCATCGGTAATTATGCAACGGGACAACTTTATGTTACCCGTATGGCAGACGAAGATGGGAATCCGTCTTTCGAGTTCAAAGACAAACTGGGACAGGTTGTCTTGACTCGTCAGATCATGCAGACCGGAGGGAACAAGGAGCTGTATGATACTTATTATATATATGATGATTTTGGCAATCGGGTAGCTGTGCTTCCTCCGGCTGCTGCTTCCATACTCGGCAGCGGCAGCACTACAAGCTGGAAAAGTAATACGGATGCAACGCTTCTGCAATATGCCTTTTTGTACAAATATGATAGCCGTAAACTTCAGATAGCCAAGAAACTGCCGGGCTGCAGCTGGTCTTTTTATATCTATGACAAGGGAAGGCGGCTGATTTTTTCTCAGGACGGCAATCAGCATAGTCGTGGCGAATGGTCGTTCAGCATTCCGGATATGTTTGGACGTGAATGTTTTTCGGGCATTTGCAGGAATGTACTGGATCCTTTTTCCGATCCGTTACTTTCTTCCGTCGTCAATGCCTCCTGGTATTCCGGTTCTACTGCTGCTATCGGCAGTGGACCATATAAAGGTTATAGCCTGTCGGGGCTTACTTTGACTTCTCCCGGCTTGCTTTCAGTCAAGTATTATGATGATTACTCTTTCTTGGGTAGAAACGGTTTTCCGATTTTCACAGATGCCGGCGTTTGTTATGATGCTAGTGCAGAGACGGAAGGCTTTGGCAAACGTTATTCGGCAAGTTCTCAAGATATACTTACGGGTAGCCTGACAGCGTGTCTTGATGAGAAAGGGCAATCTTATCTTTATACCGTGATGTATTATGATGATCACGACAGGGTAATACAAAGCAAGTCAGGCAGTCACCTGAATGGTGGAGTCGAAAAAGACTATATGGCTTATAACTTTATCGGTCAGCCGACAAAGCATAAACATATCCATTCGGCTACCGGCAAAACGACCCAGACCGAACTCTACTCATATACCTATGATTATGCGGACCGGCTGCAAACCACTACGCATCGTTTGAATAATGGACCGGTAATGACTCTTGTCAATAATGAATATGATGAACTGGGACGTCTGCAACGTAACAGGCGTAATGGTCAAGCCAATCTTCATACGAGTTATACTTATAATCTCCGTTCATGGACTGAATCGATCAGCTGTCCTCTGTTCAGTGAGACATTATATTATAATGACGCCCGTCCCAACCAAACAAATACTCATTATTATAATGGTAATATCTCCGGTATGGATTGGAATGTAAATGGCGATAAAAAGCGTGGTTATGATTTTTCTTATGACAATCTTTCCCGTTTGCTCCATGCGGACTATCTTGAGAATAATATTCGCAATCATAACTTCAACACTTCTTATAGTTATGACAAGCAGGGTAATATAGTCTCTCTGATGCGTTCCGGGAATCAGAATGCTGCCTATGGAGTAATTGATAACTTAACTCTAAATTACCGTGGTAATCAGTTAATAAAGGTTGAAGATACTGCGTCAGATTCAAATCTTCCGGCATCATCTATGGATTTCAGGAATGGCACGAATCAGGATGTGGAATACCTCTATGATGAAAATGGTAATCTGATTAAAGATTTAAATAAAAGTATAGCTGATATTCAATACAATTTATTAAATTTGCCAAAACGGATTACTTTCAATGACACAAACAAATCTACTCATGAGTATATTTATTCTGCCGATGGAAAGAAGCTATCCGTCATTCATAAATCTTCCGCAGAGAATCGTACTGATTATGTCGGTAATATGATTTATGAGAATGGTTCTTTAAAGCGTATATTGGTGGATGGTGGTTACATTGAGAATGGTACTTACTATTTCTATTTGCAGGACCATTTGGGCAATAATCGTGTGGTGGCTAAGTCGGACGGGACGGTAATTCAAACAAATCATTATTATCCTTTCGGCATGTCGTTTACAGAGAGTACTCACGGAGATAAACAACCTTATAAATATAATAATAAGGAATTGGATATGAATAATGGTTTGAACTGGTATGATTATGATGCCCGACAGATGGAAGTTGTCTCCGGACGCTTTACAAGTATTGATCCGATGGCGGAGAAGTATTATAGCTGGTCGCCTTATAGTTATTGTTTGGGAAATCCGATAAAGTTTGTAGACCCGACAGGTACTTTTACTTCTCCTTACTATACAGAAGATGGTACTTTCCTGGGCGTAGACGAGAAAGGATTTACCGGTGCGATTTACATTACTAACAAAGCTACTTTTGATAAATACTCAAATAAGGGAGTTGCTGACTCAAAGAAGATACAGGGAGATAAGAATACTGTTCCGTTGAAAACAAGCGTTATAGAACTTGCTTCTCAGGCTCATATATATACAGATGTATTGAAGAAAAGTACAGATGCTAAGCTTGATATGTCTGGGCTTTATAAAGGTGAAGTGTCAATTGTGGATGATGTGGTCAGAGTAGGTCTTAATGAATATATGGGAAAAGGTTATAATGACCCATATGGACATAAAGAGAAGCCTAAATATTCTACGACATATGTAAAAGGGAAAATTCGGGTGACAGTAGAATCTGGCTATAATCAACATGATTTATATACAGTGGAGAGTATTCAGAATTATTTAGGTGTTCATGAGTATTATGGGCATGGAATAATGAACTGGAGTAAAACAAGTACTCACTGGAAATGCTATAATGCTCAATTGAATCATCCCACTTTTAAAAAATTACCTAAATATCAACAAGATGAAATTAAAGAAAGGTATAATCTTTATTACAGCAAACGTGGTAAATAAAAGAATATTATGTGTGTTTAGTATTATATTATTTATAATGAGTTCACATGCTCAAGTAAAAGAACTTTCAATGGAACTTGAATTGTTAAATGTATCGAGAAGTAATATCCATCCAAGTCCTCAAGGAGGAATTATAGGGGACACTGTTCCTGTGAGTCTGACTTTTGAGTTTTTGATGTATAACCATACCCATAAACCGGTTTTGTTTGGTTCTAATACCAAACATTATTATCGCCCTGCTTGGGATAGTTCAGACTATGGAGAAATAGGTCGTTTTTTAATGATAAACAAATCCGATACTATTGCATTATTTACCTATTATGGTTCTTTGATTCCTAATAATAGAAAAGATACTATTGCATATTGGGCAACAATTGAAGGTGTGGAAGATTCCGAGGATCATCCTGTATTTAGACCTTTCTTACATCATTGGAGTAGTGTAGGAAAAGACTGGGTCAGACAACTTTATAATTATTTAAAGGAATGCCGTTTTGTGTATGTCCCGATACAAGCGGATTATCAACGTAGACTTGATGAGTTTGAAGATAAGTCAATGATTGATAGTATTGTTTATCCTCGTGATATTATTGAGATAAAAAAGAAAGATCCTTTTGATATAATTATTAGTGATTCGGAAGAGGAGTATTATATTTATCCTCCGATATCCATAAAACAGGAAGAATAAATCCATCTGATACCGTATTTATTATTATGCCCTGAGATAATTAACTCATGATAGTTATTTTATCTCAGGGCATTTAGTGATATAGGCTATTCTGGCAGCAAATATCATATCCTGTAAAGGACCATCTTTTATTTCTTATAAATCAACTTGCTCGGCACCCCGTTTCCGAAGAGTTCATCGCCCAGCGTTGTAATCTTATCACCTGTAGCAAGCACATAGCGCAGATTATCGCATCCCATGAACGCTCCGAACTCGATAGCCGTCACGCTGGCAGGCAGCTCAAGTGTTCCGGCAAGCCGTCCGCAGTTGCTGAATACCCGTTGACCGATGGTCTTGAGGTTATGTGGCAGTTTGATCTTCAGGAGATACTTCTTTTGTGCGAAAGTGAAGTCGGGGATAGTCGTCGCATTTGTTTTAGAAATATCCAGAGATACGAGATTCGGCATATAGTCGCGGATTAGTTTGAAGTCGGCGTTATCCAGTTTCCCTTCGATGGTCAGGAAGTTGATGTCCCTGGGTTGCAGACCAGCTTTCATAATCTCGTCTTCCAGTTTGCCCATTGCGCCTACCTGTATGGTTGTTTCCAGCGGTTCACCTTCTATAAATGCAAAGTGCTCCCATCTGTTCTTAAAACGGTAGGCATCACTGCTGCCCAGCGGGATGAAGATGGCGGTCACACTGTCCGCCAGAGCTTCCGGCAGCAGGTTAGGAGCTGTCTTCTTGCGTATCTGACAGATTTTCAGGTTGTCACATCCTTTGAAGGCTGCATCTTCGATATTCTTTATCTTTTCGGAAAGGATCACTTTCTCCAGCGTCTGTTTACCTTTGGTTACTCCGTTCACCACATTCGAGAAAGCGTAGGCAGGGATGAAATTGGCCATATAGATGTAGAACTTTCCGTTAGGATACGTGCCGGCTTTTCCGCTGTACATCTTAATTTCGGCGTTGGAGATATCGAGCACTTTCAGGCTGGGAAACTCGTCGCGGAGATGTCTGAAGTCTTCTGCGTTCAGTTTTCCTGTCAGTGTCAGGTGAGTGATGCTGTTAGCTTCTTCTTCCGTCATCATCGAGATCAGTGTGCCGGGCTTGCTGACATAATACGTTTTGCTTACTTGTGCGGTTGCTCCCAATGTGCTGGCAGCCAATAAAAAACTTATCAGTAGTTGTCTTATTTTCATAATTATACAGATTTGTTCAGACAAATATAGGAAAAATAGGTAAGACACGATGTTTTTTTATGTTTTATATCTAATTTTGTAGCGTGATTAACAAAAAGTAAAAATGGAGACAGAAGAAATCAGAGAAAAGAAAGAACCAAAGAGACTTCCCGTATGGGCGTGCATCCTGTTGTTTGCACTGGGGCTTTTCGTCACCTTTGGATTGTATAGTACGATAGGCTTCGGAGTTTTATCTCTGATTCTTGGTGATGAGGCAAGGCACCCCGGATTGTTGGGGCATATGGTGGCGGAAGCCGGCATGCTGCTGGCTGTGCTGACTTCGGCAGTGATTCTGCTCTATTTTGAGCGTCGCCCTTTCTCTGACCTGGGACTGACACTGAAAGGTCATGCACGGGGATTGTGGTACGGACTGCTGGCAGCCATCCTTCTCTACTTGATCGGCTTCGGACTGTCTTTGGCTTTGGGTGAGGTGGAAGTAACCGGTTTTCAGTTCGATCCTCTGAATCTGCTTGCTACCTTTGTGTTCTGCCTGCTGGTGGCTCTGGCCGAAGAAATCATGATGCGTGGCTATATACTCGGCCGTCTGCTGCATACCCGGATGAATAAATTCCTGTCTCTTTTTGTCTCCGCACTGCTGTTCGCATTGCTGCACCTCTTCAATCCGAACCTTGCCTTCCTGCCTATGCTGAATCTGTTACTTGCAGGTATGTTTATCGGCGCTTCCTATTTATATACGCGCAATCTTTGTTTCCCTATTTCCCTTCATCTTTTCTGGAACTGGATTCAGGGCCCGATACTGGGCTATCAGGTAAGTGGAAATGACTTTGGGACATCCCTGCTGACGCTGCATCTGCCCGAAGAGAACGTACTGAATGGCGGAGCCTTCGGGTTTGAAGGCTCGCTCATTTGTACAGTACTGATGATTATCTTTACGATTTTAATTGTTTGGTGGGGAGAAAAACGTGAGGCGATCAGTCTTGCTGTACCCCGATCATGCTAAGCTGAATCCGTTTCCGGTCGGTATCCACGTTCATCACTCTGACCATGACATGCTGGTGGATGGACACGATTTCTGTAGGATCGGAGATGTATCGTTCGGCCAGTTGGGAGAGGTGTACAAGCCCGTTCTCCTTGATGCCTATATCGACGAAAGCTCCGAAATTGGTAATATTGCCTACGATGCCCGGCAGAATCATGCCTTCGCGCAAGTCTGCGATGGTGCGCACGTTCTTGTCGAATTCAAATACCTTGATCGCTTTACGCGGGTCGCGACCCGGCTTGTCGAGTTCCTGCATGATGTCTTGCAGGGTAGGCAGGCCCACAGTCGGTGTGATGTAGTCCGATATCTTGATTTTTTGGCGGAGTTCCTTATTCGCGATCAGTTCGTCTACGCTACATTTCAAGTCCTTTGCCATTTGCTCTACGATGTGGTAGCTTTCCGGATGCACGGCTGTGTTGTCCAACGGGTTCTTTGCTCCGGGAATGCGGCCGGCACACTGTTCGAAGGCTTTGGCACCCATGCGGGGGACTTTCATCAGCTCCTTGCGTGAACAGAAAGCTCCGTTCTCGGCACGGAAGTTGACAATGTTTTGTGCCAGTTGCGGCCCCAGACCGGATATGTATGTCAGCAGATGACTGCTGGCGGTATTCAGATTCACGCCTACCAGGTTCACGCAGTTTTCCACTGTCTGGTCAAGGGCTTTCTTCAGTTTCGTCTGGTCTACATCGTGCTGGTATTGTCCCACACCGATAGATTTGGGGTCGATCTTTACCAGTTCCGCCAGAGGGTCCATCAGTCGGCGACCGATGGAGACTGCTCCACGTACCGTTACGTCATAATCGGGAAACTCGTCACGGGCGATCTTGGATGCCGAATAAATGGAAGCGCCCTGCTCGCTGACCACGAATACAGGAATCTGCCGGTCGAAGGTCTGATGATTGATAAAGTCTTCCGTTTCGCGGCTGGCTGTTCCGTTGCCGATGGAGATGGCTTCAATTTCATAGGCTTCTATCATCTTGCGGAGTTTGGAGGCCGCTTCACCGGTTTTATTGACCGGAGGATGCGGGTAGATATTCTCATTGTGCAGCAAGTTGCCTTGCGCATCGAGGCAGACGACTTTGCAGCCGGTACGGAATCCGGGGTCGATGGCGAGCACCCGTTTCTGTCCAAGAGGAGGAGAGAGAAGCAGCTGGCGGAGATTCTCCGTAAATACGCGGATGGCTTCGTCGTCGGCTTTTTCTTTGGACTGGGCGGCAAATTCTGTTTCGATGGAAGGTTTGAGCAGACGTTTGTAGGCGTCGGCAGTGGCTTCCTTTACCTGATGGCTGCATTCATTATTGCCATGTACGAACTGGCGGTCGAGGCGTTCCAGACAGGCTTCGTCATCCGGACTGATGGATACTTTCAGCAACCCTTCGGATTCTGCCCGGCGGATGGCGAGCAGGCGATGGGAAGTGCAGCGTTTCAGCGATTCGGAGAAGTCGAAATAATCCCGGTACTTGGCGGCCTCTTCCTCTTTTCCTTTCACTACCTTGGCGGTGATTTCCGCCTGACGGGTGAACTGGTTACGTATGGCGTTGCGGGCACGCTCGTCCTCATTCACTTGCTCCGCGATGATGTCACGGGCACCTTTCAGTGCGTCTTCCGTATCCTTTACGTCGCCTTTGACGAAGGTGGCGGCTTTGGCGGTGAGGTTAGGCTCCCTTTGCAGCATCATGATCATGGCCAGTGGTTCCAGTCCCTTCTGACGGGCCGCTTCGGCACGGGTCTTCCGTTTGGGTTTGTAGGGGAGGTAGATGTCCTCCAGTTCCGTAGGATTCCAGGTGGCGTTGATGCGCTTTTCGAGCTCCGGAGTGAGTTTGCCTTGCTCGTTGATGGTACTGAGGATGGTTTCCTTCCGTCTGGCTATGTCGCACAACTTGTCATGTTGCTCCTTGATGTTCTCTATCTGTACTTCGTTCAGTCCGCCGGTAGCTTCCTTACGGTAACGGCTGATGAAAGGGATGGTGGCACCTTCGCCCAACAAGTGGAGGGTACTGCTGATTTGTCTTTCCGGAATTCCCAGTAATCCGGAAATCATTTGATGAAATAGTTCCATAAACAATTTTTTTGTGAATGAATGAGCGACAAAAATACACATAAATCTGTTATAGCCGACAAGTTTTAGTATATTTGCAAGCTAAAATGAGATAGTAACACTTCAAAACTTACAAGTATGATGAGATATATAGGATGCCTGTTTATCTGTTTACTATGGCTTTTCCGGGCCACAGCGTTATTTGCTGTCTCTAACGATCAGAAACCCATCCTGATTATCTGCTCCTACAATCCCGCCGCTCATCAAACTTCGGTCACTATCTCCGACTATATGGAAGAATATAGCAAATTGGGAGGGAAACGCGATATTATCATTGAAAACATGAACTGCAAAAGTTTCTCCGAAGCCCCGCTTTGGAGCGGTATGATGACGCAGATTCTTTCTAAATATCAAGGGGAGAAGCATCCGGCGCAGATTATTCTGTTGGGACAGGAAGCATGGGCGGCGTATCTGTCGCAACGGGATTCGATACAGGTGAAGGTGCCGGTGATGTGTAGTCTCGTCAGCAGTAACATCGTCATACTGCCCGAGGATACGGTTGCCGGACTGGACACATGGATGCCGGAATCGGTCGATCTCTTTACCGACCACATGAATATACCGGAATTGAAGTCGGGATTTATCAATCAGTACAATATAGAAGATAACGTCCGGATGATCAAGGTGTTTTATCCGAAGACGGAACACATCGCTTTTATTTCGGACAATACTTACGGCGGCGTCACCATGCAGGCACTGGTGCGGAAGGAAATGAAGAAGTTTCCCGAAATCGACCTGATCTTGATGGACGGCCGGCGGCATACTATCTATACGATTGTAGAAGAATTGCGTCATTTACCGGAGAATACGGTGATCATGGTAGGCACGTGGCGTGTGGATATGAACGAAGGTTATTTCATGCGGAATGCTACTTATGCCATGATGGAGGTTACTCCGACCATTCCGACTTTTACTCCCTCATCGGTGAGTCTGGGGTATTGGGCGATCGGCGGAGTGCTGCCCGATTACCGGAAACTGGGAAAGGACATGGCATTG
>OHAN01002166.1_pt1 | contig 14004 bp, 8 predicted proteins | sample 1577121 | NCBI WGS metagenome assembly OHAN01 (sample SAMEA3541554, study PRJEB24748) | human gut metagenome | biome: human gut; feature: human-associated habitat; material: faeces | place: China | collected 2012 | reverse complement strand
TGTGTTATTAACTCATTGCCGGGGTCAACCATTTTGGTCTTTCCGGCGACATCGCAAAGTGATATTTTTACTATTTTATTATCCTTTACACCTACCATATAACCATATTCATGATTTAAAATAAGTTCTGCTGCCCTGACACCAAGTCTTGTTGCAAGAACACGGTCATATGCAACCGGCTGTCCGCCTCTCTGTACATGACCCGGAACCGTAACTCTTACTTCCTGACCTGTCTTTTCTTCAATAGCAGCACCTATTCTGTATGCTGTACTTGCATAATTTTCCTGTTTTCTTAACAACTTTAACTCTTTCTTGCTCATTGCAGCTTCTTCTTTAGATATTGCTCCTTCTGCGGCTGCAATAATCGTAAATCTCTTACCGCTTGCAGTACGTTTTGCAATTGCCTGTGATATTGCCTCAATTGAATAAGGTATCTCAGGAATAAGAATTATATCTGCACCACCGGCTATACCTGCATGAAGTGTAAGCCAGCCTGTTTTGTGTCCCATAAGTTCAACAATAAAAACTCTGCTGTGTGATGCTGCTGTTGTATGTATACAATCAATCGCATTTGTTGCTATATCGACAGCTGACTGGAATCCAAAGCTTATCTCAGTCTCAGCAAGATCATTATCAATTGTCTTTGGAAGAGTAAGAACATTCAGTCCTTTTTCTCTTAAAAGATTAGCAGTCTTATGTGAACCATTGCCACCAAGAACAACCAGACAGTCAAGATTCAATTTTTTATATGTATCAATCATTCTCTCTATTTTATCAGAACCATCCTCAAGCGGAACACCGATATATTTAAAAGGCATTCTTGAACTTCCAAGGATTGTTCCGCCAATGTTTAAAATTCCTGAAAAATCATCATTTTTTAACAACCTGTATTCACCATAAATAAGACCTTTATAACCATCCGTAAATCCATATATCTCAACTTCACTGCACTGGTTAAAAAGGCTCTTTGCAACGCCTCTCATAGCCGCATTAAGTGCCTGGCAATCCCCTCCGCTGGTAAGCATTCCTACTCTTAACATAATCATTCCGCCTTTCCTGATATTTGCGGTAGTACATTCTTTTAATCGTACTGTAATCATTTTATTAAATGAATGTAAAATCCACTATCATATTTATGTAAAATTCATGTAAAATATTTTTACATTTTATGTCACAAAAAAAATTAGTTTTTTCCGTCTATAAATAAAACTCCAAGCGTTCCCGGTCCACAGTGTGATGAAATAACACCACCTGCACGCGTTTCAATAATCTCATCAAACCTGTTAAGACTTTTAAGATACTCTTTCACATTGTCAACGATTTCTTTATCACACCCTGAATGTGTAATAAATACTCTGTCTTTTTTGGCTGCCATTAAATCTGCTTCCATATCTTTTACAACGTCAGGGATACGTTCGTCACCTGCATGGTTGTTGAAAGATTCAAAAAGATCCAGCTCAGAGTTCTCTTCAATCTCAACACCAAGATTGTAAAGCTGCTTGATCGGAGCATTACAAGCAAGGAAGTTCTGAGGACGTGGTCCAAAGCTGATAATCTTTAAGTTGTTTAATGCATAGACAACGCGTGCGATCGGCACGAATTCGTGGATCATGTCAGCACATTCTTCAGCAGTTCCTACAGGATACTCAGGAATGTAAGCGTGAACATTACGAAGCTTTAAGTTGTAGCTTGCATTCAGCATACCACAGTAAGCATCACCACGATTGTCGATCAGGCCGCCGTTTAAGCCATCTTCTTCAGAAGCAGCAATGAACATCTTAGGTCCGTCAAAATGTTTTGCAAGAAGAGTTTCGGAAATTTCAGGACCGAAGTTTCCAAGATATACACAGAGTGCATTACATCCGGCTTTCTTGATGTCTTCAAGAGCCTGTATCATGTGGATCTCGCTTTCCACAATACAAACAGGACATTCGTAAATGTCAGCGGCATCATATTTGTCTGTATAAGCTTTTACTAAATTTTTTCTACGGTTTACAGAAAGTGATTCTGGGAAACAGTCTCTACTTACTGCAACAATACCGATTTTGATCTTTGGCATGTTTTCCATGATTTTGACCATCCTTTCTTCATTTAAAATAAGGTATTTATTTTGGTACTTGTCCGGCAAAATATAAGCGGGTAAAAAGCCGGAACGCTTCCAATTATTTTTTTGTGCATCGTCATGATATCGTAGCTTTCTGAATAAAAAACTATTTTATCTTATGATTCATGCAACATATACATTTTATTATATTTAGGGTGAATTTGCAATAAAAATGAGTTGAAATAATTATCTTTTTTGTGGAAAATTATTAGCTTTTCCTAAAATAAGATCAGATCGAACCGACAGGATCAAGGGGAAATGCGCATTGTCTCGGTATACATGGGAAAAGCCGTATGATATTGTCAAAATTCTGATAATTTGTTTTCAAAGGAAATGAAGCAATTTATAATGCGTCCTGGCAAATATAAATAGTCGTGCTTCGATTTATTTTTACTTTTGAGGCACTGTTTCACCTTGTAAGGATATCTAAGATTTTTGGCTTTTTTGCCCTGATTATGGGCGCTCTCAACTGATATAGGGACAGGTGGAAGGAAATCTTTAGTTGGAATTGTAAGAAAATTGTAAGGAAGTTGAAACAGAATTGAAATATGGATCGTTATAATAGATAGAGAGCCATGAATTTGGTTCTCTATCTTTGTGTTTTCAGAAAAGATTCGGTATACTGATGAAAAACGTAAAAAGAAGGATATCGTAAATGGAGGAGCGTATGGACAAATATTATGAGGAAGCAGAGGCTGTGATCGCACAGGTAAAAAGAGTAGTGATCGGAAAGGATGCATGCATTCAGAAAGCAATGGCAGCGATTCTTGCCGGTGGGCATATTCTGATCGAAGACATTCCGGGGGTCGGTAAGACAACCCTTGCAAGAGCCTTTTCGAATGCAATGGATTTAGAAAGCAGAAGAATTCAATTTACACCGGATGTCATGCCATCGGATCTGGTCGGCTTTTCGATGTATCAGAAAAAGGAAGATCAATTCATCTATCAGCCCGGAGCCGTTATGTGTAATCTTTTTTTAGGAGATGAGATCAACCGTACATCGCCAAAGACACAGTCGGCATTGCTCGAAGTTATGGAAGAAGGAAGTGCAACGGTAGATGGTGTTACAAGAAAAGTTCCAAGACCATTTGTTGTAATGGCAACGCAGAATCCGGTCGGCAGTGTAGGAACACAGAAGTTACCGGAGTCACAGTTAGACCGTTTTATGATCTGCATGACAATGGGATATCCCGAACTGGAAGATGAAATGGCGATTGCAAAAGGTAAAAGTTTAGGGGTTGATGTGGAGTTGATCGAGCCAGTCATTTCAGCAGCAGAACTTATTGTTTTACAGGAAAAAACAGCAGATGTCTTTGTAGAGGACAGTATGTATCGTTATATTTGCAATCTTGTACAGGCAAGCAGACAGAATGGCTATATTGCGCTGGGATTAAGCCCGCGTGCAACGCTTGCGATCGTGACTATGGCGAAAGCGATTGCATTTTTACATCGCAGAGATTATGTTGTGCCGGAAGATGTTGCTGAAATCTTTTTGGATGTGTCTGCACATCGTATTTTATTAAATGCAAAGGCAAGAGCCGGTCATATGAGTGCCGCTGATGTGCTAAAAGAGTTATTACAAAAAGAAAAGAAACCGGTGATCCGAAAGAAATAGATCAAAACGGATGCAAAGAAACCGGTATCTGAAAAAATAGATCCAAGCAGATGCAAAGAAACCGGTATCTGAAAAAATAGATCCAAGCAGATGCAGAGAAACCAGTGATCCGAAAGAAATAGATCCAAGCAGATGCAGAGAAACCGGTGATCCGAAAGAAATAGATCAAAGCGGATGTAAAGAAAGTGGGGAAATAAATGAAAAGAGGGATTGTTTACGGGATAACAACTGCCATCACCTTTTATATGGCGCTGTTATTTGAAAGCCGAAGCCTTCTGATGATCGGTATTTTGGAAGTATTTATCATTATTTTTGCTCTTCTGTATTATTTGAGACTGGCATGCAGACTTAGGATCGAGGCAGATGCAGAGAGTATGGTCAATGCCATACAGGATGGCTATACGATTCGGTTTACGGTACAAAACAAAAGCCGCTTACCGATCAATAAAATGCGTATCAAAGTCATCGAAGAAAATGTCTATGCACATCAAAAACAAAAAGCCATGGTGACTTTGCCTGTGACTGCCGGAATTATGAAAAAAGACGGACAAAAAGAAATCATACAGGTACAGACAAAATGGTGTCCAAAGGATGCCGGCTTGTACCATATCAAAGTAAAACGTGTTTTTGTATCTGACTGGTTTGGCTTGTTGGAATTTCCGCTCTTTCGGAAAAATGCCAAAGATGTTGTAGAAGTTTTGATACTTCCAAAGAAACAGCCGATCGTTTTTGAATTTAACGAAGAAAGTCAGACAGAAGCACAGCAGGCGGACTCTTTATATCAGTTGTCTGAAGATGGTGACGGAGACTGGGAATACCGCAGTTACCAAAACGGAGATAAAATGCATCATATTCATTGGAAATTATCCGCCAAAGCAGAAGAATGGATGGTGCGCTGTCAAAAAGCAGAAAGAAAAACGGAACTTCCTTTCATTATAGAAATGCTGCCAAAAGAAAAGAAACAAAAAAGAGAAAGCAAAAAACAACAAAAAAAGAACCGGGAAGCGTTATTTACACTGCTTTATTCAAGTATGCTAGGTCTTTTGGAAGCGGGATACCGGCATAAAGTGATCTGGTATGATCATCAAAAAGAGCAGCTTTGTGAATTTGCAGTTGATACACCGTCTAAAGCGATGTTGTTGCTAAGCTCTTTAGAAGGACTTTGGAGCAAAAAGAAAATGGTTTCTGCCAAAGAGCAATTGGAATTAGAAAGCAGGCAGCCGGTTGGAGAGAACAGACTGATCCTTTCGTCTGATCTTACATTAACAAACAGTCAGGGAATGGCAGTAACCTTTGATGCAAATAAGCTGATCGTTCCCAAAAAGAAACGTAGACCAAAGAAGGCAGAGCAGGAAACAGAAAGAACAAAAGAGCAGATCCTGTATCTGTAGTATATAGCAAAGGTGGGAGAAAACATGAAAAAAAGAAAATGGCTGCTGCCGTGGATATGTGTCGGTTGTTTGATAACAGGAATCTTTTTGAGTTTTTATGATACCTATTTTTATACCAATAAAGGGAAGCTTGATTCCCTTGCCATCTGTTTTTCAAAAAAAGATCAGATACAGGCAATATGTATTCTTTGCATTCTGGCTGCCATATTTGTCTATGGAATCTATACATTGCGGGGAAAATATGCATGGAGTGCAGGTATCGTTCTGACAGTGGCAGGCGTTTTCATCGTTTTTACAAAACGCAAGGCAGTTGTATACGGTATTCGATTTGTAAGTTATCTGTATAAAAACAGAATGGCAGCTTATATGCATACGGTAAAACCTTCGATGCAGATCTGGAAAACGATCCGACAGGATGTTTTCTGGTTCGAAATGCTGATCGGTTTTCTTTTGCTGTTATATGCAGCAATCTTTGTGCTTTGTATGCACAGCAAAGGCTATTTGTTATTGTTTGATGTTGCTGCATTGAGTCTGGGCATGATTTTTGGTAAGACGCCCGGTGTTGTTTCGGTTGTTTGGCTTGTGCTTGGCAGTGTTGGGTTATTTGTCTGGATGAGCCGTGAAGAGAGAGGAGTTAAAGGCGTAAAGAAAGTTACATTTTGGCAAAAAGAATATAGCGATAAGAGTATTTTTGTGATCACAGCTTTGATAGGAATGGTTCTTGTATCGTTCTCTTATTTTTATGCAGTGCGTTTTGAAAAGCATTATTTTAAAGATGCACAGGAAGCTAGAGACCAGAATGAGACTATGGTGCAAAACATGGCAAATACCGGGAAAAATTTGGTGCAGACGCTTTTTCATCCCACAATAGTAGACAACACAGGAGATTTATCCAATCAGGAGCCAAAATATACGGAACGGACTGTTTTAAAAGTAAATCTGCCAAGGATACCCGATCAGCCGGTATATCTTAGAGGGTTTACCGGAGACACTTATACAAATGGGAAATGGAAAGCAGGTTCTTATCGGGAAGTAGAAAAGAAAGCAGCATCACATTTTCAGGGATTTGAGAATATTGATGATGATACGATGTTAGAAGGAATCTGGGATATGGGCTTTCAGATTGCAAAAAGTTTTGACGGTATGTATCAAAATGATATGGACGATAATGGTTCTATAACAGACGAAAGGAATGCATTATTGATCGTTCATTCTATGCATATAGAATATGTCGGTGGCGGAGCATTAAGTAAATATGCCTATCTGCCTTACTTTTCTTCGGCAACAGGTGCGTCATCCGATGAAGATAATGGCAATTGGAGCGAAAAAAGAGAACATTATCTGAATGCAAAAGGAGATAATCACTGCGTCAAAGAAAATAACCAGCTTCAGGTCGGTTGTCTGCTTTTGACAGAGAATGAAGAAAAGCTTCTCTATCAGACCGTAAAAACGTTAAAAGGTGATAAAGATGCGTTATTGCCATTTACTTATACTGCGGAGTTTTATGATGTCTATCAAAAACTTGCAAAGCAATATTATACACAAATGCCAAAAGGGCGCCTACAATCTTTTTATCAGATCGCAAAGCAGGCGGGTGATCTGAAAAGCACATGGAGCAAAGCAGAATTTGTAAAGAAATATCTTAGAAATAATGCTTCTTATAGCATGAATCTGGATCCTGTACCAAAAGGAGCGGATTATGCCGAGTATTTTCTTCTGGTGCAAAAAAAAGGCTATTGTGAACATTTTGCAACAGCCGGAACGCTTCTTTTGCGGGCTTGTGGTGTGCCGGCAAGATATGTAACGGGATACCGGGTTGATCCGGAGGATTTTAAGATCGATCCGGATGGCGGTTATACAGCAGAAGTTAAAGATTCCGATGCCCATGCATGGAGTGAAGTATATATCAAAAACATGGGCTGGGTATGCAAAGACATGACACCGGCAGCAAATGCAGCCAATAACCTCGCTTCTGTTAAAACGTTAAAGAAGAATGCATCTTCTTTAAAGAAAAACAATACGAAGGTGAATAACACAAAGGAAGAAAAAAAACAGACGATACAGCCGACTGCAACAACTGTTCCGACTGCATCGGCAGCAAAAGATCAAAGCACAGTAAAAGCAGATACCAAAGAACATTTGTGGCAGGCTGTTTTGATATGCATAGTAGTCTGGATCGTGATCCTACTTTGTATGATGATCCTTGTGATCCGTCTGCGTCAGATGGTTTATCAAAGAAGTATGATGAGAGAAATAGATCTTCGAAAGAAAGAACAAAAAAGATTGCAAAGTACCTATCGTTTCGTTCGGATGGCAGGAATCCGTGAAAAGAAGAACAGTACAGATAGCGAGTGGATACAGGAAGTAGCACAAAAAATGCCATCTAAGGAAATGGAAGAAGTAGTACAAAAGCTTGCAAAACAGATAGAAGGACTTGCTTTTTCTGCAAAGGTTCCAACGCAGGAGGACTGGGGATTATGGGACAGACAGTTACAATGGATCGAGAAGAAAATTTATCAGGAAGTATCTGTATTTAGAAAGATTCTTTTGAAAATATTTGGTTTGTATTCTGTTCAAGAGTAAATAAAGGCATGGATAAAGAATGGGACAGCAGACAGAGGCTCCCTTCTTTCACCGTGTGTAAAATATAATGATAAAAAAGGAATTATGAGTAGAGAAAAGGGAAAAATTAATTGCTGAAAAACTCTTTCAAATATGATATGATTAAATTTAACAGTAAAAAAGACAGATGCGATGGATGTGTATGATAGGACGCATCGCAATGTGGAAGAGAGGGAGAGTATGTACGAGAACGAAATTGCACAGATTACAGCAAAAAATTCGAATGAGGAGATTTATTCCGGTCTGTTAGAACTGGCAGGAAAGATCACACAGCAGAAAGGGCGTATTGAAGGAAAGAAGAAGTTATATTATATTTCTGCCGAATTCCTGATCGGTAAGTTATTATCGAATAATCTGATCAATCTTGGAATTTACGATCAGGTGGCAGAAAGTTTGAAAGCACATGGAAAATCCATGGCTGAGATTGAAGAGATCGAGAACGAACCATCACTTGGAAATGGCGGACTGGGACGTTTGGCAGCCTGCTTTTTGGATTCGATCGCAACGCTGGGACTTCCGGGAGATGGTATTGGTCTGAACTATCATCTTGGACTTTTTAAGCAGGAATTTGAGAAAAATCTTCAAAAAGAAGTTCCGAATCCATGGATGACACAAAAAAGCTGGCTTCGCAGAACAGATGTAAGCTATCCGGTGATTTTAGGAGATAAGAAAGTACAGTCTGTTATGTATGAGATAGACGTAACAGGTTATGATAACAAATGCAATACATTAAAGCTTTTTGATCTGGATACTGTTGATGAATCAATTGTACAGGATGGCGGTATTCAGTTTGATAAAGAAAACATTTCTAAGAATTTAACGTTGTTCTTGTATCCTGATGACAGTGACTATCAGGGACAATTACTTCGGATCTACCAGCAGTATTTTATGGTCAGCAATGCGGCTCAGCTTATTATTGATGAAGCACAGGCAAAAGGAAGCAACTTGTATGACCTTCCAGATTACGCCGTGATCCAGATCAATGATACACATCCAACCATGGTTATTCCTGAGATGATCCGTCAGCTTGTGTTACATAATATCGAGATGGATGATGCAATCGAGATTGTTTCAAAGATGTGTGCATATACAAACCATACGATCTTAGCAGAAGCCTTAGAGACATGGCCTTTGTGGTTCTTGGATCGTGTTGTACCGCAGCTTGTGCCGATCATTAAGATGTTAGATGTCAAGGTAAAAGAAAAATATCAGGATGAACGCGTTGCGATCATTGATAAAGATCAAAGAGTACATATGGCACATATTGACATCCATTATGGTTTTAGTGTCAATGGTGTTGCAGCATTGCATACGAAGATCCTGGAAGAAAGCGAATTAAAGCCATTTAAAGATATTTATCCAAATAAGTTTAATAATAAAACAAATGGTATCACATTCCGCCGCTGGCTGTTACATTGTGACCACGAACTGGCAGCGTTTATTACCGAAAAGATCGGTGACGGTTATAAAAAAGATGCCGCGGAATTAGAAAAATTGCTGACGGCTGCGGACAATGCAGCAGATCTTGAAAAAATTCTTGCGATCAAGAAGACAAAGAAGCAGCAATTAAAGAGTTATTTAGAGCAAAAAGAGGGTGTTACGATCGATGAAGATTCCATTCTGGATGTTCAAGTCAAACGTTTGCATGAATATAAGAGACAGCAGATGAATGCATTGTATATTATTTATAAATATATGCAGATCAAAGCAGGTCATAAGCCAAAGAGACCGATCACAATGATTTTTGGTGCAAAGGCAGCTCCGGCATATACGATCGCAAAAGATATCATTCATCTGATCTTATGCCTGTCTGAAGTGATCCGTAAAGATCCGGAAGTCAGTCCATATCTGAAAGTTGTTATGTTAGAGAATTATAATGTAACATATGCGGAAAAAGTAATCCCGGCAGCAGATGTTTCCGAGCAGATCTCATTAGCATCGAAAGAAGCCAGCGGTACCGGTAACATGAAGTTTATGTTAAATGGTGCGATCACACTCGGTACGGAAGACGGAGCCAATGTAGAGATCCACGAATTTGTCGGTGATGATAATATTTATATCTTCGGAGAATCCAGCAACGAGGTCATTGAACATTATAAAAATGCGGATTATGTAGCAGAAAAGATTTATGACCGGGATCCGGAAATTGCAAAATTAGTTGACTTTATCATCAGCAAAGAGTTATTTGCGGTAGGTAATAAAAAGAGCCTGATCCGTTTGTATATGGAAATCGTTACAAAAGACTGGTTTATGACACTTTTGGATATCAAAGATTATATCCGTGTCAAAGAACAGCTCTTTGAAGATTACGAAGACCGCAATGCATGGGCAAAGAAGATGTTAGTCAATATCAGCAAGGCCGGCTTCTTCTCATCAGATAGAACGATCGAGCAGTACAATGAAGATATCTGGAAATTAAAATAGAGCATCAATAAGAAGAACATCATAGAATAGCAGGAACTTTTATCAAGAAAGTGTCCGGCAGAAAAAGTAGGATAGCGGATAGGATCAGATTACATAACCTCCTGTTCGCTATTCCTTTCTACTTAGAACAGGAGGTGTTTCTTTGGAAAATAAGCTTTTGTGGATGGGAATAGCGGTCTTTCTTTTTGTTGTTGTCAGCCTGTTTGGATCGTTTCTTTTACAGCGTATAGCAAATAAAAAATGGGGTTATACTCCAAAGAGAGACAAAGAATTAGAAGAGCAAAAATATTTGCGCAATACCGGGCGGTATGGTAAAATCGGAACTAAGAGACACAGGAGCAGATGAAGTACACAGAAAGGCAGGTTTCAAGTGAAAAGAATAGGATTTTTAACAAGTGGCGGAGATTGTCAGAGCTTAAATGCAACGATGCGTGGTGTCGCTAAGACATTATATCAGCAGTATCCTGATGTTGAGATTTATGGAATTTTAGAAGGTTATAAAGGATTGATTTATGGAAATTACAGATTACTTGAGCCAAAGGATTTTTCGGGAATCCTGACACAAGGCGGCACAATTATAGGAACGTCAAGACAGCCTTTTAAATTAATGAGAACACCGGATGAGAACGGACTCGATAAAGTAGAAGCGATGAAATCTAACTATAAAAAATGGAAACTTGACTGTCTTGTTATTTTGGGAGGAAACGGAACCCATAAGACAGCCAATCTGTTAAGAGAAGAAGGATGCAATGTTGTTACATTGCCAAAGACGATTGATAATGATATCTGGGGAACCGATATAACATTTGGCTTCCAAAGTGCAGTTAATATTGCAACAAATGCAATTGATTGTATTCATACGACGGCAGCCTCTCATGGACGCGTATTTATTGTGGAAGTAATGGGACATAAAGTAGGATGGCTGACATTGCATGCGGGAATAGCAGGAGGAGCAGATATCATTTTACTGCCGGAGATTCCTTATGATATTGATTCTGTTGTTGAGGCACTTAATAAACGTACCGAGCAGGGCAAGAGATTTTCAATCCTTGCTGTAGCAGAAGGTGCTATCTCAAAGGAAGATGCTGCATTGACCAAGAAAGAATTAAAAGCCAAGAGAAAGAAAAATCCGTTCCCATCTATTTCATATCAGGTAGGAAAAGAGATTGAAGAAAGAACCGGTCAGGAAGTCCGTATTACGGTACTCGGACATACACAGCGTGGTGGAGAACCATGTCCTTATGATCGTGTGATCTCAAGCCGTCTCGGTGCGGCAGCAGCACGTCTGATCATTGAGAAAAAATATGGTTATATGGTAGGTTTCCGTGATGGAGAGATCGTACCGGTGCCATTAGAAGAAGTTGCAGGTAAATTAAAGATGGTAGATCCGGAATCTACTATTATAAAAGAAGCTAAAGGATTAGGAATCTGCTTTGGCGATTAGGAGGTTAGAACATGTCATATACGGCATTATATCGAAAATTCCGACCAAGCGAGTTTGATGAAGTAAAAGGGCAGGATCATATTGTAACAACGCTCCGTAATCAGATTCAGACAGAACGTATAGGACATGCTTATCTGTTTTGTGGAACCAGAGGAACCGGCAAGACAACAATTGCAAAGATCTTAGCAAAAGCAGTCAACTGTGAGCATCCGGTCAATGGAAATCCATGTAACGAATGTGCAACCTGTCAGAAGATCAATAAGCAGACTTCGATGAATGTTGTAGAGATAGATGCGGCATCAAACAATGGTGTCGCTAATATCCGTGATATCATAGAAGAAGTCCAATATTCTCCTGCAGAAGGAAAATACAAAGTCTATATCATTGACGAGGTTCATATGCTTTCTACGGGGGCTTTTAATGCGTTACTGAAAACATTAGAAGAACCTCCTTCTTATGTGATCTTTATTTTAGCGACAACAGAACCACATAAGATTCCGATCACGATCCACTCACGTTGCCAGAGATATGATTTTCACCGGATTACGATCGATACGATCACAGCAAGACTACAGGAACTTGCTATGCGTGAAAAAGTACAGGCAGAAGAAAAGGCATTGCGTTATATTGCAAAGGTGGCAGATGGCTCCATGCGTGACGCATTGAGTCTGCTTGACCAGTGTATCGCTTTTTATCTCGGGCAGGAACTTACATATGAGAAAGCCTTAGAAGTGCTTGGAGCAGTGGATACGATTGTTTACAGCCGTATGTTTGATTATATTACAGAACAAAATGTAAAAGGCTGTATCGGATTGATTGAAGAAATGATGCTTGCCGGACGGGATTTAAACCAGTTTGTCAGTGAGCTGATCTGGTATCTTCGAGGTTTGATGTTAATGGATGCTTCCGGCAATGGCAGTGATCTTTTGGATGTATCAAAGGAGCAGCTTTCTAAAATGCAAGAGGAAGCAAAAAGGGTTGACGTAGAGACATTGATACGCTATATTCGTATATTGTCAGATCTTGCAAACCAGATGCGGTACTCGACACAAAAAAGAGTATTGGTAGAAGTAACGATCATTCAGCTTTGTATGCCTCAAATGGATGCAAAGCAGGATCTTTCAACCTTAGAACAGAGAATGCAGATCCTTGAAAAGAAGATCGAAGAGGGTATCGTGGTAGAAAAGCAGGTTGTCCAGACGGAGTCTCAAAAGGAAAATGATGTAAAGGAACCGGTCAGGCCGCTTCCGAAAGCGCTTCCTGAAGATGTAGAAGAAGTTTTAAAGAACTGGAATAAGATATGCAATGCCTATGATAATCCGGGTAAAAGCATGTTGTCAAATGCAAAACATCTGTTATCGGATCAGGGAGCTTTGGTGTTACAATTTACCGATCGTCTGAATGAAGAATTTTTTGAACAAAATGATGGTCAGGAGTTAGAACGATTAAAGACGGTCATTCAGAATATGGTGGGAAAAGAAATGGAAATAGAAGTGCGTACCGTATCAGAACAGGTAGACAGCCAGTTTCAGGATATCGGAAAGCTGATCAATTATGACAATATTGAGATTCAGTAAAAAGAAAGTGACAAAATGCATTTTGCATGAAGCGAGGTTTTATAGCAGAACATGATATAAAAAACAAAAAGAATGGAGGATATTATCATGGCAAAAAGAGGTGGATTTCCGGGAGGAGCAATGCCCGGTAACATGAATAATCTGATGAAGCAGGCACAGAGAATGCAGCGTCAGATGGAAGAAAAGACAAAAGAAATGGAAGAAAAAGAAGTTGTGATCCGTATCCGCCATCTCTCAAAAGAATATCGGCTTGGCGTGATCGGACGGGGGACACTTCAGAGGGATCTCCAGAGCTGGTGGGCAAGAAAACGTGGGAAACCCGATCCAAATCAGCGGATCGGACGCAGAGAATATACATCAAAAGAGTGTTTTTATGCACTGGAAGATGTTTCCTTTGATGTGCACAGAGGAGAACGGATCGGTGTGATCGGTGCAAATGGTGCCGGAAAATCGACGCTGTTTAAACTGCTGGCACGTGTGACGGCACCCACCGAAGGAGCCATCGGCGTAAAGGGAAGGATTTCCAGTATGCTCGAAGTAGGAACCGGGTTTCACGGAGAACTGACCGGGCGGGAGAATATTTATCTGAACGGAGCCATCCTCGGAATGAAACGACAGGAGATCGATGCCTGTATCGATCAGATCATTGCATTTTCCGAATGTGAAGAATTTATCGATACTCCGGTCAAACGTTATTCCAGCGGGATGTACGTGAAACTGGCATTTGCTGTAGCGGCACATTTAAATTCCGAACTGCTTTTGATGGACGAAGTTTTAGCAGTTGGAGATATGCATTTTCAGAAGAAATGTCTGGATAAAATGACACA
>OHAN01002162.1_pt1 | contig 14016 bp, 12 predicted proteins | sample 1577121 | NCBI WGS metagenome assembly OHAN01 (sample SAMEA3541554, study PRJEB24748) | human gut metagenome | biome: human gut; feature: human-associated habitat; material: faeces | place: China | collected 2012 | reverse complement strand
GGTGGCGCTCTACCAGATGAGCTACGGCCGCATGTTGGAGAGTTTTGCTCAATCGCTCTCTCCGGGCGACGTTTGTTATTATAAACTATATGAGCGGAAAAGTCAAGCGTTTTTTACATTTTTTTGCATAAATTTTTATGCGTTTTCGCTCGGCACATTTTCGGCGGTGGAAGGCCAGTTTTTGAGCAGTTCATTCAGATCCACCTTATAATTCTTGTTGCAGAACTGGCAGTTCACCTCGGCAACGGGGTCCTCGTCGCGCATGCGCTCGACCTCCTTTTTGCCAAGGGAGCGGATCATCTTTTCAACGCGCTCAAGGCCGCAGTCGCACTTGTAGGTCACATGGTAGCTGTCGAGAATATCGGGTGCAAAGCCGGCCAGAGCCAGCTCCAGCATATCGCGGACGCTCTTGCCCTCCTCGAGCATTGTCGTCACGCTGGGCATGGCCTTGATGTTCTTCTCGAGGTGCTCGATCTCCTCCTCGGTTGCGCCGGGCAGCAGCTGCACGACAAAGCCGCCCGCGCAGCGGACGCTCAGGTCCTTATCGACGAGCACGCCCAGCGCGCAGACAGTGGGTACCTGCTCACTGATAGCAAAATAGGTCGTGATGTCCTCGGCGATCTCACCAGAGGTCAGCGGCACCTGGCCGATGTACGGCTCGCGCATACCCAAGTCACGGATGACGTCCAGCGTGCCGTCCTTGCCGACGGCTGCGCCGACGTTCAGATGGCCGTCAGCCCGCGGGGGAAGTTCCACAACGGGGTGCTCGACGTAGCCCTTGACGTTGCCGGTGCCGTCGGAAACGGCCAGCAGGCGGCCTGCGGGGCCGCCGCCCTTGATCTGCAGCGTCACCGAGTCCTGGGTGCTTTTGAGCATAATGCCCATCATCGAGGCTGCCGTCAGCAGGCGGCCCAGGGCAGCGGTGGTGACGGCACTGGTCTTGTGCAGGCGTTCCATCTCGCGGACGATTTCCGTAGAGTCAACACCGTAAAACACGATACCGCCGTTTTCGGAGATACCGCGCAGCATGTTATGATTCTGTTCCATTAGCTTTTTCCTCTTGTGTGTATTGCTTGACAGCCGTGATGATCCAGCGCGGGCTGTCGCCGCGCACCGGGCCAAAGCTCTCGCCGTCGCAGACGCTTTCCAGCGCAAAACCATGCTTTTCCAGAGCGGCGCGGATGGTGTCGAGGTCGTAGGTGTACTCGTAGAACTGCTCGTGGAAGTGCTCCCCCGTCTCGCGGTAGTCGATGTCCACGCTGATCTCCACCCGGCGGTCGGCGGCGCTGTAATGGTTGCGCCAGACGCAGGAGGCGTCCTCTTCTTCAAACGTAAAGACGTTTTCGCCCAGCACGTTCTGGTGCTTATAGGGCGTGTTCATATCGAACAGGAGCACACCGCCTTTTTCCATAAAGAAACCGGCGTTGGCGATGGCTTTGTCCAGGTCCGGGATATGGTTGAAGGTGTCGAAGGTGGACACCGCACCCCGGATGGTGCCGTAGAGGTCGAGCTTGAGCAGGTCCTGCCGCAAAAGAAGCAGGCCGCCGGAAAGGCCCAGCTGCTCAGCCTTGTCCCGGACGACGCAGAGCATCTCCTCTGACTGGTCGATGCCGATCATATCGTAGCCCGCCTGAGTGAGCATCAGGGTCAGCTCTCCTGTCCCGCAGCCCAGGTCTGCGAGGATGCCGTCATGGATGCCGTGGGCTTCCAGCTCTTTTTTGATGTGGGCATACAGGGCCTCGTAGTCGGCCTCGCCGTTGAACTCATCGTAAAAATAAGCAAATTCGTTGTAAGCCATTGCGTTACTCCGCGTCCTCTGCGTTTGCCTCGTACTCGGCGGCGACGGCTGCGTTCAGCACAGCCTGCAGCTCCGGGATGCCGTAGCCGCTCTCGCCGCTGGTCAGCACCACCTTCTGGCAGCCGTAGGGCAGGCAGAACTTTTCGAACTCCTCCTGCGTCTGGGCCAGCTGGCTCTTCTTGAGCTTGTCGGCCTTGGTCAGGGCCACGACGAAGGGAATGTTGTGGTAGTGGAGATAATGCAGCATCTGGATGTCGTCGGCGCTGGGGGCGTGACGGCAGTCGATGAGCTGGACCAGCAGGGTGTGGTGGCGCTGAGCCTCGAAGTAGCTGTTGATGAGGTCGTCCCAGCGCTCACGGTCGGCGTTGCTCACCTTGGCATAGCCGTAGCCGGGCAGGTCCACGAAGTAGCAGTCATCCACCGCGTAGAAGTTGATGGTAGCCGTCTTGCCCGGCGTGCTGGACACGCGGGCGAGATTCTTGCGGTTGCAGAGCTTATTGATGAGGCTGGATTTGCCCACGTTGGAGCGGCCAGAGAAGCTCAGCTCCGGGCGGTCGCTCTCGGGCAGCTGGCTGGAAATGCCGTAGCTTGCAATGAAATCCGCTTTGTTATAGTTCATAGCTTCGCTCCTTTCGTCTCAGCAGACCGCGCCCGGCTGCGGCTTTTCAGCCGTCTGCGGCAGAGCCGCAGCCTCAGCGGGCTTTACCTTCCTGGTGCGGGGGTGGCCCGCAGACACCGCCTTTGGCTTGAGGAGGGCTGCGGCGAGGACCTGCGACAGGTTGGACATGGGCAGGAACTCGATGTTCTTCTTGACCTCGTCGTCCACCTCGTACAGATCGGACAGGTTGTCCTTCGGGATGAGGACGGTCTTCATCCCCTCGCGGTAAGCGGCCATGCTCTTCTCGCGGAGGCCGCCGATGGGCAGCACGTTGCCGTGGAGGGTGATCTCGCCGGTCATGGCCACATCGCCCCGCACCGGGATGCCGGACAGGCAGGAGATGAGGGCCGTGGTCAGGGTGACGCCGGCAGAGGGGCCGTCTTTGGGAACTGCACCCTCCGGGGCGTGGATGTGCAGGTCGCACTTCTTGAGGCGCTCGGAGTCGATGCCGTACTCTGCGGCATGGACGCGGGCATAGGTGATGGCCAGCTGGGCGCTCTCCTTCATCACGTCGCCCAGAGAACCGGTGACGGTGATCTTGCCGCTGCCGTTGTCGATGACCTGCACCTCGATGGGCAGGGTCTCGCCGCCGATGCTGGTCCATGCCAGACCGTTGGCGATGCCGATGGCGTTGGTGCGGTTGAGGAACTCGGGCTTGACCATGCGGGGTCCCAGCAGCTTTTCGAGGCTGGTGCCGGTGACGGAGACACTCTCCGCCTCGCCGGAAGCGATCTTTCGGGCGCACTTGCGCAGGACGCTGGTAATGGTGCGCTCCAGATTGCGGACGCCGGCCTCGCGGGTGTAGCCGTCGATGATGTCGTAGAGGGCGCTCTGGGAGAAGGTGACCTTGCCGGTCAGGCCGCAGGCGTCCAGCTGCTTGGGGACCAGATGCTTCCGGGCGATGTTGTACTTTTCCACCCGGGTGTAGCTGGGCAGCTCGATGACGTCCATGCGGTCGCGCAGCGGGCCGGGGATGGCACCGAGGTCGTTGGCCGTGGTGATGAAGAGCACATGGCTCAAATCAAACGGCATATCGATGAAATGGTCGTTGAAGGTGCTGTTCTGCTCGGGGTCGAGAGCTTCCAGCAGAGCGGCCGCCGGATCGCCCCGGAAGTCGCCTGCCAGCTTGTCGATCTCGTCCAGAAGCATCAGGGGGTTCGAGCTTTTGGCAGAGATCATGGCGTTGATGATCTTGCCGGGCATCGCGCCGATGTAGGTGCGGCGGTGGCCGCGGATCTCGGCCTCATCCCGCACGCCGCCGAGGCTGATGCGGACATACTTGCGGTTCAGGCTCTCGGCGATGGAGCGGGCGATGCTGGTCTTGCCGACACCCGGAGGGCCGACGAGGCAGATGATCTGGCCCTTCACGTCGGGGGCCAGTTTGCGGACGGCCAGCACCTCGAGGATGCGGTCCTTGACCTTCTTCAGGCCGTAATGGTCCCGGTCCAGCACGCGCTGGGCCTTGGCGATGTCCAGATCGTCCTCGGTAAAGGTGTTCCAGGGCAGGTCGAGGCAGGTGTCCAGATAGGTGCGGATGACCGTGCCTTCCTGATTGCTGCTCTGCATCTTGGAGAGGCGGTCCACCTCTTTGAGAAGCTTCTTTTCCCGATCCTCGTCCAGATGGAGGGCCGTGATCTTCCGGCGGTACTCCTCGGCCTCGGCGGTGGTATCGTCGTCCTCGCCCAGCTCCTCGCTGATCATGTGGAGCTGCTCGTGGAGGTAGTAGTCGCGCTGGTTCTTGTCCATCGCCTCGTCTACCTTCTGGGCGATCTCCTTATCGATCTCGAGCATCCGGCGCTCCCGGTGCATCTTCTCGATGAGCAGATGCAGACGGCCCATCAGGGTGCCTTCGTCCAGAATGGCCTGCTTATCCTCGAAGCGGAACAGGAGGTTGGCCGGGATGTACTCGGACAGAAAAGCGGCGTCGGTGCTGGTGGTGATGGCAAACACCACGTCCTTGCCGATGTGGGGGTTCAGAGCCAGCAGGTCGTCAAAGCTCTTTTTGACGTTGCGGACGAGGACGTCCGCCTCCGGCAGTTCCTCGGGCTTCGCCATCTTGACCGGGGCCGGGCGGACGGTGGCCAGCAGGAAGCTGCCGTCGTCCTCCATCTCGGAGAGTTTGGCGCGGTATTTGCCTTCGACCAGGATGCGGACGAGGTCGTCCGACACCCGCATCACCTGCTTGACCTCGGCCACGACGCCGTAAGTATAGAGGTCGGCGGCCTTGGGGTCTTCGACCTTCATCTCTTTCTGTGCCACGAGGAAGACGTCAGAGTTGTTGCTGACGGCCCACTCCACGGCGGCGATGCTCTTCTCGCGGCCCACCTCGAAGTGGAGCAGATTGTTGGGGAAGACCACCAGCCCGCGCAGGGCGATGGCCGGAAGGTGGAGGACGCTCCGCTCCACCTTGACCGTAACTTTTTCAGACATAGTACAAAACCTCCCAGCCGTCCCTCGGATGCGAGTCATCCATAAGGGCGGCTTTTTTGTAGGGTCATATCAAATCTATCATTTTATTATAGCGAAAAATGTTTGCAGATGCAACTGTTCAGCGCTTTTCCCGGATGTTGTAGCCCAGTCTGCCCAGTGCGGGCAGGATGGCCCGGAGGGTCAGCGACGTGAGGGCGCCCATGACAAGGCCCAGCACCAGCATCACCGGCGCATAGTACAGCGACATGGCCGAGGACAGGATGAGCCCCGCGCCAAGCAGCTGGCCGATGTTGTGGGACAGTGCGCCGCAGACCGACAGGATGAACCATGTGGGCCGGAACGGGAGCTTATAGTAGAGCACCCACATCACCAGCAGGGACAGCAGTCCGCCGCAGAGCGAGAGGAAGCCTGCCGTCCAGCCGGAGACGAGAAAGACGAACAGCGCCTTGAGCAGGTCGAGATAGAGCGCCTGCCGCGCCCCCATGAAGAACAGTGCATACATCACTACGATATTCGCAAGGCCCAGCTTCATGCCCGGCGCAAGGCCCGGGATGACCAGTGTGCCTTCGATGAAGGAAAGAGCCATCGCCAGCGCGAACAGCAGGCCGGAAAGTGCGATCTCGTGTGTTTTCTTTGGGTCATGGTTTCGGTTTGCCATCGGCTCTCCCCCTTTGCTGCATCGGTCATTCTTCGCCGCCGGCGGTCTGCTCGTACTGCTCCTGCTCTTCGACAGCGGCTTCCCATGCGGCGAAAAGCTCGTCCTGATGGAAGCGCAGGTCGCTGAGCTCGTCGCTCTTTTCCCGCAAAAGCTGGGGGTCGTTGTAGACTTCCGGCGAGTTGATCTCGTTTTCCAGCTCCACTTCGCGGGCGCCGCAGGCTTCCATCTCGTCCTCGCAGGCTTTGATCTTTGCGCGCAGCTCGGCCCGGCGGCGGCGCTGCTCTTTGCCGTAGCCCGCCTTGGCGGGTTCGCTGCTCTTCTCGGCCACGGGGGCGGGAGCGGCGCGGCCCATCAGGGCGTCATAGCTAGGGTAGATGACCGCCTTGCCGTCCTCGAGGTAGAGGATGGGGCAGGCCAGACTGTTCATCAGGTGGCGGTCATGGGTGACGAGGAGCAGCGTGCCAGTGTAGGCCATCAGCGCCTCGGTCAGGTTCTCGCGGGTGTAGATGTCCAGATGGTTGGTAGGCTCGTCCAGGAACAGCAGGTTCGGGCGTTCCAGCACGATCTCTGCAAAGCGCAGTCGGGCCAGCTCGCCGCCGGACAGGGCCTCGCAGGGCTTGAAGACCGTCTCGCCCCGGAAGCCCAGCTTTGCCAGATGGCTGCGGACTTCCAGCTCAGTCATCCGGGGGTACTTGTTCCAGATGACGTCGATGACGCGGCCCGCGCCGATGCGGTTCTGCTGCTGGGCGAAGATGCTGGGCCGTGCGCCGGTGCCAAGGCGCACCATGCCGCCGGAGGGGCGGCGCTTGCCGTCCAGCACCTGCATCAGGGTGGATTTGCCTGCGCCGTTGGGGCCGGCGATGATGAGCCGCTGGCCGCGGCAGACCGTATAGGTGAAGGGCTCCAGCAGGGTGCGGTCGCCGATCTTAATGGTCAGGTTCTTGAGCAGCACCAGCTCATTCCACGGCTCCACGTCGTATTCGAAGCGGAACTTGAGCTGGTTGGTCTCGTCCTGAGGGGCCTCGGTGATCTCCAGCTTTTCCAGCTGCCTGCGGCGGCTCTGGGCCATCTTGGTGGTAGAGGCGCGGACGAGGTTGCGGTCGATGTAGTCCTGTAATTTTTCAGCCAGCGCCACGTCGGCGTCATGCTGCTTCTGGCGCAGGGCGTCGGCGGCTTCCTTCTGGGGCAGATAGGCCGAGAAGTTGCCCTTATAGGTGGTCATGGTCTGGAACGAGACTTCCCAGATCTTGGTACAGACGTTGTCGAGGAAATAGCGGTCGTGGCTGACCACCAGAACGGCACCGGAGTAGCCCTTGAGGTAGTTTTCCAGCCACTCCATGGTGGCGAAGTCCAGATGGTTCGTGGGCTCGTCCAGAATGAGGACGTCCGGCTTCTCGAGGAGGAGCTTGGCCAGACGGAGACGGGTCAGCTCACCGCCGGAGAGAACGCCCACATTCTTGCTCCAGGTATCCTGCGCAAAGCCCATGCCGGACAGCACCTTCTTGATGTTGACGTCCATGTTGTAGCCGTCGGCGGCGTCGATGATGTTCTGCAATTCGTCGTGCTTTTCGAGAAGGGCGGCATCGTCGGGAGAGGCCGCCATCTTCTTTTCCAAGATCTGCATCTGGGCCATGGCGTCCAGCACAGGGGCGAAGGAAGAGCGCATCTCCCCATAAATATCCAGCGTGACATCGAGCTTTGCGTTCTGCTCCAGATAGCCCAGCGTCACGCCGTGGGTCACGCTGAACTCGCCGTCATAGTCGGTGTAGACGCCGGTCAGGATTTTGAGCAGGGTCGTCTTGCCTGCGCCGTTCTGGCCCACGATGCCGATGCGGTCTTCTTTTTCCACGCTGGCGCTCACGTCGTGCAGGACGACTTTCTCGCCAAAGCTCTTTCCGAGTTTTTCCAAATGAATCAGCATATCGTTCTTCCGTGTTCTTTTCCAGTAGGGTGGATAGGGACATTCCCGCCGTTACAGCTGATGACGGCGGTGCTTGAGGCCGAGGTTCGCCAGCTCTTCCGGCTCCATCACCAGCGGGTAGAGCTCTTCCAGCGAGGCGATCTCGTAGGTGGGGCTCACCTTGCCCGGGTTCTCGGCGTGGCCGGGGTTGAACCAGCAGGTGTCGAGGCCCGCGTTCACGCCGCCCTGAATGTCGCTGGTGAGGCCGTCGCCCACCACCAGGACGTGCTCCCGGTTCTCCACGCCCAGAGCGCGGAGGGCGGAGTCGAAGATGCGGCGGCTGGGTTTCTCGCTGTCCAGCTTCTCGGAGACGAAGACGTCCTCAAGGTAGGCCCCGACGCCGGATTCTGCCACCCGGCGGCTCTGCACCTTCTCGAAGCCGTTGGTCACAATGGCCAGCGTCGCCACCTCGGAAAGCTCCCCGAGGACGTCCAGCACATTGGGGGTCATCAGGTCGGGGTGGGAGGACAGGTGGTCGAGGTAGCAGCGGTTCATCTCCACGCCGTCACCGGCTGCGTTGATGGCCTTGAGGAAGCGGGTGAAGCGCTCCCCCATCAGCTTGTCGCGGCGTATCTGGCCCTTTTCCAGCTGACGCCACAGCTCCGAGTTGATGTCCCGGTAGGTCTGCACCGTCCCGGCGTCCGGCTCGATGCCGTATTCCACCAGCGTCTCAGCCAGCGCCTTGTTCTCGGCGGCATCAAAGTCCAGAAGCGTATTGTCTGCATCGAAGAGGATGCAATAATATTTTGCCATGTTTCTTTCCCTTCTCTATCATTTTTCGAGCCGCCTGCCGCCTTGAGCGGGCGCGGCTGCGATGCGGTTTGAGAACAGCGAGAAGCCAGCCCCGCCCGGCAGAGCTGGCTTCTCGTATTTTTATCATTCCAACGTCATTTCATAGGCTTCGTCGTCGGACTGGTCCGGCAGGTTCCCGCTGCACTTACAGCGCGGCGTGCAGGCGCACTCTTTTGCGATGCACTTTGCCATCTGCTCCTCCGTCACGCCGTTCTCGACGTTTTCCCAATCCATGTCGTAGTAGTCCACGCTGCCGTCGGTCACATCTTCTGCGCCGGGCAGGCCGAGGACTCGCATTTCTTCACGGAACATCCGCTCGCCTCCTCTCGGCTCAGCCTATGCGGCTGCGCAGAGGAAGGTGCGGGGCGTCATTCTGCCTTACTTTCGGCTTCCTTGCTGGCGGAGGCTTCCGACTTGCTTTCGGCCTTGGATTCTGCTTCGCTCTCGGCCTTGGACTCAGCTTTGCTCTCGGCCTTGGATTCTGCCTTAGACTCAGCCTTACTTTCGGACTCCGACTCTGCCTTGGAGCTGCCAGACGACGTGCTGGACGATGCCGACGACGAATTGCTGGTGCTGTGGGAAGAGCTGCCCGAACTTGCAGAGGAAGACGAAGAGGATGTACTGCCGGAAGAACCGGCATGGGACGAGGACGAACTGCTGGTGGAGCCGGACTCGCTGGTCACACCGCTGCCGATGGTGATGGTCAGGGTGTTGCTGCTCACCTTGCAGTCGTTGTAGGTGACGACGGCGTGGATCTTATAAGAAGCGTTGGCCATGGAGCTGTCCACCACCACGGTGATGCTGGACTTGCCGGCGGCCTGCGTGACCTCCTGACCGTTGGCGTACCAGCGCAGGTTCTCGGTCTTGGCGTACTTGCCGCTCAAGGCAGCCTTGAAGGTATAGGAGCTGCCCACAGCGCCCTTGCCCTCGCTGGTGATGTGGACGGAGGCCGTGCCGAAGACTGCCGTGACGTCCAGATTCTGCTTGAAGTCGGTGTCGGTGCGGGTCTTGCTGGTGAGGCCGTCGCTCCACTTGACGAAGACGTGGCCCTCCGCCGGGACAGCGGTCACGGTGATGGATTTGTCGGGGTCGGTGACGGTGTAAGTCACAGAGCTGTTGCCGGTGTCATTGCCGACGCTCAGAGTGCCGCCGCCGTTCTTGTCCACACGGTAGCGGGCCTCGAACTTTTTGTCTTCGCTGGTGCTCTCGCTCGAAGAGCTCTCCGAGCTGCTGGCGCTCTCGGCCTGACTCTCGCTGGAGCTGACAGCCTCCGAGCTGGGAGCGGCCACGGCGGAGCTGGGGTTGGAGACATACTCCATGGTGCGGGTGGGGATGTTGTTGGTGTCGGGGCGGCGGTCCTCGGTCTGCAGGGCGTGGGTGCGGAGATAGTTCAGCACTGCCTTGAGGCCGGCGCTCTTGAGGTGGATGTCGCCGCTGGTGTAGTAGTCCGCGATGCCGTAGCCGTCGCTGCCCTTGAGGGCCTCGGCGGAGTTGAGGAAGCGGACGCCCAGCTGCTCGCACATCTCCAGAAGGGCCATGTTGAAGTCGTCGATCTTGGCCTGGTCCATGTGGGGGTAGTTGGAGTGGTCAGCCGGGACCGGCGGCACCGTGTTGACGATGATGTCGGTGTAGGGGTAGCTCTGCTGGATGGCCTGGATGAGGGCCGTGTAGTGGGCGATGAAGTCCGGGACTTCCATCCCGGTGTCGTTGGTGCCGAAGGTCATGACCACACGGCGGGGCTTCATCATGGCCACCGCCTGAGGGATGGTGTAGTGGTTGGAATCCTTCTTAAAGGTAACGATGCCCTCGTTGAGCGCGACCTGGGTGCCGATGCCCTCTTTGGCGCAGAACTGCTGCAGGGAGATGAGGCCGTTGTTATAGAGGCGGACGGTGTTGGAATCGCCCAGAAAAAGGGTGTCGTTCAGATAGTCCGTGCCGGCGTCGGCGGTCTCCGTCAGCAGAGCGGTGGAGGCGTTGTCGATCTGGTAGTGGCCCGACAGGTCTTCGCCGGGGGTGGGGTCTGCCACAGACTCCGAGACGGAGGGGGCAGGCTCCTCGCCGCCCTTTTTGAGGAGGGTGGTGGTGATGCCGAAGGTCAGCAGCACCGCCAGCACGCAGAGGATGCAGACCAGAACAGCCCGATGCTGCATGGGAGTCATGGTTTCGTTTTGTTGTTGTTTTTTTCGACTCATAGATTCAGTCCCTCTCGTTTCAGGAATGGGAAGGCTCGTCCACCGGGCGGAGAGCCCAGTCCGTCAGCTCTTTGCAGTCAGCGGCCATGAAGACCGGCGCAAAGGGGGCGACCTCTTCCCTGCCGCCGTAGCCGTAGAGCACAGCGGCGGCGTCCAGGCCGCAGTTCACAGCGCCCTGCATATCGTCCCGGCGGTCGCCCACCATCAGCACCCGCTTGCCCTGCATGACGGGCTGGGCGAGGACGTGGCGGATGACGTCGGTCTTGTTGTCGCGGCTCTCATCCATGGACGCGCCGCCCACGAAGGAGAAGTAAGGCGCAAGGCCCTGCTCTTCGAGGATGGGCCTCACAACGTCGGTGGGCTTGCAGGTGGCCGTGCAGAGGGTCAGACCCGCAGCCTTGAGACGGCCCAGCATCTCCACCACGCCGGGGTAGACACCGCCCTCGTGGCAGCCCTTGGCGGCGTAGCTCACGCGGTAGCGCTTCGTGGCCTCCTCGATTTTTGCAGGGTCGGAGAAATGCTCGCCGAAGCTCTTGCGGAGGGGCGGGCCGATGTAGCGGCCAAGGTCGCTCCGGGCGACGTCAACGCCCATGGAGCGGAAAACTTCTTCCAGTGTATTGAGAATGCCGGGGGCGGAATCGATGAGCGTACCGTCCACGTCAAACAGGATCGCATCGTAGTGCAGCAAGGTCAGGTTCCCCTTTCTCTTTGGATAAACATTATATAGTATAGCACAGATTTCGATATTCAGCAATTCCAACAAAACACTTTTCCGACTTTTATACATATTTTTAGGCAGCCCCGCCCCGGAAAGCAAAAACCGCCCACCCATTGCGGGCGGGCAGTCGCATTTTGACATCAGCTCTCGGTGGTGGTGCTGTTCCCCGTCGAGGGGTAGTAGAGGTTGTTGGCGATGAATTCCAGCTTCTCTTTCAGAACCAGCTCAAGGTTCGCCACGGCGTGGACCATGTTGGTGGCGGAGTCGTTGACTTCCAGCAGCTTGCACAGGTCCAGCTCCTCCATGCTGAGGGCGGCTTTCATCTTCTGGGTCTCGGCGCAGAGGATGTGGCTCAGGGCCGACTCCTGCAGAGCGATGCTCTCCATCAGGTCAACGACGGCCTGGTCGAAGGAAACTCTCGGCAGCGCGGGGCAGCCGCAGGAAACGCAGGGGGTGCAGTTGGTGGTATCAGCCATAAGAAGGACCTTCCTTTCTATAATAGGGATCGGGCGCAGTCCATCCTATGTGCCTCGCCGCCCGGATGTCACTCCGGCTTTGCGCTCTTCTGTACCTTCTCGATGGTGTCGCGGTAGCCGCCGGAGCCGTACTGGATGCAGCGGTTGATGCGGCTGATGGTGGCGGTGCTGATCTCCACCGCCTTTACGATCTGGTCGTAGGTGCTGCCGCCGAGCAGGAGCTTGGCCGCTTCCAGACGCTGGGCCATATCGGAGATCTCCTTGACCGTGCAGAGGTCTTCGAAGAAGTTGTAGCACTCTTCCCTCGTCTCAAGACTCAGGATCGCGTCGAACAGTGCGTCGGTGGTGGGGTTTCTTCTGGGGTTCTTGTCCGCCATAGCTGCCTCCTTTAGGGCAAAGTGCCGCAGGGTGCGGCACGGGTCTTTCTATTACTCTGTTACTTTAGCACTTGAAAGTATAAAAGTCAAGTGTTCGGTCTTTCTTTCCGGGAGTTTAGCAGATTTCACCTGTGGAGGCATTCAGTTTTATTCATCTCACATCTGAACAAAAATCGCCTAAATTTTCTTAATCTCTCCCCCTCAAAAATGGCACAGTCTCCTAACTTGCCCAAAATATATTGACAAATTATGAAATCAGGACTAAAGTATACACAATCATTCGGCAAATGCAATGAACAGGACATGACTTTTCGCATTCCCTGCGCTCAGAGAGCCGCCATTCCGGTGCAAGACGGCAGCACAGTGCGATCAGCCCTCACCTGCGAGCAGCCTGTGCGAACCCGCTTGCGGCAGTAGTGCATGGCCGTTCAGCCCACGTTACAGGGCGGCGTATCGGCGGCAGAATGCCTGTACGCGCAAGCGGCTGCTCCCGAAAGCAGCAAACGAAGTGGTACCGCGGAGAACGACCGGTGCAGATGCACCGTTTGGCCTTCGTCTTCGAGGAAGATGGGATACATTTTTGTGTCTCTATCTTTCATGAGGACGGAGGCTTTTTTCACCCCTCCGGGCCGTTTCGCCTGCCCTGCTTTTGGGCACAGCCGTCCTGCTTCGGCCATTGCCGGTGTGAAAGAAAGGAAAGAGGTAAAAGAAATGAATACGCTGGTCATCGTTTTGATCGCAGCCGTGTGTCTGCTCGGCGCTTATACGCTGTACGGCCGCTGGCTGGCCAACAAATGGGGCATCGACCCCACCGCCAAGACCCCCGCAGTCGTCCACGAGGATGGCCGTGACTATGTCCCCACCAACGGCTGGACCGTGTTTGCACACCAGTTCAGCTCCATCGCCGGTGCAGGCCCTGTCACCGGTGCCATCCAGGCTGCTGCTTTCGGCTGGCTGCCTGTCCTGCTGTGGGTGCTGCTGGGCGGCATCTTCTTCGGCGCTGTCACCGACTTCGGCGCTCTGTACGCTTCCGTCAAGAACGACGGCAAGAGCATGGGCATGCTGATCGAGAAGTACATCGGCAAGACCGGCCGCAAGCTGTTCCTGCTGTTCTGCTGGCTGTTCTGCGGCATCGTCATTGCCGCCTTTGCCGACATGGTGGCCGGCACCTTTAATGCCTACGGTGCTGACGGTGCTCTGGTGGAGGCTGCCCAGACCAACGGTGCTGCCGGCATGGTCTCCATCATGTTCATGGTGTTCGCCGTGGTCTTTGGCCTGCTGCAGAAGAACCTGCACTTCACCGGCTGGAAAGAGAATGTGATCAGCATCGTATTCATCGTGCTGTCCTTTGTGGTGGGTGCAAACTTCCCCATCATTCTGGGCAAGGCTGCATGGAGCTACATCACCTTTGTGTACATCTTCTTTGCCGCTGTCCTGCCCATGTGGCTGCTGAAGCAGCCCCGTGACCACATGACCACCTTTATGTTCGTGGCCATGATCGTGGGTGCTGTTTTGGGCCTGATCGTCAACCATCCCGTCATGAACCTGCCGGTGTTCACCGGCTTTACCAACGCCAAGCTGGGCACCATGTTCCCCATCCTGTTCGTTACCGTTGCCTGCGGCGCTGTTTCCGGTTTCCACAGTCTGGTGTCTTCCGGCACCTCCTCCAAGACCGTTACCAATGAGAAGGATATGCTGAAGGTCGGCTATGGTGCCATGGTGCTGGAAAGCCTGCTGGCTGTCATCGCCCTGTGTGTTGCCGGTGCTTCTGCTGCTGCAGACGGCACCCCCGCAGACGGCACTCCGTTCCAGGTCTTCAGCCGCGGCGTTGCCAGCTTCTTCGTGGGCTTCGGCCTGGACCAGCACTTTGCCTCTGTGTTTATGACCATGTGCGTTTCCGCACTGGCCCTGACCAGTCTGGATGCTGTGGCCCGTATCGGCCGCATGAGCTTCCAGG
>OHAN01002161.1_pt1 | contig 14019 bp, 14 predicted proteins | sample 1577121 | NCBI WGS metagenome assembly OHAN01 (sample SAMEA3541554, study PRJEB24748) | human gut metagenome | biome: human gut; feature: human-associated habitat; material: faeces | place: China | collected 2012 | reverse complement strand
TCTCCTTGGAGCAACCAGTTGAATACAGTGCTTGACCGTGCGCAGATTGTACCAACTACTTCATATCCGTATGTCTCACAAGCCTGAACCGCCATCTTTATACCACCATAAGGCATAAATGCACGTTTTAAAGGCTTATCTGTCTGAAGTCCTACTACCTTTTCCAAGTCTTTTAATGACTCATCTATATATCCTGCATCATGCGAAGTGATTGATGATACAATCTTTGTATCCATGTCAAGCACTCCGCCTTTTGCTCTTTCTTCTTTCTGAAGTTTCTGAAGTGCTCCCCAAAGCTTATCTGTAGCTTCTGTAGGTCCTTCGAGAAATGATTCATCACCTTCATATGGTGTATAGTTGTCCTGAATAAACTGTCTGACATTGATTTCCTCTTTCCAGAGTCTTCCCTCAAAGCCATCCCATTCTTTCATCTCTACCACGATAAATTCCTCCTGTATATTGATAAAATGTATAAATTATATTGGTTATGGTATAAAATAATACTTATACCTGCAACATCTAATTTTTAACATGTAATCAGACTATAGTCAAGTATTTCTAATTAACAATTTTTCTCATATTTCTTGTTTTTATCAAAAAAAATATTCCATAAATTATCAAAACGCCTGTAAACCAAGTATTTACGGCGTTTTGATAATTTTTATTTATTAGGTTAATGAAGATATTCTCTCAAAAGCATAGCAAAATCAATATTTGCTGTAACCATTATCTTCTAACGATATAATACTTTCGTTTTCATTGAAATTGCTTTTTCCTGCAAATTCAGATGCATCAGGTATTCTGTGCATAGTATTTGACTGATTAATTGTTCCGATATTTTTTGATGCACCGAATGAATCTGCTCTCTGTGCTGTCTGGCTTCCTATAGCGATATTTCCTGCTGTATTGCCAAATTCAGCACCTGAAATTCCTGAATTATTTTTAAGGTTATAATTTCCAAGAAGAACTTTAAGGTTCTGAGCCTGATTTGAAAGCTCTTCACTTGCTGCTGCACACTGTTCGCTTGTAGCAGAATTATTCTGTACTACTGAAGAAACCTGTCCAACTGCTTCATCTATCTGACCAAGTGCTATTGCCTGTTCATTTGATGCCTCTGCTATATTTGCCACTATCTTGACAATCTCTTCAACATTTGATGCTATTGCTGCAAGTTTTGAAGATGTCTCATTCGCAATAACAGAACCATTCTGCGTTTTCTCTATTGAATCCTCTATCATCTCGGCAGTTTCGCTTGCTGCTGCCGCACTCTTTGCTGCAAGGTTTCTTACTTCCTCAGCTACAACTGCAAAACCTTTACCGTGCTCACCTGCTCTTGCTGCTTCTATACTTGCATTAAGTGCCAACAGGCTTGTCTGTGATGTTATGTTATTTATAATGTCAACAACAGAATTCATCTTCTCCATATCCTCATTGAGGCTTGCTATCTCATTTGATACCTGCTTTCCTGATTCAACAGATTCATTTACCTTTCCCACCAGATAATCTACGTTATGATTTCCCTGGTCAATAGCATTTTTAGTCTGTTTCACACTCAGAGCAATCTCATCTGTACCCACAGTAACATCATTTATCTTATTTTGTATATTTTCTGTCATGGAGAGCTGCTTCTGAACAGCCGCTGCTGTATCATTTGAACCTGAGCTTACCTGCTCCATTGCGTTTCTTGTATTCCCAATAGAAACATCGAGTTCCTTAATATGACCGTCAGTTATTTCAATATCTGAAATCATCTCCTTAGATATACTCATAATATGGTCAAACATTTCCTTTGTTTCCTGATGTTGAATTTCTATCTGCTTTAACTTCAGACGATTATTAAAATCGAGCATTCTTGACGAAAGTGCTGCGAATATTGCTATTATTGCCATGACAAAAAGCTGGATTTCAATACTTGCACTGTCTGTTTTTAAATTATATGTACCATTTGATACAAATACTATAACTTGCACAATATTAACAAAAATCATGGCAAGATTTATATACAATGAATATTTATAATCATTGTATACGGTTACTATGATTATCATAGGAATCGCATATACATATGCATGCGAATTCTGTGTCGTAAGTACAATGAATGTGTAAAATACACCAAATCCCAATGATATAAAGTGTTTAATCGATGTAGCTTCCTTATTTCTGCTGTATGCAATAATCTCCGCTATTGGAGACGCAAGTCCGAGAACAATAACGAATGCAACATATCCTATACTTCTTGAGCCTTTGAATACCTCAATCAAATATGTCAAACTGATAAGTGCCGCTATGAATATATGTGCTCCCATAGCCAATTTGTTGCTTCTGGCGAATTCTGACATAATTTCAACCTTATTTCTTACCTGGTCAATTCTTTCCTGTGCAATTTTTTCAATTTTTTCATTTTGCATGCTTTGTACCTCCAACCTCGATTTTTAGTATGAACACTTATGCATTCATTATATCATGTTTAAAATAATAATCAAACACCGTTTTCCATTCTATATCCTACATTTCTTACAGTCTTTATGCATTTGCCGCTTTCCCCAAGTTTCTGTCTAAGTGTTTTTATGTGCATATCTACGGTTCTTGTCTCCCCAAAATAGTCAACTCCCCATATTTCTGACAAAAGCTGGTCTCTTGTGAAAACTATTCCCTGATTGCTCAAAAAAAGTTTTAATATCTCATATTCTTTATATGTAAGATCTACTTTATTATCTTTAACGCTTACTATATGAGCGTCAATATTCATGTTTATACTTCCATTTGAATATATGTGTTCTTTCTTCTTTGGAGAGCATCTTCTCAATACCGCTTTTATTCTTGAAACCATCTCCATCATGCCAAACGGTTTTACAAGATAATCATCAGCTCCAATATCAAGGCTTTGCACTTTATCAAACTCCATACCTTTCGCTGTTGCCATAATCACCGGAATATCTTCTGTCTTTGACAATTCTCTCATTTTTTTTAAAAGTGCTATTCCATCTTCTCCCGAAAGCATGATATCCATAAGAACAAGTTCCGGAAGTCTGTCTGTACTTATAAGTTCCTTCCAAAATGAATCACCATCGACAAACCCCCTCGCTTCAAATCCCGTGCTCTTTAATGTATATATCTCAATATCCCTTATACTGTCATCATCTTCCACACACCAAATCATTCTATTCTCCATTCTTGTGCTGTTTTCCATGCATTGCAGTTTTGTACCTGCCAAACCATAATTTAAAAATACTTATTTATCAAAAGCCAAAATCCTCATAATCATGCTTGAGAAAACGATGATATATGACATGAAATTCATCAATTGCAAAGCAGTAATAATATTTGTCAGGCTTTCCTTTATTAAAATACAAAAGATAGTCAAACTCGCCATTTGAAATTTTTTCATAATGTATATCATCACTAAACTTTAAAAAATATTCTTTTACTTTTTCAATCGTACAGCTATGGTCTGCCACAAGCTTTACAAGACCGCATATAAATTCATTATTCGACATATGATCATGAACATATTCTGCACCCTTATCAGGTATCTTAAAGCAAAATCTTTCACCATTATTTGAAATTTCAATATTTCCGAAAAATTCACTTACTTCCCTGCAGAAATCTGATAATATCTCTTTCATTCCGGATATATCACATTTTATTTTCAAAAGATGATTCAGTGAACCTAGCGGATAATACAATCTTATAGTTTCTTTCCGATACCCAAGTTTTGCCTGCTCTTCTTTTATAATATCCATCAGATTATCTTTCATTTCCTCATACTCTTTTTTCAAATTCTACACCTCCTGCTTTTCTTTTTTATTTCCTATTATAAACATTATAACAGCCGGTGCTATTATAAGTACACATCCGATATAGCTGAATACATCTGGTATCTCACCAAGTATTATAAATCCAAGTATCCCCGCAAAGATTACATTTGAATAATCGTATACCGAAAGTTCTTTTGCCGGTGCATGTGAATATGCCGCCGTTATAAAGAACTGCCCAAATGTTGCCGCAACTCCGGTCATAAAAAGATAAAACCACTGTATCGGCTCCATATGTGTATAGTTTAATATACAATACGGCAGTGAACATATACATGAAAACGCAGAAAAGAAGAATACAATAAATGGTCCTTTAACACCCATTCCTGTAGCTTTTCTAAGAAGTGTGTAAGCCATGCCCGCTCCCATACCTCCTATCATTGCAATAAGTGCAGGTATGGATAACATTGCATCTCCTGACGGTTTCAAAATAAACATTGCACCTATAATAGCAGAAATAAGACAACGGACCTGATAATGCTCAACCCGTTCTTTTAAAATAAAATATGAAAAAACAATCGCAAAAAAAGGAGATAATTTATTGAGCATTGATGCGTCTGCAATATTTAAATGATCCACACCGTAAAAATTACAAAATATTCCTACTGTTCCAAAAAAAGCCCGCCCAAATACATATTTAAAACTTTCTTTACTACATTTTAAAGGTGTGTGATTTTTCTTCAGCATGGCATACGCAACAACTGCAGCCACAAAATTTCTAAAAAAAGATTTTTGCAGCGTCGGTATATCGCCTGACAGTTTTATAAACAAACTCATAAATGCAAACGACAATGCCGAAAATATAATACACAAAATACCTTTCGTTTTCTCTGACATCAGATTTCCTCTTTTCTTAACAGCCCAATCTTTCATTATATTATAAATCTTATAACTTATTCTGAATTTTAATTACTTTTCCAGAATAATATCAAGTATCTCTGACGGCTGGTTTATAATCCTCTTTACTCCCTTTTCACGAAGAAATTCCGCATCTCTGAAACCCCAGCCGACCATTATAACATCCATTCCGGCATTCACCGATGTTGCAAAATCAACGTCCGAATCACCTACGTAAACGGCATTGTCTTTTTCAACATTCAATTTTGATAACACCTCAAAAACACTGTCAGGTGCAGGTTTTTTCTTAATGCCCTCTCTTTCGCCTATTGCAAAATCAAACAAATTATCAAAATAATCTTTGCACAAATCCTGAACGGCAAAATCAGCTTTATTTGATACAACTGCCGTAAGGCATCCGGCTTTCCTTAGTTCTAACAATACATCTTTTATTCCGTCATAGGGTCTGGTTTTCACCGCACAATGTGTCTTATAATACTCTTTAAATGTATCAAAAACTTTGTCTGTAAGTTTCTTGTCTGTATCTGTAGGAACAGCACGTTCTATAAGAAGTCTTATCCCGTTTCCTACAAATCTTCTGACTTCATCAATTGTTCTCTCAGGAAGCCCATTTGCTTTCAGTGCATAATTTGTACTGTCTGCAAGGTCCTCAAGTGTATTTAAAATTGTTCCATCCATGTCAAAAACTGCAAGTTTATATCTCATTTTTATCCCTCATTTCCTGCTAATACTTTTAAATCATTCCGTAAATAACTTTGCTTCTTTTATAACAAGACTCTTGTTTTTCTGCCAGATTGAAGGAAATTCATTTGCCGATAACGGGCATGCTTTCTTTCCAATCTCCAATGTTATGCTTGGTATTTCCTTCTTATACATGGCATATTCTCTCAGATTTCCGATATTTTTCTTTTTGGAATGTTCATTTATGTTCTCCTCATAACTGCTGCTGTCCGCATATCCTGTTATTTTTTTCGCAAGATTATACATTTTAGTGACAACATGCTTAACACTGCCTTTCGCTTCACCAAAAAGTATCGAACCTGTCGCATGATAATTTATCAGGCCTTTTAATGTTCCTGAATTTTTCATTTTTTCAAGAAAAGCAGTTATTGCTCTGGTTTCCGGTTCACTGTTTACAGACTCACCTGTATATCCGTCACTTCCCCTTTTTCCACCATATTTTGCAATGTAATTATAATTAAAGTTCTTATTCAAATCAACACCTCTTGCATTGGATTTCCAATATTTAGTGCCGCCCACAACTTTCATTTTTCTTAAAGCTTTTCGCAATGTGCTGTTTCTTATCCCTGACATTCCAAACTGAGAAATTGTAACACCGTCCGGATTTGCCATCGGAATGTAATGTATGGCAATTTTATTCAAGACACCCGCTGTTGCCTCAGACGCATTTTTATTATTGTGATTTTTCAGATAGTCTTCTATCTGAGCCATACATAACTGTGCTGTCATATATTCTCTTGCATGAAGTGCACCTATGACTATAATCGAACGCCCTGAACCGGTATTTCCTATTACCACATCATATAACTTTCTGTTGTCACATGAATTTCCGATTGTTCTTACACTCACATATCTTGAATATGTCCTTTTAAGTAAAGATATATCCGCACTCATTTCTGTATATGTATATTTTTGATGTGATGTATTTACAATCTTCTTTGTTGTAAAACATGTTCCTCTGTTATTTGAACTGTATTTTGTCTTTGAAGCTATATTTATCGATTTTATTATATACTTATAATTTTTGCCTGCACTTATATTCTTATCTACAAAGCGTGCTTTTTTTGAACTTCCTACTACTTTATATTTTCCTTTACCTGTCTGCCTGTAAATCTGAAAAGTTTTAGTATGTCTGCCACGCTTCCATGTGATAAGTACTTTGTCATCTGACAGCTTTGTGTATCTGACTGTTGATGCCTTTACAGGTTTACAGATTGTAATTTTCTTCGACTTAGAGACTCTCTTTTTCCCTTTAAGTGCGGTAATTCTTACATGATAAACCTTTCCCTCATCAATCTTAAAAATATATGTACGCTTTTTTTTGCTGAGTTTTACTGTCTTTTTCAATCCTCCAGAAATTTTTATTTTATATCTGTCAATATATTTTATACTGTTCCATCTCAAACGGACATGTCTTTTGCCATGCTGAGATACTTTCACTGTGAGCACCTGTTTTTTTGCCGGCTTTTTAACAGGCTTTTTCGTTGGCTTTGCAGTTGGTTTCGGGGTCGGCTTACTCGTCGGTTCAGGTGTTGGTGTCTCTTCTATAGCCGGAGGTGTAGCGGTAACCGCACCACCTGTAACAACTGATAAATCAAAACAATTAGTATCTGATATTTTTTTATTATCAGCAGATACATAAGTCATGTCTGTAATACTTCCACAAATAAGTGCTATAATAAGAAACAATGATATTATTGATTTATTTTTGTTCAAAACAGTTTCCTTCCTTCCAATATATTTAATAAATACGCCTGAATATTATACACCTAATAAACAAAAATACGCAACCCAAAAATCGTTCTTAATTTTTTTACAATTTTTTCCAATGAATATTTTAAACAGACATCACGCATAATAGAAATAAAATAAAAATGAATGGAGGCATATTTTGAAAACATTAGATTATATTTTACTGACACTTGTTGTAATTGGTGCAGTCAACTGGGGACTTATAGGATTCTTAAGATTCGACCTTGTACGAGTCTTATTCGGAGATATGACCATACTTTCGAGAATTATATATGCCGCAGTAGGCATTGGCGGACTTTATGCCATCAGTTATTATGGTCGTATACGCTCTGCCGGAGAATATTAGTATGCATCCTCACGGAGTATTTTTAATGTTATAGGAAACAAAAAGTTTCCTATAACATTAAAAAAGTCCATCTATATGATATATAAGTCCCTGACAGGCTCATCATATAGACGGGCTTTTTATTTTTATTTATTTTCCATTTCTAACAAATGACTCATCTGTGAATACAAACTAAAGGAATCACTGGCATGCATTACAACCGATATATAATCTTTACCGTTGTCATTCTTTGTATACAATATAAGATTTGAACCTGCCATCGACGTTGTCCCTGTTTTTCCTCCTATAACCGTGACACCATCAGGTGCTTTGGCACTTCCAAGAAGATATTTGTCTGTTGACGAAAACCATAATGTCTTTTTAGAACCGTCTGCGCCTTTAAATTCCGCTTTATAAGAAGACTGGTTTATTATATCCATAAATACATCATAATTTAACAGCTCATGGAATACAAGATAAAGGTCATACGGTGTTGTATAATGATTATCATCATGAAGTCCGTGCGGATTGACAAAGTTTGAACCTGAACATCCAAGGCTCTTTGCCTCTTTATTCATAAGCTCTGCAAACTTTTCAACACTTCCTGATATATGTTCGGCTATGGCAATACCTGCATCATTACCCGAACATATCAAAAATGAGTATAAAAGTTTTTTCAGAGTGATTTTATCACCCTCTGCAAAACCACACAGTTTTGCCCCATATTCCGTAATATGTGTAGCATTATATCCGATTGTTACCACATCATCAAGATTTCCGTATTTTAATGCTACAAGTGCTGTCACAATTTTTGTTGTACTTGCCGGATACATTTTCTGATATATGTTATCAGCGTAAAGCATTTTGTTGTCTGTATTGTCAAAGATAAGAGAAGCACCTGCGGTCATAAATAAGTCTTTTTCTGACTGCTTTTTCTTTGGAACAACACATATATTTGAAGAAAAAAGCTGCTGCTCTTTTGTCCCGAACGCATTTTGCCCATCATGTGGCAAAATAACATCATAGTTATTAAATATTGATACATCCGTCTGACAGCCTGTCAGCACAAACGATGCTATCAATACAATAGAAATAATCCTGCATCTTTTTTTTATTACATTCATGCCTGTAACCACGAAAATAAACCTTTTATATATCAGTCTATAATCCTTCCTTTTTTAATATTTCACGCCATTCGAGATCTCCTCTGTCGAGGGCTTTTATAAGTAACTCTGCCGTAGCAAGATTTGTTGCAAACGGAATATTATATGTGTCACATAAATGAATAACGTTATTAACATCCGGTTCATGTGATTTTGGCGATAGAGGATCACGCAAAAAGATAACCATATCTATCTGATTATGCTCTATCTGTGACGCAAGCTGCTGTTCTCCGCCAAGATGTCCCGCAAGATATTTATGAATATTTAAATTTGTAACCTCTTCAATGAGGCGACCGGTTGTACCTGTCGCATAAATATCATGTTTACTCAAAATTCCTCTGTATGCAATAGCAAAATTCTGCATAAGTATTTTTTTTGCATCATGTGCAATTAGTCCAATGTTCATCTTATTCACCCCTGTTTTTATCTTATCATTTATTATCCATATATTTTAAATATCCAGCCCAATCTCATCAATCTCATCCTCTTCCGGTGGATTAAGATTTCTCATGGTAAAACCTTCCTTGCTTGATTTGGCTGGCTGTATACCTACGTTCATAACCAGCCCTATCCCTATCATAGACGATATCATGGAACTTAAACCATTGCTTATAAATGGCAATGGAAGTCCCGTATTTGGAAAGATAAAAGTTACTACACATATATTTGCAAATACCTGAAACATAAACATGGCAGATACCCCGACTGCTATCATCTTTCCAAGATAATCCTGCGCTTTTTTCGCTACCATAAAGCATTTAAATATAACTATGGCAAACAGCAATAATACCAAACAACATCCCAAAAAACCAAATTCTTCTCCTACAACAGACCATATAAAATCGCTTTCCCTGATACCTACACCATTAAAAGTTCTGCTCTCAAGACCTTTTCCTCCGTCCTGAATAAATTTACCGTAAAGCTGTCCTGATGCTATTGCCTTAATAGCTGAATTCTGCTGCCAATTTAAGTTGTCAGCGTTCGGATAAGTGTCAGGATGAAGCCATGCCTGTATTCGGTTATACTGATAATTGTGCAATATTAAATTACCAGGTATCTGTACATACCACGCCAGAAAGCCACATATCGGTACTGCCGCTATGAGTATAGGCACAATAATTCGATATGATACTCCACCGATAAATATCATGACACACATTATAAATACACCGACAAGACTTGACGACAAATCAGGCTGTGTCAAAATTGCAAGTACCGGAATTGCTGAGACAACGCAGACTTTTACCAATGTCGATACCTTGTCCAGTTTTGAATGTAGCTTTGAAAACAATGCCGCAAGCGTGATTATCAGTATTATTTTCATAAGTTCAGTCGGCTGGAATGTGATAGGTCCAAGCTCTATCCATCTGTATGTTCCGGTTTTATTGTCAGTTCCCAAAGGTGTGTGTACGGCAAGTGTAAGTAAAATACCTGCTATATAGTATACAATACAGAACTGGCATATAAAATGGTAATCTATAACAGACACAATCGCCACAATAATAAGTCCCAATATCAATCCAACTAACTGGCCTTTCATGAGAGAAGCACCTTTTGTCGTACCTCCTGCCATTCTTACACAATATAATCCCAATATACAAAGTATAACTACTACACATAAAAGTGAAAAGTTATACTTTTTCCAATCGTACTGCCTGATTCGGTTAATCATTACAACTCATCCTAACCTTTCCTTTATTTGCGGAAGTTTCTTGAACCCTCCTTAATAGGAATATTTGCTAAAAGTGCATTAACTGTTCCCGATGATTCGTCAAGTTCCGTCTTTGTTACTTTTATATCAAGTCCATCCGTATCAATATCAACATACTTTGAAATAACTTGAATAATATCATTTTTCATCTGCTCCATCAACTCCGGCGAACACACTGCCCTGTCCGATGTGATGGCTACCTTTAATCTCCTTTTTGCAACATCGCTGCTGCTCTCGGAGCTCCTAAAAAAATTTGAGAAAATGCCCATCATGCTCCTCCATAAAATTTATAATTTAAAATTTAGTATTTAATTCTTTTTGAAAATTGCTGATAATTTTTGGAAAAATCCTTCCCTAACATCAAGGTTCAAATAAGGAACATCTTCTCCCATAACTCTCTTGCATATGTTCATATATGCCTGTCCTGCAAGGCAGTTAGAGCCTACTAAAGGTTCTCCGTTGTTTGTTGATGTGATAATGTGCTCATCATCAGGTACAATTCCTATAAGGTCGATGCCAAGTATATCCACGACATCATCACTTGACATCATATTACCCTCTTTAACCATATCAGATCTCAATCTGTTTACGATAAGATGAGTCTTTGATATTTCGTTTGCTTCGAGAAGTCCTATAATCCTGTCAGCATCTCTCACCGCAGATACCTCAGGTGTTGTGACAACTAATGCTCTGTCTGCACCTGCAATGGCATTCTGAAATCCCTGCTCTATTCCGGCAGGACAGTCCATAATTATGTAATCGTATTCATTCCTAAGTTCATCTGCAAGCTTTTTCATCTGTTCAGGACTTACTGCAGTCTTATCCTTTGTCTGTGCTGAAGGTAACAGATACAGATTTTGATGTCTTTTATCCTTTATAAGTGCCTGCTTGATGCGGCAGTTATTCTCGATTACATCTACAAGATTGTATACAATCCTGTTTTCGAGTCCCATTACAACATCAAGATTACGAAGTCCTATATCTGTATCAATAAGAACAACTTTCTTTCCCTCCATCGCCAAACCTGTGCCAAGATTGGCAGTCGTAGTTGTCTTTCCAACACCGCCTTTTCCGGATGTGACTACTATTACTTCTCCCATTTTTTGTTTCCTCCTGTTAAAAGAAATTTAATATTTTAATAATAATTTTATCAAAAAAAACATTTTATGTCTACAATTACAATTTTATATCGTCCATTACATCTTTATCTAATGTCTCAATATAAATGTTTCCATCCTCCAAAAAGGCAATCTTAGTCTCAGGTTTATTCTTCTTTTTTAATTTTGCCGGTTTGTCGGGTGCCCTTGCAATCACATCTGCTATCTTAATCTGCATCGGATTCATATCAAGTGCAATCACGAATGCATTGCTGTTTCCTGTAGAACCTGCATATACCGTTCCGTTTAGAGAACCAAGTATTATTACATTTCCCTTAGACACCACTTTTGCGCCTGCTTTCACATCACCTATAACTATTATGCTTGTCTCCACGTCAAGAACCTGTCCTGAGCGGAGATTTCCCTTAAAAAACTGCCCCGTGTTGGCATCCTGCATAGCAAATTTATTTTCTACTGCCCTTGAAAACTGTTCCTCTTTTGCAGGGTCATCAAGTGCTATGCACACTATATTTAAATGACAATTTTCATGTATTATTGAAATAATCTCTTCCTGCTGTTCATCATCAAGTATTCTTCCCTGAAAACTTATTGCCTTCGATGCTTCTCCCAAAAACTCATCGGATGAACGAAACTTCTCTGCAACATCTTTTTTCAACTGCTCATATGGAATGGAACTGTCGAGTGCAAGGATGAGTCCTGATTTTGTTCCCTTGATAACAACTGTCTCTTTCATTTGTTTTCCCCAGTATAGCAGGGGCGTGGGAAAAGGGCAAGGAAAAGGGGCGTCCCGGACCGCCGCCTTTCCCCACGTTCCCCTTGCCAAAGGGGGCTATCATCTGATATAATGGAAAAGTGAAAAGGAGGTCGTTATCCATGGAGGCCACATTGCGCGCCCCCGTCTTACCGTCTGCCGGAAAGGGCTGAAGTTTTGATATCCTGCCGCGGCCGCCCACGCCGCAGCACAGCATCGACGCGTTTTTTCGCGCCTGTTTTTTTATCCTCTTCCCGGTTTGGGAAATACAATATTTTTTAAGGACGTGTTATTTTGTTACTCTCGGGGAAAAGTCTGAAACATGACTTCATCCGTTTTGTCTCGGCCACCGTTGCTTCACAGGTGGTCTTCTCCCTCTACTCCATGGTCGACGGGCTGATGGTCTCGATCGGCGTGAACGAATACGCCATGAGCGCCGTCAACCTTGCCATTCCCTTCACCAACGCGCTTTTTTCCATCGCCGTGCTCTTTGCCGTCGGCTCGTCCACGCTCATCGCGATCTTCATCGCGCAGGAAAAGCGGCCCGAGGCCGACACCCTCTTTTCGCAGAATCTTGTCACGCTGCTCCTCCTCGGCGCGGTCATCACCGCGCTCGTCCTGCTCTTTTTAGAGCCGTTCGCCTACCTTCTCGGCGCGGATGAGATCACGCTCGACTATGTCAAGCAGTACCTTCTCGGCATCGCGCCGTTCAGCGTGTGTTACCTTGTATCCTATAACCTCGAGGTGCTCGTCAAAACGGACGGCTATCCGCGCTATGCGCTCTTCACGGTCATCGGCGGGTGCCTGACCAACTGCGTGCTCGACTACATCGCCATTTTTCACCTCGATATGGGCGTATTCGGCGCGGCAGTTGCCACGGGCATTTCCCAGCTCGTCACCTGCATTTCCTATTTTATCCACTTTTTCAGCAAAAAGTGCACCTTCCGCCTGCGGAAGTTCCGCTTCGATCCGCGCCTGTACGCGCGCATCCTGCCCATCGGCCTGTCCGACGGCGTGACGGAGCTGTGCACGGGACTTATGATCTTCCTCTTCAACCGCACGGTGCTTCGCTGCATTGGCACGGACGGCGTCGTGACCTACACGGTCATCGCCTATGTGACGACCATCATCATCAACCTGATGGTCGGCATCTCGCAGGGCTCGCAGCCGCTCGTGAGCTATCACTACGGCAGGGAGGACCATGCCGGCTGCCGCAAGCTGCTGCGCTATGCGCTCACGACCGTGTGCGTCGCCGCGCCGCTGCTCTTCCTCGGGCTCTATGTCTTCGCGCCGCAGATCGTGAGCGCCTATCTTTCGCACGCAAGCGCGGAGCTGGTCGACTATTCGGTGCACGCCTTCCGCCGCTACAGCATCTCATATCTGCTCGTCGGCTTCAATGTGGTCATCGGCGGATTCCTGACGGCGCTGGAGCGCCCCGTCCCGGCTATCAGCATCTCCGTCGGCCGCGGGCTCGTGCTGCAAAGTGCCGTGCTGCTGGCGCTCGCGGCCGTCTTCGGCGGGGACGCGCTGTGGTACACGCCCATTCTCTCTGAGGCAATGTGCCTTGCGATGTCCCTCTTCTTCCTGCGCCGCTACCGGCGCGAGCACAGGGGATGATCCGCAGCCTTCTGTAACAATGAACGGGCCTGACCGGTCAAGGTCAGGCCCGTTTTGCGTTTTCGCTTGCAAACGGAGCGGTGCGCCGTATAATAAAGATAAAACATCTCATTTTTTGAAGGAGGTATCACCAACACCGTCATGATGACCGGTGACAGCGAGCGCACC
>OHAN01002160.1_pt1 | contig 14038 bp, 15 predicted proteins | sample 1577121 | NCBI WGS metagenome assembly OHAN01 (sample SAMEA3541554, study PRJEB24748) | human gut metagenome | biome: human gut; feature: human-associated habitat; material: faeces | place: China | collected 2012 | reverse complement strand
ATCAGAATACCCGTAAGTTTGTATGGAGCGAAGATAATCCTTACTTCTTCAAAGGCAGTGCCGGGGAAGGTATCGGAGGTCCGCATATCGGATATGACATGATATGGCCCATGAGTATCATGATGAAAGCCTTCACCAGCCAGAATGACGCAGAAATCAAAACTTGCATCAAAATGCTGATGGATACGGATGCAGGTACCGGCTTCATGCACGAATCATTCAACAAAAACGACCCGAAAAACTTTACCCGTGCATGGTTTGCATGGCAGAATACGTTGTTCGGAGAGCTGATCCTCAAACTGGTCAATGAAGGCAAAGTGGACTTATTGAACAGCATTCAGTAGTCTCTACTCCATCTTTACTTATAAGATAACTGCTTCATACGGTGAAACCGATAGTTCCATGCTTTGGAACCAATCGTTTCACTGTATGAAACAAGAGTTTCCATGCCTTTGAAACTAAAGTTTCAAGCTTCCGAAACTAAAGTTTCAAGCCGCTGGAACTAAAGTTTCTCACTGATGAAACCATAGTTTCTCAGCGCTGAAACTTTAGTTTCTCGCCGATGAAACTTTGGTATCAAGGCGCAGAAACCGACCTTCTTCGCCGTAAGCGTCTCCGCGATGCCACAGTGACAGCAAAACTACTGTCACTCTGCTATCACACCTTGCCGTCACCTCATAACAATCACATAATCATCTATTTGCCCCCATTTATGTGACAGATGACAGCAAATCTTTATTTTTTAATTTATATGTAGAGAGTATATACTCCCCCAATAATAATTATATAATATGAAATCAACCTTTTTATTTCTGGTTACTACAACCATGATGACTTGTACCGCCTTGGGACAACCTTCCAACGACAAAAAGAACGTATTACCCGACTGGGCATTCGGAGGCTTCGAACGACCACAGGGAGCTAATCCGGTGATATCTCCTATAGAGAACACGAAATTCTATTGTCCGATGACACAGGATTACGTTGCATGGGAATCCAATGACACTTTCAATCCGGCTGCTACCCTGCATGACGGCAAGATTGTCGTGCTGTATCGGGCAGAAGATAAATCCGGTGTCGGTATCGGTCACCGTACCTCACGTCTCGGATACGCCACTTCGAGCGACGGCATTCACTTCAAGCGGGAAAAGACCCCGGTATTTTATCCGGATAACGATACTCAAAAGAAACTGGAATGGCCGGGCGGATGCGAAGACCCGCGTATCGCCGTCACAGCAGAAGGACTGTATGTGATGACCTATACGCAATGGAACCGCCACATTCCGCGTCTGGCAATAGCCACTTCCCGCAATCTGAAAGACTGGACAAAGCACGGTCCCGCTTTTGCCAAAGCGTATGACGGCAAGTTCTTCAATTTAGGATGCAAGTCCGGCTCCATTCTGACCGAAGTTGTCAATGGGAAACAGGTGATCAAGAAAATCGACGGAAAATACTTCATGTATTGGGGAGAGGAACATGTGTTTGCCGCCACTTCCGAAGATTTAGTCAACTGGACTCCATACGTAAATACGGACGGCTCGCTGAGAAAACTGTTTTCACCCCGTGACGGACACTTCGACAGCCAGCTGACGGAATGCGGTCCTCCAGCTATTTATACTCCAAAGGGAATCGTACTTCTGTATAATGGTAAAAACAGTGCAAGCAGAGGCGACAAACGCTATACCGCCAATGTTTACGCTGCCGGACAAGCCCTCTTCGACGCCAATGACCCGACCCGTTTCATCACCCGTCTCGACGAACCGTTCTTCCGCCCGATGGATAGTTTCGAAAAGAGCGGGCAGTATGTAGACGGAACGGTGTTCATCGAAGGGATGGTTTATTATAAGGATAAATGGTATCTGTATTATGGTTGCGCAGATTCCAAGGTGGGTATGGCTATCTACAATCCGAAGAAACCTGCTGCCGCAGATCCGCTGCCCTAAACAAACTGTTTCTTTCTACCCGACATAAATAAAACTGCAAGGATTACACAATTCTGAATGAACAGAGGTTGTGCTGATCCTTGCAGTTCTTATATTTATCAAGATTGATGCACAAAAAACATATTTCACTGCCAAAAAAGTAAACATTTGCGCCAACCATGCGAATTAGCCCTATCTGAAGGACCTTTTCCTCCACATTATTACTAATTTTATCACTATAGAAATAACACACAACAAATCAATAGTTATGAAAATAGTACAAACCTTTTGGCATGGAAATAATTCATTGTTAGACAATAGTTTTGGATGGATGAATCCACAATACCATTTAATGTCATGGGCATTAAGTTGTCTTTCTTTAAAAGACAACTATCAAAATATCGTTTTATATACCGATTCCCATGGATATGAAATCTTTGCCGAACAATTGAAACTACCGTATACAGATATCATCATTCAATACGACAATCTAACTTGCCCTGAACCTCATTGGGCATATCCCAAGTTATTAACCTATTCACTCCAAAAAGAACCCTTCATACATGTAGACGGAGATGTATATTTGCCTAATAAACTAGACAACACCATAGAGATGAGTGAATTGATTGCTCAGAACAAAGAAATAGGAAGCAGTTATTATAAAAGTATGATGAATCATATTCTACAAAAAGATTTATTAATGCCATCCTTCCTAAAAAAAGAATTAGAAAAAGACTCTATCATGTCATATAATGCAGGAATTATCGGAGGAAATGACTTGGAGTTTATAGCTGAATACTGCCGGACTGCATTTAACTTTATCGAATCAAACCATTTAAATGATATAAACAGCAAAGATATTCACATAAATAACAATATCCTCTTTGAACAAATATTGTTTTATGCCCAGTCAAACAGTTATAACAAACCTGTGGCAACAGTCCTTGATCACAGCGTTCGTGACAATGGATACATTTATGATGATTTCTGTAATTTTTATCTATACGACAAAGCCAAACTATTACATATCATCGGCGGACATAAAAAGAACCAACGGATTTGTGATTTACTTAGCAAAACTCTATTAAATAAATATCCTGACTATTACAATAGAGTAGTAGAATTGTTCGCGAATAATCATAAGCGAATGCAAAACAAGGCTAAAAATACTACCTTCCCCGATTTGAGTGTACAAATGTGTATTGCATCCTATCAAGATTATCTTCATTCTTTGTCCAAAAAATGGGAAAAGCTATCTTATACCGATCTGTATGATTGGGAGAAATGCTCATCTTCCTATTTCATGTTTCTAAATGCCGAAAAAGAGGAACAAGCCATATTTACTATTAATAGAAATCCCTACCTATCCATTTACGAAATTCCGTAACGAGAAGATTGTATTCCAGCTCATCAATACAGAGCAGAATAAAACATTTTTGGAACAGGTGCCGCACAGAGAGTTCCAGGATCTTTCTATTGTGTATAAGGTAATAATCAGTGCAGATAAGGATGCGGTGCAGAGTTCAAAAATTACAAATGAATTTGCGAAAAGACTTGGAATGAGCGAGGAACAGCTCTTTAAGTGTGCAGCGGAAAACACAAGAAGACTCTTCCCACCTGTCGTTCGTAGCATGAATGACATTATGAGAGAAATGTTCGCAAGGGATGGGATGCCACAGGAGATCGCAGAGATGATGATAGCTGAGATTCCACCGGAGCAGACGATGTGGGTGATTTCCAATGAAAAGGGTATCAATGGTGCAGCGTCCATGCTTTATGAGAATGAGCTTCATGAGCTGTCAGAGAGTCTAGAGAGTGACCTTTATATTCTCCCTTCGAGCGTGCATGAGGTTATTGCAGTATCTTCAGATATGGGAAGCCCTGAGATGCTTGCACAGATGGTAGTCGAGGTAAATATGCAGGAGGTGTCTTTGGACGAGAGACTTTCCAATCAGGTATATCACTATGATAAGGATTTAAGAAAACTCACACTTGCAACTGATACACCTAACAAGAGACTTGATGGTATCGTTGCAGAACCTCCCCTTGTATATGATGCGAAGGAAAAGTCCAGATAGGAGGCAGTTATGGAGCAGGAACTTACAATGGAAGAACTCATTGCTCTCATAAACAGCCAGAAAGGTGACTTTGTTATCCGTGTCGAGTTTGGAGAGGAGGCGGTGTCTGATGCCAAAGAAGAATGACTTCAAGCTTGATGTGGTTTCGGTAAGACTTGTAAAGGATGCTCCGATTTATTCGGAGCACACCTTTAATAATCCGGCGGATATAGCTGCTGTCATGGGAGACTGTATGTGCCAGTTTGACAGGGAAGTAGTGTGTGTGGTCAATCTAAGGTCAGATTTAAAACCTATCAATGTGCATTTTGCAAGTGTGGGTTCTTTAAATGAGGCAATGGCACATCCGAGAGAGCTGTTTAAATCAAGTATCCTAAGCAATGCGGCAAGCATGATGTTAATCCATTGTCATCCATCCGGGAATGTATTCCCAAGCAAGGCAGACACGATGATGACAGACCGCATGAACAAGCTGTGTGAACTGATGGGAATACCGCTCATTGACCATATCATAGTTGGTGGAGACAATCGTGAATTTTTCAGTTTCAGGGAAAAAGGCATGATTGATAATCCTAAGATTACCCTGAGCACTGATTACCGGACACTTGATATCAAGTCACCGCTTGTAGCAGAGCAGGGAAAGGCAAGGTGAAAGCATGGATGGAAGATTTACGGATGAAGAGCTTGCTATAGCAAAGAGTGTTGACCTGTGTGCAGTTGCAGAAAGCCTTGGGTATACAGTAAAGAGGATTGGCAAATACCACACTTTAAAGGAGATGGATTCCATCCGTATCTATAACAGAAGCCATTGGTACAGATGGTCAAGGCAGTTTGATAAAGGCAACAATGGCGGTTCACAGATAGATTTCTTACGGGTATTTTGTGGAATGAGTGTAAAAGAGGCTGTGTTCTGGCTTTTAGATTTCGCAGGATACAAAAGAATTGAGAAGCCTGTAAAGCAGCCTCTTGTTCATCAGGTATCGCAGAAGCAGGCAGAGGAGAGAAAGCCATTTGTCCTACCGGAACCGGCAGGAGATAATTCCTATCTTATTTCCTATCTGAATCAGGAGAGAGGAATCAGCAGAGCAGTCATAGATCTGTTTTTAAAAGAAGGACTGATTTATGAGAGCAGGCATTACCACAATGTTGTTTTCAAAGGAAATGATAAAAATGGAGTGACAAGATTTGCAAGTATGCGGGGAGTGTTTGATAAGCAGGGCAAGCCATTCAAGTGTGATGTCACAGGAAATGATAAGAACTATGGATTTAATGTGGTAAATGAAAACAGTACAGAGCTTGTAGTATTTGAGGCAGCAATCGACCTTATGAGTTATGTTGATATCTTCACGGATTATGAATCAAATAAGCTGGCACTTGGAATGCTTGCAGATGCCCCGCTTGAGACTTTTCTTCGGGAACATCCGCAGATTACTTCCATCCGGTTCTGCCTTGATGGAGATGAGCCGGGACGGAAGGCGGCAGCTGAACTTATGAGAAAGTATTATGAGCTTGGATATGAGGTAGAAGACTGCCCGCCTCCAGCCGGATATAAGGATTACAATGAGTGGCTTGTAGCGGCAAAGCTTAATCTGAACAGGATGAATAAGCTAGCAGATGAACCAGTCAGGGCATGAGAAACCGGATTTTGATGTGTGGGGGCAGAAAGCGCCCCCAAAACAGCAAAGTGGGGGCAGAAAGCGCCCCCCAAAATGTCAAAGTGGGGGCGAAAAGCGCCCCCGCAATTCAGACACGACAAAATCCGGATGAAAGTAAATATAAAAGTGGGGGCAGAAAGCGCCCCCAAAATAACAAAATGGGGGCAGAAAGCGCCCCCAAAGTAGCAAAGTGGGGGCAAAAAGCGCCCCCACTTTCATAAACAGAGGGTTTTAGGGAGATTTTCTCCCTAACTAGATGGCATTAGGACAGAGATGTCTCTAATGCGTATCTAGCCGTAAACCTAAGAGATTCAGACAGGCGTGTGGGTGGAAGAGATATACAAAACACGGATAAGGGAGGTGCAGGAAAGCAATGGATAAAGAACTTACAATAATCGCAGAACCAGAGGAACTTATTGCCTGGGCAGACACATTTGATATCTTACTAAACCCTTCGATAGAAGATGCTGCAATTCTGCTTAACTATATGGAAGGACATGATTATGCCATTGGCATAGATTCAGATGGGAAGATGTACAGGCAGGATGTAGCTGAGGAGAATGGTGAAATTGAACCATACCCGATAGATGATGTTATAGATACTGTTTGTGAATGGAACTATGAACTGATACTTGATGCTGATGCACACAGGAATGATCCAAAGGATTTTAAAGATTACAGTGAGTTTCAGGATAAGTATGACAGTTTGAAGGCAGATGAACGGAGGCTGGACAGGTTGTTTGAAAAGACCTGTTATGCAAAGGAGATTGATGAAATGGCAGCTGCATTGGTGGAATCATTCATTAGTCATCTAAGTAGCAGGGATGATTTGGAAAAAGCTGCGGTGACAGTTGCAGAAGGAATTAAGGATTATAGTACGGGTAAGAGAGGAAGGTGAGTCTATGGCAGATAAAGTTCATTGTATTAGGAAAACACTAAGACTAATGCCAGAGGAAGCCAAGATGCTTGCAAAAAAGGCATGTGATAATGGAATGAATGAGGCTGAGTATATCCGTCTTCTTATCAGTCAGAAACCAAATGATTATCCGGAAGTAAGGAAGATTCTGAAGGAACTCATTAATGAAGTCAACAGAATTGGAATAAATATCAACCAGATAGTATTTAACAATAATGCCGGGCTGTATTCCAAGGAAGATAAGACACAGCTGATAGCTTATATGCGAAAACTGAATCAGAAGGTAGATGAGGCGGTGGTAAAGATTGGCAATCAGTAAAATCCTTAATATGAAGGATTGTGGTGGGCATTTTCACGGAAAACATCTGAAGAGATCTCTTGATTATGTGATGAATCCGGAGAAAACACAGGATGGAAGGCTCGTTGGTGCAATCAACTGTCAGGTCGATTCTGCTTTTGAACAGATGAAAGCTACAAAACGGAAGTTTGGAAAAGTTGATAAAAGGCAGGGATATCATATCATTCTCTCATTTAAGGAAGATGAAGTGAATCCTGATACGGCATTTGAGATAACCCGCAGATTCGTGGAAGAGTATCTTGGAAAATCATATGAGGCAGTATATGTGGTGCATGATAATACAGCACATGTTCATTCACACATTGTATTTAACAGTGTGAGTTTTGTGGATGGGAAAAAGTACCGCTATGAAAAAGGAGACTGGGCAAAGTATATCCAGCCAATCACGAATAAGCTGTGTCAGGAATATGGTCTTTCGATCATTGATGTTGATGATGGCAGTAAGGAAAAAGAGCATGAAAGCTATAAGGACTGGAGCGAATATCGTGAAGGCAGTTTTGTATGGGCAGATATGATTAAGAGAGACCTGGATTCCTGCATACTGCAGGCAGGAAATTATGAGCAGTTTCTGGAGCTGTTATCTGACAAAGGATATGAGGTCAAGCAGGGAAAGTATCTGGCGGTAAAGCCACAAGGAATGACGAGATTTCGCAGATGTAAGACATTAGGTGACATGTATTCTGATGAGGCAATCCGGGAAAGGATAGAAAAAGAGGATATTTCATTTTACCGGGAACAGCAGAAAGAAGTACAACCGGTTCTTTGTAAGTGTAAGGTGAGAAGATACCGAAGGGCAAAGATGTCGGGGCTTCAAAAGAGATACTATGCAAAGCTATACCGGATAGGAAAGCTGAAAAAGAAGCCATACAGTCAGGTATGGAAGTATAAGGATGATATCCGTAAGATGCATAAACTGCAGGAGGAGTATTTGTTCCTTGTAAATCATGACATTCATTCAGCAGAGGAGCTTGTCAGTGTAATCAGCTCATTGACAGATAAAAGAAAAGAAGTTTCAGCAGAGAAAAGCCGCATTTATAAGGCTAGGGAGAGAAGTCGAGAACTTTTTGATATAGCAGATGATATGAAAGAGTTAGAACCTGCTGAGAAGTCTTTCCTCCAGGGAGATGAATTTTTTACGGATGAGCATCTGCAATGGGAAACTTTGAAACAGAAGCTTTTATCACAGGGATATAGCCTTGAAGAGGTGGAAGCACTGCGTAAACATTATAAAGAGGAGTATTCCAAAGCATGTGCAAAAGAAAGGGCAGTATTCAAAGAGTTGAATATTGGTAAATCTATATGGAAGAGTCTTATTCCAGACAGCGTATCAGATGGAAAAGATGCACAGTACAACAAAGAGACAATACGAGACAGGAAAGAGCAGCCAGAACGTTAGGCTGTTTTTTTAGTAGTTAGGAGGCATATATGGAAGAAAACAGAGAACCGCTTAGTGCGATAGCAATCGAGAAAAAATTGCAGCTTCTCCGAAATAAGCATTTTAGTGAAGATACGATTGCTCTTGTAAAAAGTGATTATGAATATGGACTGAAAGAGGAGGAGATCAGCCTTTATCTCAATAAGTCATACGACATTGAACAGATGAAGATTTTATCGGAATGTCTGCACAAGGATGTTCCAAAAGATGTGATTGATATTATCAAGAATACCAAGTATTCGGTTCATCAGATGCAGGTGTCCCTTGAATTTTATGAAAAGGGTGTACCTGTTCAGACAATTAAGGAGGTTATGGACAAAGGGGAAAAACCTATTACCATGCGACGATTATATGAGGAAGTTCTGGAACAGCTGAATAAAGTCAAGAAACAGATTCCGGAAGAGTCTGAGTATGTGAAAGCACTTATTTCTCAGATGGATGAAGTGGTTGCAAAGATAAATCATCAGAATGAAAGGTATGATGCCTTGAATAAGAAGCTTTCTGAAATAGAAACGTCCAAAGATGACGAGGAAGTCAGGGAGCGTCTGGTCAAGGAGAATCAGGATAAGGATGCTCTTATCAACAGTCAGCAGAATGAACTGAATAAGGCAAGCAGTACGATTGCAAGACTCAGGGATGATATTGAGAAAAAGGATAAGGAGATGAAGCGTATGGGAGACAGAATAGAGTCATTGGAAGATAAGATCATAAGTGTTGCCACAGAGAATAAGAAAGAGGCAGAAAGTAAGGCAGAGCCGCAGGAAAGCCAGTCCGTATCACAGGCAGATAAAAAGATGGTTGATACAGTTGCAGTTCCTCAGAATATGCAGGCTGTGGCAAATGGAATTCCGGTCTATTATCAGATTCCGGTAGTTGATGGTACTGGAAATGTGGTGCAGAGACTTCCGATTGAGCGAAGTGTGAGAAAGAGCAGCAACAGCGGAGTGGCAAGTCTTTTTGCAAGACTGTCATTTAAGAAAAAGTCAAGAGCAGACATTGTAAAGCTGGTTGCATCGGGAGACCTTGTTCCGGCGCAGCTTGTGCAGATTAAGAGTGCAATAGAAAAGGGACTTACTGAGTCACAGCTTGTAGAGCTTATAAACAACAACATTTCAGCGGAAAAGATGAAGGAGATCATTGAGATTGCTGTGCTTGAAAACAGCATGGCAGATTAGGAGGAACTTATGAATTTAGCAGTAGTAAATGAAGCAGTAACAGAGATGAATGGTGTGGAGCATCAATTTACAGAGAAAGAGAAAAACTTTGTTGTCCAGTTCGCATTCAGAAGCGGCAGCAAGGAAGACACGATTTCTCTTATTGAAGCTTTGGCACATTCAGCGGATAAGGCTGAGTCGGACGAGATTATGGTCACATACAGGTCTAAATATGATATGAAGCCTGCATGGGTGGAACAGGTGGAAAACCTGCTTGTGGCACTTGAAATGTATCGTATCGAGGAGGAGAAAGCAATCAATCATCTGGCAGATATTTTGACTGCTTATGGTATTGATGTATCAGCCGAGGAAATCCGTACTACAGAGACAGAAACGCTTAAAACAACAGTCAGAGAGAAAGTGGAGGTGCGATAATGGCAGAAGAGATTCAGGAAGCGGTGCAGATCATCCGTGTAGCTTATGATGGCATTGAGATTGCCATGAAGGTAGGAAGCGGCGGCATTGCTGCCATGCAGAAGGCAATAGATTTCTTAAAAGGGATGCTTGATTATGAAAAGTCACTTGGCAAGACATCCATGAGAAAGCTGATCTTAAAAGGTGGCGATTTACAGGTGTTGCAGTTTAATACCGAAGATATGAAAAAGGTTGAAAAGATGGCAAAGAAGTATGGAATCCTGTATTCGGTACTTCCAGACTGTAACAGGAAAGATGGACTGAGTGAGGTAATCTTTCATACAGAGGCAGTTCCCCGTGTGAATATGATGATACAGAAGCTCAAGTTTGGTAAGATTGCCACATTTGACGATTATCTGAAGAATGGAGATGAAAAATCCCTTGGCAAGCTGATGGATTTTTTGAAGAAACAGCAGGGAAACGAGAAAAGCCACACGATAGAAGGGGATAGGGTTAATACCGCTATTGACGGACTGATCGAAAAGGTCGGAATGTTTGCAATGGAAAAGAAAGCTATCAGTGTGGATCAGGTCAAGGAGAATTTCAGTATCAATGGTGAGCAGGCTGAAAGTGTTATCAAACAGCTTGAGACAATCGGTGTGCTTGGCAGCAAGAATGAGGATGGCACCCATACAGTCATGATGGACAAGGATGCATTTATCAACCGTGTCAGAGGCTATCAGGACCTTGCTGAGAGAATGAGGGCAGTTGCAGCATCAAAAAATGCGAACCTGTCAGATGTGACAATCAGCAAGAAGCTGATTATCGAAGAAAATGACCATGCTGTTAAGACCAGAGTTCCCGGCACATGGGGAGAAGAGGCAAGATATGTATGGCTCCGTAAGGAAAACATCATGGAGATTCATGGTGGAAAGACAATGCTTACCTTCCTTGATTCCACCAAGGATTATAAGCTCTACGATGAGCAGAATCGTGTGGTGACAACCCAGAAAGGAACCGAGCTTTATACTCACTACGACAAGGTGGAGTCATCTGTCAGGGAGCGTTACGAGAAAGTGCAGAAGCAGCAGAAAAAGACCACACAGAAGAAAACTGTTACCACAAAGAAAGCGAGGTAGCAGCCTATGCAGACAACAAAGAAAAAGCCGTCACTGATATTCATCCTTGTGGGTGCAGTGTTAGCAGGGTATCTTGGTTATCTGATAAATGGTGCGTGGACGGAAGGGATTGCCTTTAATGAATTTATGGACAGATTCAATGAAGTATGTGCTGTTCCTTTTGCCAATTATTACAATTCCAATACAGTAAAAGCAGTAGCCATTGCATTAGGTATCTATGCGATGGCTATTGTCATGTATTACACCAGTCAGAGAAACTATATGCCTGGCAAAGAATTTGGTACGGCAAGATTTGAAAATCCGAAGCAGGTCAACAAGATACTTGCAGATAAGGATGAAAATTTCAACCGGATACTCAGCCAGAATGTGAAGATGTCGCTGGATTTCAGGAGACTCAAGCTCAATGGAAATATCCTTATCTGTGGTGGTTCCGGAGCAGGAAAAACATTTTATGAAGTAAAGCCGAATCTGATGCAGATGCCGCATAACTGTTCCTTTATCTGTACCGATCCAAAGGGAGAAATCCTTAGAAGCTGCGGGCAGATGTTAAAAAATAACGGATATAACCTGAAAGTCATTAATCTGTTAGAGATGGATAAATCAGACTGTTACAATCCATTTTCCTATATCAGAGAGGAAACAGATGTGGTCAAGCTGATTACAAACCTTATCAGCAATACGACACCAAAGGGAGCGACACCAAGTGATCCGTTCTGGGAAAAGGCGGAAGGATTGTTCTTACAGGCTATCTTTTATTATGTGTGGCTGGAGGTACAGCCGGCAAAGAGAAACTTTGAGACAGTACTTAAACTTCTTGGAGAAGCAGAGGTTACAGAACAGGGAAAAGCATCAAAGCTGGATGTGCGTATGAAGTTTTTAGAGGAAAGTTCTCCGCTTGGAGCTAATCATCCGGCAGTAAAGCAGTACAACAAATGTATGAGAGGTGCAGGAGATACCGTCCGTTCCATTATCATCAGTGCCAACTCAAGACTTGCATTTCTTGAGAATAAGCAGGTTTTACGATTACTCTCAAAAGATGAGCTTAATCTGTCCGATATCGGTATTGGAGTAAATGGGGATGGTGAGACAAAGACAGCACTGTTTTGTGTAATCCCGGATAGTGATAAATCCTATAACTTTATTATCGGTATGTTATACACGCAGATATTTCAGGAATTGTACTATCAGGCAGACTTTAATTGTGGTGGAAGGCTGCCAATCCATGTGACATTTATGTTAGATGAATTTGCGAATGTCGCATTGCCAGATGACTTCTGTTCACTGTTATCGACAATGCGAAGCCGTGAGATTTCAAGTATTATCATTATTCAGAACTTTGCCCAGTTAAAAGCACTTTTTAAAGATACCTGGGAGACAATTCCCGGCAACTGCGATACTTTCATCTATCTTGGAGGCAATGAGCAGAGTACGCATAAGTATGTATCAGAGCTGCTTGGAAAAGGAACGATTGATAAGAAGTCAAGCGGTGAGACAAAGGGCAGACAGGGTAGTTCATCAAGAAATTATGATGTTTTAGGCAGGGAACTGTTTACACCCGATGAGGTAAGAAAGCTGGATAATAAGAAATGTATTATTTTTATCCGTGGATTTGATCCTATCATGGACAACAAGTTTATTCCATTCAATCATCCGATGTTTAACCAGACAGCAGATGGCAAGGGAGAGCCTTATGTTCACGAGATAAGAGGAGCAGATAATCTTATCGGTCCGCCATTTGAGATTCTTTCAGACAAGGCAGTTAAGTATTATGAAAAACTGAAGGATAAGGGCGAGAATGTGTATATAGACTCTCTTACCTATGAGCAGTTTATGATGCTTGGTGATGCTGAATTAAGCAGAAGATTCTCCATGCAGGATGAAGCAGAGCAGAAGGCAAAGATTGACAGGGAGCAGGCAAATGAGCTTGAGTATGTCGATGAATCACAGAAGTCTGATGCTGCAGAAAGTGATAACGCTTCTAATGGAAGTGCTGGAGCTAAGCCTGTAAGGAATCCTGAGAGGGAAAAGCCTAAGTGGGAAGATACCATCACAAACAGAATGCTGCACTGGTCATATACACCGGAGCAGAAAGAAGAGGTAAAGAAAGCATTGGCTGCAGGAGTTCCGAAAGCAACAATTCTTACTTACTTCTATCCGGAGGTTACTGTGGAGAAGATGAGTTCTTACAGAAAGAAGCAGTAAATGTTATCGCATAGGCACAGAAACTGTGGTATACTGTGTCTATGTGAAATGAATGTGTTTTACAAATCGTAATTTGTCGAACTAGGCAAATTCCATTTTTTCTACCGTACAGATGTGGTATGACTACAAAAAAACTATAATTTGCCAGAGCACTAAATGAAGTTTATCATAAGGAGAATGTAGAAGAGATGCGCAGTGAACCTGTTTTTGATATACAACAAGCCACAAAGAATGATATATCAATAATTGAAGATATTTTCTTTGACGTGATAAGGTGGATGGATGAAAAAGACATTTCAAATAAATGGAATTCAGAGAATATCAAATGGGAAAATCTAAAAAAGGATTACAAAATATCAGACTTTTTTATCTTGTATTATAATAAATATCCTGCAGGGTGTATTGCAATCACAGATGAAGATAGAACATATTTTTCAAACTGTAAAAAAGGGGAAAATATATTCTTGCATAAAATGGCCGTAAAACGTAATTTTGCGGGAAATGATTTATCTACATATCTTATAAATTATGCAAAGAAGTATGCAGCTGAGAATAATAAAAAATCTATAAAACTTGATTGTAATATGAAGAGAGGAAAACTAAGAGAATTATATGAAAAAAATGGATTTGTTCTTGTAGGGCAACACGATTGTGGAAATAATTATATAATGGCACTTTATTCATACGATTTGTTATGAATTGTTTTTGATAAATTCAAGTTTGTCTGACTCACAACAATTTAATATCAAACTAATACAAGCACTTTAG
>OHAN01002158.1_pt1 | contig 14044 bp, 13 predicted proteins | sample 1577121 | NCBI WGS metagenome assembly OHAN01 (sample SAMEA3541554, study PRJEB24748) | human gut metagenome | biome: human gut; feature: human-associated habitat; material: faeces | place: China | collected 2012 | reverse complement strand
CCGGAGGACAGATTTCACAAAAAATCAGAGATTTTGTAGTGATTATACACAAATCGCGCCTGATTGTCAAATCCCGTGCAGCCGGCGGGGACTTCCAGCGCATTCCGCCGGTCCAGATAGCGCAGGAACTGGCGCGTCGCGGCCGAAATATGCGCCCGGCCGGGCAGCGCGCCCACCTCCGCCGAAAGGCGCGCATACTCCGCGCACAGCGCCCGCGCGTGCGGCAAAAGCCTCGCGCCGTCGCCCGTGAGCACCACGCCCGCCTTGCCGCACTCAAGCAGCGTCACGCCCCACTCCTGCTCCAGATCCGCGATCATGCGGCTGACACCCGACTGCGAATAGTGCAGCCGCTGCACGCGCTCGGCGCGGTGCTCATCCTCGGCGGCGCTGCGGGTGCCGAGTGCGTGCCCATGCTGCTGCAAAAGCACCAGAAGTGCTGAGCTGATCCGCACATTTAAAAACTGCGCACCGTCGGGTGCGCAGTTTTTCATGCAGGCGGCCGTGCAGTATCCGGGCTGACACCGGCAATCAGCTGATCGAAGCCCAACGGAGCAGGCTCGGTTTGGAAAGGAGGTGCAGCAGATGAATGCACAATGATTTTGGGATGCGGAGCATGAAAAATCGCCGCGAGCAACATGCAGTCCGCGACGTCTGGGCTTCCGCTCTCGGTTTTCGATCTTCGCCATCGGCGTCTCCGAAAAAGAGACACGAAAAAAGAGACACGCGCTCGCGTGTCTCTTTTTCTGGAGGCGCCACCCGGATTTGAACCGGGGGTCAAGGATTTGCAGTCCCATGCCTTACCACTTGGCTATGGCGCCAAAAAAATGGAGCGGGCAACGAGATTCGAACTCGCTACCTCCACCTTGGCAAGGTGGCGCTCTGCCAAATGAGCTATGCCCGCAAAATGGTGCCTCCGGTCGGAATCGAACCAACGACACGGGGATTTTCAGTCCCCTGCTCTACCAACTGAGCTACAGAGGCGTATGCAATTCAAAAACTGGTGGGAACAACAGGGCTCGAACCTGTGACCCCTTGCTTGTAAGGCAAGTGCTCTCCCGGCTGAGCTATGCTCCCGTTTCGCAGCTTGCTCATTATACAAGACGCCAAAAAAATTGTCAAGGGATTTTCGGTAATTTTTTCGGCAAATGTACATTTTCGGGGCGGCGGCGCCGCCCCGAACACGGTCAATCCGCTGCGGCGTCAGCGTTTTCGGCGTCGAGCAGCGTCTGCAGCTCCGCCGGGGTAAAGACATACTCCGCATCGCAGAACTGGCAGTGCACCTGCGTGTCCTTGCCCTCGGCGATCATGTCCTGCAGCTCCTGCACGCCGCACTGGCGCAGCGCCTGCTCCACGCGCGCACGCGAGCACGCGCAGCGATAGGCCATTGGGTGGCGCAGGACGATCTCGGGCTCCAGATCGCGCATGACCTGCGGAAGAATGGCGTCCGCCCCGTCCTCGTCGAGGATGGTCGTGAGCTGGTCCATCATGAAAATGTTGTCCTCGAGCTTTGTGATCAGATCCTCCGGCGCGCCGGGCATGAGCTGCACGAGAAAGCCGCCGGCCGCCTTGACGCTGTGGTCGGTATCGACAAGCACGCCGAGGCCGCAGGCCGCGGGGATTTGCTCGCTCTCGACGAGGTAGGCGGACAGGTCCTCCGCGATCTCGCCGCTGACGAGCTCCGTGCTGCCGATATACGGCTCGCGCAGGCCGATGTCGCGGCTGACGGTGAGCATGCCGTCCCTGCCGACGGCGCCGCCGACGTCGAGCTTGCCGTCCGGACGCGTGGGCAGATCGAACGCGGGGTTCGAGACCATGCCGCGCACGTTGCCCTCGCTGTCCGACACGGCGATGATGCTGCCGAGTCCTCCGCCGCCGCTGATGCGCAGCGTGAGCGTGCCGTTTTCCTCCTTGAGCAGGTCGCCGAGCATCGACGCTGCGCACAGGCTGCGGCCGAGGGCGGCGATCGCCGTCGGGCTGCAGTGGTGGATGGCGTTGGCGCGCTGCACCGCGTCGCGCGCGGTGACGACCGAAATTTTCACAAAACCGTCTTTCGAGACGGCGCGGATGATCTCATCCATTGCTTTCACCTCAAAAATCTTTGAAATATAGTGTGTAGCTGTGTTTTGCCGCAGTAGGAGATTGCCCACGATTCAGACGCCGTATTCCAGGCTGCGCATCGCCGTGAGAAAAACGCGCCCGGCGTCCGCCTGCGGGCCGTCGCGCCGGACGGTCACGTCCAGAAAGCCCGCCTGCGCGAGCAGCTCCGTGAGCCGCTCCGGCGTGTGCGCATACTCAATGTGCTCCTCCGACGCGCGCGACCAGAGATCGCCCGCGCGCGTGAACAGATCCATGCCGTAGTGCATGGTCTGTGCAGCCGCGTCAAACTCCGCCCGCCAGAGGCACAGGACATCGTCCGTCTCGTCGACGAATGTGCCGCCGTCGAGCGCGCGGAACGATGCCGGGTCGCGGATGTCCAGGATGAGCATCCCGCCCGGGCGCACGAACAGGTGCAGCCGGTGCAGCACCTCCGGCAGCTCCTCCGGCGGCAGATAGTCAAACCCGTCGAGCGAGCAGTAGGCCGCGTCGACCGTGCCGTAAAGGTCGAGCTGCGACGCCTCCTGGCACAGCAGCAGCGGCGGCACCGCATCCGCGGGCAGGTCGGCATTGTGCGCCTGCGCCTGCATGAGCATGTCGGGCGAGCCGTCGGTCGCGATCATCTCGTACCCGCGCGCGGCCATCAGGCGCGTGAGCGTGCCCGTGCCGCAGCAAAAATCCAGCAGGGTGTGGCACGCGCCGCGCCCCTGCTGGAAACACTGCTCATAAAAGTCCGCAAACGCGGCATAATCCACATCGCGGGTCAGCGCATCGTACCACGCGGCAAGGGCGCCGTAAGCGCTCACGCCTGCTCCTCCGCAGATTTCTCAGCCTGCTCCTTGAGCCGGCCGAACACGATCTCATACCCGCCGGTGCCATACTGCAGGCTGCGGTTGACGCGGCTGATCGTCGCGCTCGAGGCGCCGGTCTTTTCCAGAATGTCGTTGTAGATCAGGCCCGCGTCGAGATACTGCGCCACCTGATAGCGCTGCTCCATAGCCTGCAGCTCCGTGACCGTGCACAGGTCATCGAAAAACTGCTTGCACTCGTCGACGGTCTTGAGCGTCAGGATGGCACGGTACATGTCATCGCAGCGCGGTTTTTTATGCTGTTTATTCATATGCGCTCCTTATTTCTCATCAGATATATGGATGCTGAAACACGATATTTTTCGGACATTATTCTACTCTAATTATTTAGGAAAGTAAAGAGGAAAACCGTCCGGAAATTTCATACGCCGGAATTACGGGTGTTTTACTTGCTTTTATACTATAAATAAGGTATGATATTTCTGTGGCAAACTGCTGCCGCACAAGCATCCCACCGCCCATTGCAACAGGAGGTTTTGTCTATGATCATTGCCGGGATCCCATTCACCATGCCGGCCATCTGGATCGGCCTGATCGTGATCTTTCTGATCGTCGAGGGGCTGACCGCCGGTCTGGTCACGATCTGGTTTGCCGTGGGCGCGCTCGCCGCGCTCATCGCCGCCATGTTCCACGCGCCGCTGTGGCTGCAGCTCGTGTGGTTTTTCGCCGTGTCGATCGCGGCCTTTGCCGTGACGCGCCCGCTGGTGAAAAAATATATCAACGGCCGCACCCAGCCCACGAACGCCGATATGCTCATCGGGCAGGAATGTCTCGTCACGGAGGATATCGACAACCTGACTGGCCGCGGCGCCGTCGCCGTCGGTGGGAAGGTCTGGACCGCCCGCGCGGAGACCGACGTCCCCATCCCCGCCGGGACCGCCGCCACCGTGCTGCGCATCGAGGGCGTCAAGCTCATCGTCACACCCGCCTGCGTGACCGCGGGCGCAAAAGAATAAGGAGGAATCACCATGCCATACGTTCTCTACGGAATCATCCTGATCGCGCTCATCATCCTCGTGCGCAACATCCGCATCGTCCCGCAGGCACAGGCCTATGTCATCACCCGCCTCGGCGCCTACAAGACCACGTGGGGCGTCGGCCTGCACCTGAAGATCCCGTTCATCGAGTCGGTCGCCAAGCGTCTGTCGCTCAAGGAGCAGGTCGCGGACTTCCCGCCGCAGCCCGTCATCACGAAGGACAACGTCACTATGCAGATCGACACCGTCGTCTACTACCAGATCACCGACCCGAAACTCTACACTTACGGCATCGAGCAGCCGATCCTCGCGATCGAGAATCTCTCGGCTACGACGCTGCGCAACCTCATCGGCGACCTCGAGCTCGACCAGTGCCTGACCAGCCGCGACATCGTCAACACCAAGATGCGCCAGATTCTCGACGAGGCCACCGACCCCTGGGGCATCAAGGTCAACCGCGTGGAGCTCAAGAACATTCTCCCGCCCAAGGAGATCCAGAACGCCATGGAAAAGCAGATGAAGGCCGAGCGTGAACGCCGCGAGGCCATCCTGCGCGCCGAAGGCGAGAAGCGCTCCGCCATCCTCATGGCCGAGGGCGAGAAGGAGTCCGCCGTGCTGCGCGCCGACGCGAAAAAGCAGGAGCAGATCCTTGAGGCGCAGGGCCGCGCCGAGGCCATTCTGACCGTGCAGCGCGCGACCGCCGAGGGCATCCGGCTCATCAACGAGTCCATGCCGTCCGACGCCGTCATCAAGCTCAAGAGTCTCGAGGCCTTCGCCGCCGCTGCCGACGGCCGCGCGACGAAGATCATCATCCCGTCCGAGATCCAGGGCGCTGCCGCGCTGGCGGCCGGTCTGGTCGAGAGCGTCAAGGGCGAGGCCCCGAACGCCTGACCCACAACCGAATTTACACCGACCCCGCGCCGGTCCCGGCGCGGGGTTTTCGGTAAGAAAGAGAGAGAACACATATGAAGCTTCCGTTTTTCAAGAAAAACAAGCCCGCCCCGGCGCCGGAGACCCCGGCCGCGCCGCGCGCGCCGTTCCCCTTCGCAGCGCCGGAGCAGTGCGAGCCCGTGCCCGCAATCCACATCGACGCGTGCGTGCTCGCCTTCCTGCGCAAGTACGACGCCGCGCCCGACCAGCTCGACACGCAGGAGCTCACCGACGCCCTGCTCGCCGCGATGCAGCGCGGCCTGCGCGGTGAGGCGGGCGGTCTGCCGATGCTGCCGGCCTACCTCGCGCCGCACGGCCACGTCACCGCCCCGGAGGACAAGCGCGTCGCCGTCATCGACGCCGGCGGCACGAACTTCCGCGTCGCCACCGTGCACTACGAGTTCGGTCAGCCGATCATCGAGGACGAGCGCACGCTGCCCATGCCCGGCTCGGAGCAGGACGCCGACTGGATGGACTTCATCCGGCTGGCGGCCGACGCGCTCGAGCCGCTGCTCGACCGGGTCACGCAGATCGGCATCTGCTTCAGCTACCCGGCGGAGAACACGCCGGAGCTGGACGCGAAGGTGCTCGGCATGACGAAAGAGGTGCAGCTGACCGGGTGGGAGGACCACCTCGTGGGCGCGGATCTGGCCGAGGAGCTCGAACGCCGCGGCTGCACGAAGCTGCCCATCACCGTCATCAACGACACCCCGGCCACGTACCTGAGCGGCTCGACCACCATCGCCAACAACTACGCCAACGGCTTTGCCGGGCTTGTCAACGGCACGGGCACGAACACGTGCTGCCTGCTGCCGGTGCGCGCGATCGAAAAGCTCGGCCGCGACGCCGACGGCGAGATGCTCGTCAACCTCGAGTCCGGCTCGTTCACCGACGTGCCGCAGAGCGCGTTTGACAAGGCGCTCGACGCGGCCTCGGCCGCACCGGGCGCGTACCGGTTCGAGAAGATGACGAGCGGCCGCTACCTCGGCGAGCTCAGCCGCCTGGCGCTCATCGCCGCAGCGAACGACGGCCTGTTCGCACCAGAGACGGCGGATAAGCTCTCCGCGCTCGACGTGCTGACTGCCGCCGACGCGGACGCCTTCGGCGCAGACCCGGACTGCGGCGCCATCGCAGCGCTGAGCGATGCGGCGGATGCCGACCGCAAGACCGCCGCCATGGTCATTCAGAGCGTGTTCGGCCGCGCGGCGAAGGCGATCGTCGCAAATATTGCGGCCATCGTTTTCCTGACCGACGGCGCGAAGAACCGCTACCGCCCGATGGTCGTGGCCGTGGACGGGTCGCTGTTTCGCTACTCGACGCTCCTGCGCCCGGCCGTCAGCGAAGAGCTCGAGGCATTTCTCGTGCAGAAGCACCAGCGCTACTGCGTGTGCAAGCCCGTACCGAACGCTTCCGCCATCGGCACGGCCGCCGCGTCCCTGCTGCAGGACTGATACAAGGCAGAAAAAGCCGGATGTCACAGACATCCGGCTTTTTGCGTCTAAGTGGTGATGATTTGACGAATATGGCGCAAAACCATGCAATGAGTGGGGAAACGTTCGCATCCGGCCCATGCTCTTTTCCGGCTCCGTTTCGGACCTGCGGGTTCATTTGAGCGGCTTGTTGCGCTCGTCCCAGAGGTAGTTCGTGTTGCGCCACAGGAAGGTCAGCAGCTCATGCCGGTAGCGCTCGGGGTCGACCTGCGCGGACATGGCGTGCTCCGCGCCGGGGATGACGATGAGCCGCTGCGGCCGCCTGCAGGCGGCGAGGTTGCGCTCGCTGTGGTGCAGGGGGACGAAGGTATCCGCGTCGCCGTGGAAAAACAGGATAGGCAGGTCGAGCGCCGCCATGCCGGGCGTGGTATCGACGGCGGCGAAGTCCAGCCCATTGCGGCGCAGGATGCGCACGCAGGCGCGCGCGAGCGGCTTTTGCAGCCAGCGCGGCACATTTGTGCCGTGGCGCACAGCGTCCGCGACCTCGCGCTCAAAGCTGGAGTAGCCGCAGTCGGCCACGACGCAGGCGAGCTCCCCCTTCAGCTCCGGCAGCTGCGCCGCCAGCAGCACCGACGCCGCACCCATGGACACGCCGTAGAGCGCGATGGGCCGCTGCACGCGCGAGTGCTCCCGCACCCAGTGCACCCACTGGGCGATGTCATAGCGCTCGAGCTGGCCGAACGTGAGGCACTTGCCCTCGCTCAGGCCGTGCGCGCGCTCGTCGATGAGCAGCAGGTTGCAGCCGCCGGAGGCGTACAGCGCCGGAAACTGGGCGCTGAAATCGTGCTCGGCGTGGCTGTGGTAGCCGTGGCAGAGGATGACCGTGGCATGCGCATGGGGCACGCGGTAGAGCCGCGCGTGCAGGCGCGTGCCGTCGGGCGCAGGGGTGAACACGTCCTCGTGCGGCTGCTCCCGCATGGCCGCAACGCCGGCGCGCACGCGCGCGAGCGCCGCCCTGCCCTGCTCGGACTCGGCCGTCCAGCCCTGCTTGCGCAGGACGTGCTGCTCCCACGCGGCCTGGGCGTCCGCGCGCTCCGGCACGCGGCCAAGTGACTTTGCCAGCACGCGCTGCTCGATATACCACACGAGCAGCCACACCAGCGCCGCCAGCGCCGCCGCGCCCAGCAGGCACAGCAGCACAATCCAGATCGGCTTCATAGATGCTCCTCCGGTGCGGCACACAGATCGAGCACGATCTTCTGCGCCAGCAGCAGGCCCGCGCTGGCCGGCACCCACGGCAGCGAGCCGGGCACGCTCCGGCGGCCCGGCGGCGGGGCGCAGAGCGCCTCCGGCGTCATGGCAGGCTCCGGACTGAACACGACCGCGTGGTGCGTGATGCCGGCGCTGCGCAGCTCGCGGCGCATGACGCGCGCGAACGGGCAGCCGCTCGTCTGGCTGATGTCGCAGAGCTCGAACCGGCTCGCGTCCATCTTGTTGCCGGTGCCGAGCGCCGACACGATGGGGATGCCGCGCGCGTGCGCGGTGCGGATCAGGTCTACCTTGCAGGACACGAGGTCGATGCAGTCAGCAATATAATCATACTCCGTGTCGAAAAACCATTCCCGTGTCGTCGCCTCGTAGCGTTCCATACGCGCATCGACGGCGATGTCAGGGTGGATGTCGTGCACGCGCGCGGCCATGACGGCCGCCTTCGGCTGACCGATCGTGGAGTGCAGCGCGCAGCACTGGCGGTTGAGGTTACTCTCGCTGACGGTGTCCTCGTCCACGAGCGTGAGCGCGCCGACGCCGGCGCGGGCCAGCGCCTCGGCGCACCAGCTGCCCACGCCGCCGAGGCCGAGCACCGCCACGCGGCTGCTGCGCAGGCGCGCGAGCGCGGCCTCGCCGAGGAGCATCTGCGTGCGGATGGTCTGCTCGGTCATAGCGCGCCCTCCCGCTCGAAGGTCACGACGAAGTCCGTGCCGTCATAGCCCGCCTCCGCGACCTCCCAGCCGGCTTTCTCCTCGGTCTCGAGCGCGTCGGCAAGGGCGCGCGCATCGAGTACGGTCGTGTCATAGCGCTGTGTTTTTGTTCTGGTCATGGCTGTTCCTCCATTGAAAGCTGAAAAAAAGAGCCGTCCGGCTTGCTCAAAAGCGCAAGCCGTCGCCATCCGGCATTTTGCGCGGCAAAAATGCGGATGCATAAAATCTCATTCGAGGCGGGCGCTTCGCCCCCTCGAGCTCCCCCGCTGCTCTGTCGACATGGAGCAGCCGCACTTTATGATAGACGCAGAGCCGCCCATCGGGCGGCTCTGTCGCATATCTCGCATATCTGGCGTGTGTCTGATTTATCCGACGTACTTCATGCCCTTGAGCTCGGTGCTGGTCCAACCGTCGAAGAACGTGTCCTCCCAGGCGCTGAAATCGTCCGTGCGCAGCGCCTGATCACCGAGGTAATCGCAGTAGCGCTCGCCCTGGCCGACGTAGTACACGAGGTGGTAGCCGCAGTAGGAATCGCTCTCGTTAAAGACGATGCTCACATCGCCCGGCTGGCGCGCGGGGTCGAAGCAGAAATCGTTGAACTCCTGCACCATCTGGCCTTTGTAGACATGCTCATACAGGCCGCCCTTCGTGTTCGACCCGCTGTCCTGGCTGAAGGACTCGGCCAGCTGCGCAAAGTCGTCCTCGGTCTGGCCGCTCTGCGTCCAGCGCTCGTAGACGTCGTCGATTGCGTCTTTCGCCTTCTGCTTATCCTCGTCGGAATACGTGCCGTCGCTGTCGCTGTCCTCGGCCTTGATGAGGATATGGCGCACATTGACGGTGTTATACTGGTTGTTGTCGCGGCTCTCGAAGAGCACAACGTAGTAGCCGCTGTTCTCCTGCTCCACGACGGTCACGTCATTGGCGTGGCGGTCGGCGCTGTAGAGCCAGTCGGCGTACACGGCGGAACTGAAGCCCGAGCCCTTGGTGTCGGTATTGTCCGTGACGCTCGGCGCAGTGGCCGCGCCGTCCTCGGACTCCTTGGCGGGCACGTTGGCCTCGACAGCGGCGGCGAAGCTGTCCGCGTCATGCGTGGCAGCGGCGATCTTGTCGGCCGTGGCCTTGGCAGCCGCCATCGTGGCGTCCGTGGTCTTGGAGGTCGTGTTGCCGTCGTCGCCCGTGGTATCTTCCGTGTCGGCCTGAACGAAGTAGTACTGATAGCTGTAGGTGTCGTAGGCGTTGGCGTTCTTGGCGTAGCTGGCCTCGATCTCCTCGGGCGTATAGGTGTAGCTGTCGTACTGCTGCTGCGAATACTTCGTGGCAAGCTGGCTCAGCTCCATCATGTGGCGCACGACCTTCTTGGTCGCGCCGTTGCCGTAAGCCGCCTGGAGATACTTGCTGACGGAGTTGTACTTATACTGCTTGGCAGCGAGCTCGATGTAGGAAAACTGCTCGTCGATCTCGTGCTGGTCGTCCTCGTCGAGCGTGACGCCGGCCTTCTCGGCGGCATCGCACAGCGCCGTGACCTGCACCAGGTTCTTCTTGGCAGCGTCTTTGAAATAATCGTCCCAGGTGTCAAACTCGTCGCTGATGCCGCACTTCTGCTCATCGAGCGCCTTTTTGGTGTCCAGATTGACGGCGCTCAGGTAGCTGCCGTACTGGTTGCAGAACGTGAGATAGGCGGAACGGTAGGCATAATTGACCTCCGCCGAGGAATACTTCACATCGCCGACCTGCAGCGCGGGACGCGCGGTGTAAAAGAGGCTGGAGTTGCCGATCAGAATCGCGGCGACGAGCAGCACGACGATGATCGAGCCGACCGTCCACTTGATCTTGCTTTGCTTGCGCTCTTTGGCTTCCTTCTGCGAGGCGACCTGGCGGCGCTCCGTGCCCAGCGCACGCTCGTCTGTGCGGCGCTTCTTGTCCTGGGATGCACTCATTCGTGATTCACCTTATCCTTTGAAAATAGTGTTGCCCGCGGAGACAAGCTCCGGTTGCGGAAAATATGCATAGATTATAGCGCAATCGGCCGAGGGTTTCAAGTTCTTTCTATTTCCACGGCGCCGGTTCGTGCATTTTTTCGCACCGGTGCGCATACAATGGCCGTATGCGAATCTACCGGGAGGTGAAAACACATGGGCCAGGACCTCGACGACTGGATCTTCGGCGGTCAGAGCGCCGCTCCGAGCGACCGCTGAACCAAAGCTGCTGCCGCTGTGCGCCGACGGACACGCACGGCGGTTTTCCTTTTGCGCGCCGCCGCAGAGGATCTGCCAGCGCCCCGCGTTGCAGGGGGCGTTGGCGCGAGGCAGGAAAATTCGGCGTTTTTGCCGAACATTCTGCCTGATTTTTGTTTATTAAATCATTGACAAAAAGAAAACGAACTGCTATACTGTAGCCAGAACCAGGGAAGAGCAGCAGCCCCTCACGAGGGGCAGCGCCTTTAGAATACAGGTTCAGCGGAATCGATGGAGGTGAGTCCGATGTACTGAATCGTCCGGAAGCAGACAGGGTTCTGTGGCTCCGGAGACGGCACGCAGTGGTGCGGAATCTTGCAAACGCATGTTCCTTCCCAGCGGTCGGAGTCCGCGTGCAGCGCAAAGCCTCTGCACACGGCAGGAAACGAAAACAAAAGGAGGTTCGGGTGATGGAACCGAACATGGCAGGATAGCCCCTTGTTCCGATGTTGGAGCAAGGGGCTATCTTTTTGCCTGAAAGACAAAAAGATAGCCCGATTTCATACGAGGCGGACCTTGCCCCCGCGCGCTCCCCTGCGATCGTGCCGACGTGCACAGCACACGAAACACCGTATCCGCCGAACCGGGTTCGGCACCTTCTCCTCGAGGAAAAGGCTTTGTTACCATGTCCAAGATGTTTACATAATTCTAGTTTACATAAGTTCGGATATGTAACAGCAAACAAACACCTCATCCGTCGCAACGCGCTGCACTGCAGCACATTTTGCTTAGGAGAAGGCGCTGTTGTCGCGTCCAAGAAATTTACATAATATTGTTTACGTAATTATAGCTATTCGCACAGCAATGCAATCGCTGCCGTGATGCAGCCGGTCAGGACGCTCAGGTCGGCCGTGTTCCAGATGATGCGCCGGAAAAACGGGATAACCGCCCGCGGCAGGTACACATAGTCCGTGACCGACCCGCGTGCCCATCGTTCGATGAGGTTGGCCAGCGCGCCGCCGAGCATCAGGCCCATGCCGATCTGCAGCACCGTGCCGCTCCGGCGGCAGACGCACACGGACGCCACGGCCGCGAGCGCGGCGGCGGACGCGGTCTGCAGTGCAGTCGCCACCCGCGGCTTTTGCGCGAGCCTGCTGCACAGCAGGCCCCGGTTGTGCGCCCGGCGCAGCTGCACGCGCGACCCGACGCGCAGCGGAAAGGCCTCGGCCGGCAGGGCGTTGATCTTTCGGCGGATGACCGCCTCGGCCGCCAGCACGGCCGCTGCCGGCACAACGGTTTTCCACATGGTGGGGTTCCCCCTTTGGATTGGAAATGTCTGCGCGCATTGTAGCACAAAAGCGCCTGTGTGAAAAGGTTCACAGGAAAAGTTTCCGTTTTGGGGTTTACAGGCGCGGCGGGATGGTGTAAGGTGTTTTCAGAGAAATGTAGTATAGATACGGATCAAGGTCGAGAAATTTTAGTCAAAAAGGAGAACCTGACAACATGGAACTGACGCAAAACCCGTCCGTACTGGAGCTGGTGCGGCAAACTGCCGAACTCACGACCCCGAAAGAGATCGTCTGGATCGACGGCTCGGAGGCCCAGCTCGAATCCCTGCGCAAAATCGCCGTGGAAACCGGCGAGCTCATCAAACTCAATGAAGAAAAGCTGCCCGGCTGCTATCTCAACCGCAGCGACGTCAACGACGTGGCGCGTGTCGAGGGCCGGACATTTATCTGCTCCAGAACCCGCGAAGAGGCCGGCCCCACAAACAACTGGATGGATCCGGACGAGATGAAGGCCAAGCTGCACGAGATTCTGCGCGGCGCCATGGCCGGCCGCACGATGTATGTCATCCCCTACGCCATGGGCGTGATCGGCTCCCCGTTTGCCAAGTACGGCATCGAGGTCACGGACTCGATCTACGTCGTGCTGAACATGGCCATCATGACACGCATCGGCACGAAGGTGCTCGACGCGCTCGGCGACAGCGACGACGTCATCCTCGGCGTGCACTCCAAGGTCACGCTCGATCCCGAGAATCGCTACATCGTCCACTTCCCGGAGGAAAACAAGATCATCTCCGTCAACTCCAACTACGGCGGCAACGTGCTGCAGGGCAAAAAGTGCTTCTCGCTGCGCATCGCCTCCGTGCTCGGCCGCCGCGAGGGCTGGCTGGCTGAGCACATGCTTATCCTCGGCATCCAGAACCCCAAGGGCGAAGTTCGCTATGTGACGGGCGCGTTCCCGTCTGCGTGCGGCAAGACGAACCTCGCCATGCTCATCCCCCCCGAGGGCTACCGCAAAAACGGCTGGAAGTGCTGGACCGTCGGCGACGACATCGCCTGGCTGCGCGTCGGCCCGGACGGCCGCCTCTGGGCTGTGAACCCCGAAAACGGCTTCTTCGGCGTCGCCCCCGGCACGAGCCAGAAGTCCAACCCGAACGCGCTCGCATCCACGAGCAAAAACACCATCTTCACGAACGTCGTGCTCAACGAGGACGACATGACCGTCTGGTGGGAGGGCATGACCAAGCAGCCGCCCAAGGGCCACCTGCGCAACTGGAAGGGCGAAGTCTGGGACGGCAGCGACGGCACGCGCGGCGCGCACCCGAACAGCCGCTTCACCGCCCCGGCGGAGAACTGCCCGTGCATCAGCGAGGAATTTTTCAAGGGCACCGGCGTGCCGATCAGCGCGATCATCTTCGGCGGCCGCCGCGCAAAGACCGCTCCGCTGGTCTATCAGTCCCGCGACTGGGCGCACGGTGTGTTCGTCGGCGCGACGATGGCGTCCGAGACGACGGCCGCCGCGACCGGCGCCGTGGGCGTTGTGCGCCGCGACCCGATGGCCATGCGCCCGTTCTGCGGCTACAACATGGCCGACTACTGGCAGCACTGGCTCGACATGGGCGAGAAGCTGCCGAACGCGCCGAAGATCTTCAACGTCAACTGGTTCCGCACCGACGACAACGGCCGCTTCCTGTGGCCGGGCTTCGGCGACAACCTGCGCGTGCTCGAGTGGATCCTCAAGCGCTGCTTCGACGAGGTAGGCGCGGACGAGACGGTCATCGGCTACGAGCCGAAGCCCGAGGACATCAACCTCGACGGCAGCGGCGTGACGGTCGAGACGCTCAAGGCGCTGCTGACGCTCGACGCCGAGAGCTGGCGCGAAAACTGCGCAGGCATCCGCGAGTATTTCGAGCAGTTCGGCGACAAGCTGCCGCACGAGCTGCGCGAGGAGCTCGAGGCGCTGGAAAAAGCGTTCGCCGAGTAACCCATACATAAAAAATCCCGCTGTCCAACCGGACAGCGGGATTTTTTGCGTGCGTCAAAAAGCCTCGCAGAGTTTGCGCCCGCAGCTTTTTCAAGCGAAAGCCCGTCTCGTCGGAGCTAAAACAGCATCGACGCCGCGCCATACGTCACGACGGCGACAATGATGCCGGCCGTGACGACGCCGAGCGCGATCGGCGGGAAGGCCTCCTTGACGCGCATCTCCAGCATGGCCGCGATGAGCGAGCCCGTCCACGCGCCGGTGCCCGGCAGCGGGATGGCCACGAAGAGAAACAGGCCCCAGAAGCGCGCACGGCGCACG
>OHAN01002155.1_pt1 | contig 14062 bp, 7 predicted proteins | sample 1577121 | NCBI WGS metagenome assembly OHAN01 (sample SAMEA3541554, study PRJEB24748) | human gut metagenome | biome: human gut; feature: human-associated habitat; material: faeces | place: China | collected 2012 | reverse complement strand
AATAAAATGCTGTTTGAATTTCATAATGGGATCACTGCGATCGTTGGACCAAACGGAAGTGGAAAAAGTAACGTAGCAGATGCAGTCCGCTGGGTTCTTGGTGAGCAAAGTGCCAAGCAGCTTCGTGGTGCAAAGATGGAAGATGTCATTTTTGCCGGAACACAGCTTCGTAAACCACAGGGGTTTGCCTATGTTGCGATTACGATCAGCAATGAAGATCATAAATTAAATGTGCCATATGAAGAAGTCAAGATCGCCCGGCGTGTATATCGTTCCGGTGAAAGCGAATATCTGTTAAATGGCGCTTCCTGCCGCTTGAGAGATGTACAGGAGCTTCTTTTTGATACCGGTATCGGTAAAGAGGGCTATTCGATCATCGGACAGGGACAGATTGATAAGATTTTAAGTGGTAAACCGGAAGAAAGACGTGAGCTTTTTGATGAAGCTGCCGGAATCGTAAAATACAAGAAAAGAAAAGCAGCAGCAGAAAAGAATCTGGAAGAAGAGAGACAAAATCTTGTTCGTGTCGAGGATATCTTATCCGAATTAGAAAAACAGGTAGATCCGTTAAGGGAGCAATCGGAAAAAGCCAAGGAATATCTGGCTTATAGAGACGAACTTCGTAATCTGGATATCAATTTATATTTAAAAGAATATAACCATATGCAGGAAGAAATCAAAGAAGTCGAAAAGAAACAGGAAATTGCGGCAAAAGATCTCGAAGATGCCGGAAAAGAGTTAGATCAGACAAAAGAAGAATACCGCAAAGTAGAAGAAAAGTTAGAAGAATATAATAGAAAGATCGATCAGCACAAAGATCAGCTTACGACAGATAAGATGCTTCTGACACAGTCAGAAAGTGATATTAAGGTGTTGCAGGAACAGATCCATGCAGTCAGACAAAACAAAGAGCATACACATGATCTTGTAGACTCTTTGAATCAGAGATTAGAACGTGCAAGAAAAGAAAAAGAAGAGTATCTTGCACAAAAAGAAGAGTTAGAACAAAGCATCGCCTCATTACAGAGCAGTCAGCAGGCAATGGAAAAAGAAGCATTAGAGCTGTCAGAACAGATTAGAATTTTAGAAGATAAAATTGCAGAAAATAATAAAAAGAAGATCACATTTTTAAATGATAATACCAATGTAGTATCAGAACAGCAGCGTATGAAAACGCTTTTAGAGCAGAATAATTTAGAAAAAGCGAAATTGACAAAACGCATTCTGGAGAACAAGTCAGAAGCGTCTGTTTTGACAGAAACATTAGAAAAAGAAAAGTCCGTTTATGATGATGTTACAAAGAAGCTTACTGAAATGGATAACATTTATCAGGAGCATCAAAGACAGCAGGAGCATTTAGACAGAGAAATGGACAATTTAAGACGGGAACACCGTGATACGCAGCAACGTTATCATATGGAACATTCCCGTTTAGAATCATTGAGAAACCTAACCGAGCGTTATGACGGATTTGGTCAGAGTATTAAGCGTGTGATGGAGCAAAAAAAGCAATATCCGGGAATTATCGGTGTTGTCGCGGATATCATTCGTGTACAGAAAGAATATGAACTTGCAATTGAGACTGCATTGGGTGGAAGTATCCAGAATATTGTTACTGACAATGAGCAGACAGCAAAAGCAATGATTGCACATTTAAAGAAAAACAAATATGGACGAGCTACGTTTCTTCCTCTTACAAATATGCGGGCGAAACCTGTGAATCTGTCAGGTAATCTGATGGCAGAGCCGGGTGTGATCGGTATGGCATCTACTTTGGTATCCGGTGAAGAACGTTTCTCGAATCTGATTGAATATCTGCTTGGAAGATTTGTTGTTGTGGATCATATTGACCATGCGATTGCATTAGCAAAGAAATATCATCATACGATCCGTATTGTGACAAAAGAAGGAGATCTGTTGAATCCCGGCGGTTCAATGTCCGGTGGTGCTTTCCGTAACAGTAACAATCTGCTAGGCCGCAGACGGGAAATGGAAGATCTTGAAAAACGTTCCGAAGAACTTAAAAAAGCGTTAAAAGAATTGTCTCTTGATATGACGCAAAAAGAAAAGCAGTCCGAAGAGATCGAAAAGAAGATGGCAGATCACAGAAATATCAGACAGGAGCTTAGTTTAAAGCAAAATACAGCCAGATTACATTATGATCGTGCCAAAGAAGATCTGGAGAAAAATCAGGAAAAACTCGATCTGATCCAGATTGACAGTAACAGGATAGAAGAACGTAAGAATACACTGCATCAGGATATGGAAACAATCAATCAGAAGATGCATTTGAATGAACAGGAACGACAGCACTGTGAAGAAGAAAATAAAAAATATAATCAGGAGTTAGAACAAAAGAAAGCATTATGGCAGGAAGAAAGTCAGAAAAAATCGTCTATGGCATTGACGATGAATCAAAAGACGCAGTCGTGCCGGTTCTTGTGTGATAATATCGAACGTCTGGAACATTCGATGTCAGAACTGAACCGGGAATTAGAAGAGGTTGCCAGAAACGGAGAAGATGCTGACAGACAGGTGCTGCAAAAAGAACAGGAAATTCTTGCAAAAGAAAAGCAGATGGAAGACGAACGGGAAGAGATTTCTAAATTAAAAGTTCTGATCGAAGAAGTAACAAAAGAAAGAGATGCCTGTAACGAATTGCATAAAGGATTTTTTGCAAAACATGAAGAACTTGCAGAAAAGAAGAGTGCATTGGATCGCGAATGTTTCCGTTTGCATAACCAGGCAGAAAAGATTGCCGAGCGTCTTGACAGCCGGACAAACTATATGTGGGAGCAGTATGAACTGACCTATCATAAGGCAGAAGAGCTTCAGGTAAAAGTGGATGTATCATTTGCGGAAATGAAAAACCAGATCAGCCGGTTAAAAAATCAGATGAAAGCCTTAGGAGATGTCAATATTAATGCGATCGAACAGTTCAAAGAGGTAGAAGAACGATACACTCTTTTGAATGGTCAGCATGATGATCTCGTGGAGGCTGCGGAGGTATTGGTCGGTATTATTGAAGAACTTGATACGGAGATGCGAAAGCAGTTTGAAATACAATTTGCTGAGATACGTAAACGATTTGATCAGGTGTTTAAAGAGCTTTTTGGTGGTGGCCGCGGTACATTGGAATTAACGGAGGAAGAAGATATTCTGACTGCCGGAATCCGTATCGTAGCACAGCCGCCCGGAAAGAAATTACAAAATATGATGCAGCTTTCCGGTGGAGAAAAAGCATTGACAGCGATTGCATTACTTTTTGCAATACAAAGTTTAAAACCTTCTCCATTCTGTCTGTTAGATGAGATTGAGGCAGCACTGGATGATTCGAATGTAGACCGTTATGCGGAATATTTACATAAACTTACAAAAGATACACAGTTTATTGTGATCACACATCGTCGTGGTACGATGAATGCAGCAGATATCCTTTATGGTATTACGATGCAGGAAAAGGGCGTATCAACGTTAGTATCCGTCAATCTGTTGGATGAAAAAGAGATTGCCGATTAGAGGAGGAAAGAGATGAGCGAGAAAAAAGGTTTTTTGGGTAAACTGATCAGTGGCCTGACTAAGACAAGAGATAATTTAAAATCAGGAATTGATTCTATTTTCAGTGGTTTTTCTGAAATTGATGAAGATTTTTATGAAGAATTAGAAGAAGTATTGATCATGGCAGATATCGGAGTAGCTACAACAGAAAAGATCATTGATGATCTGAGAGAAAAGGTCAAAGAACAAAAGATCAAAGAAATTTCCGTATGCAGAGAGCTTTTGATCCGTTCGATCAAAGAGCAGATGCGTGTAGAAGAGACTGCCTATGAGTTTGAGCATGAAAAATCAGTTGTTTTACTGATTGGTGTCAATGGTGTCGGCAAGACAACTTCTGTTGGCAAGTTAGCCGGACAGTTAAAAGCACAGGGAAAGAAAGTTATTCTTGCCGCAGCGGATACATTCCGTGCTGCTGCGATCGAACAGCTCACAGAATGGTCAAACCGTGCCAATGTGGAATTGATTGCAGGACAGGAGGGCGGTGATCCGGCAGCAGTTGTTTATGATGCAGTCAACGCAGCAAAAGCAAGAAAAGCAGATGTATTGATCTGTGACACAGCGGGAAGACTTCATAATAAGAAGAATCTGATGGAAGAACTTCGTAAGATCAACCGGATCATTGACAGAGAATATCCTGAGGCACATAGAGAGACACTCGTTGTCTTGGATGGTACAACAGGACAGAATGCTTTAGCACAGGCAAAGCAGTTTGGTGAAGTAGCCGACATCACAGGTATTATCTTGACAAAGCTTGATGGAACAGCCAAAGGCGGCATTGCGATCGCTATTCAGTCAGAGATGCATATTCCGGTGAAATATATCGGAATCGGTGAAAAGATTGAAGATTTGCAAAAATTTGATGCGGATGCTTTTGTAGATGCACTCTTTACAACATCAGAGCATATGGAGTAGAATAAAAGGTAACTGTTTTCAAAACCACATGGTAAAAAGGGGATGACGGAAGGATCAGAAAGCGGACAGGTTTACAGATCCACTGTTTTCCTATATATTAGATATGATAGAATGGTCAGAATGGAGGAAACCATATGTTGACATTAGAAAAATTTGAGGAAGCTTCTGAAAAAGTAAAAGAAGTGGTATTACCTACCAATCTTATTTATAGTGAATACTTTTCGGCACAGACCGGAAATAAAGTATATTTAAAACCGGAAAATATGCAATATACAGGTGCTTATAAAGTAAGAGGTGCTTACTATAAAATCAGCACACTGAGCGAAGAAGAGAGACAGAAAGGTCTGATCACAGCCTCAGCAGGAAACCATGCACAGGGCGTTGCCTATGCAGCAAAAGAGTTTGGTGCAAAGGCAGTGATCGTTATGCCGACGACCACACCGCTGATCAAAGTAAACCGCACCAAGGGCTACGGTGCAGAAGTGGTTCTCTATGGAGATGTCTATGATGAGGCCTGTGCCTATGCACTGGAACTGGCAGAAAAAGAAGGCTATACCTTTATCCATCCGTTCGATGATCCGGCTGTTGCAACCGGTCAGGGAACGATCGCAATGGAGATCATCAAAGAACTGCCGCTGGTTGATTATATCCTTGTTCCGATCGGAGGAGGCGGACTGGCAACCGGTGTCTCCACACTGGCTAAGATGCTCAACCCGAACATCCGCGTGATCGGTGTGGAACCGGCAGGGGCAGCCTGCATGAAAGCTTCCCTTCAGGCAGGAGAAGTTGTGACACTGCCAAATGTCAATACGATCGCAGACGGCACGGCTGTTAAGACACCTGGCAAAAATGTGTTCCCGTATCTGCAGAAAAACCTCGATGATATCATCACCATTGAGGACGATGATCTGATCGTTGCCTTTCTTGATATGGTTGAAAACCACAAGATGATCGTAGAAAACTCCGGACTTCTGACCGTGGCAGCCCTGAAATATCTGGATGTAAAAGACAAAAAAGTGGTATCGATCTTAAGCGGCGGAAACATGGATGTGATCACCATGTCTTCTGTTGTACAGTTAGGTCTGATCCAGAGAGACCGTATCTTTACCGTATCTGTTCTGCTTCCGGACAAAGCAGGAGAGCTGGTTCGTGTGGCAACCGTTATTGCAAATGAACAGGGAAATGTCATCAAACTGGATCACAATCAGTTTGTAAGCACGAACCGCAATGCAGCCGTAGAGCTGAAGATCACACTGGAAGCATTTGGAACGGATCACAAAGAGCGCATCGTCAATGCCCTCAAAGAGCATGGCTATAATCCGAAAGTGATTCGCCCGAATCTTTAAAAGTCCAGCGGTGCGATGTCAAGAGATAAATAACACAAAAAACATATATTTTTGTATATATCTCATGAAGACAAAAAACATCCACCTAAGCCCTGTCGTTCAAATTTTTAAAAATGAGCAGGGCGTAGCTCATCAGCAAGTAGATGGAATCTACTTTGCTGGACAGTATAGGCGATTGTCTTTCAGCAGTCGAAAGACTAAGCGCACAAATTTACGGGCAGTTAATGCGAGTGCACGTTTGTGTTGGCATCTATTTACCTCTTTATATTTGAGGTGGTAGAAGTCGCTGTATTCCTTGTCGCATCTTACAAGAGAAAATGCAGCTTCACACAGATAGTACTTTAAAAATCGGTTGCCGGATGGAATGAGCCGTGTAACTTCGGACTCGAAGCCACCGGACTGGTGTTGCTTCCAGGCAAGTCCTGCATATTTAGCAAGAGCAGCCTGACTGTTAAAACGATTGATATCGCCAATTTCAGCCATGATTCCGGCTGAATAAACAGGTCCGATACCCGGAATGGATATCAATACGTTTGGCAAGAGTTCCATTTGGGCTTTAATAGCTTTATCGAACTCTTTTATTTGAGATTCCAATGCCTTCATGGAGGTTATGGATATGGAAAGCACCTGATTGACAGAATCATTTACCGTTTTTGGTAAACGGTAAGAATTGCGGGCAGCTTTCTGTATGGCTTTGGCTACTGCATCAGGATCAGGAAAACGATTCTTTCCTTTTTCAATGATAAAGTCAGTAAGCTCATGTAAGTCCATATTTGCCAGTGCTTCTGCGGATTCAAATTCATCGTAGACAGCAAGGGCGGTAGTGCTGAAGGTATCGCTGAAGACCTTCTCCTGCGTCATCGTAGAATACTTCTTGAACAGCACATTCATAAATCGCTGCTTTTCTTTTACCAAATTTTGAACAGCGAAGAAGCGTGCCCGTGTGAGGTTTTGGAGAGCTTTGTAACGATAGTCTCCCATATATACCTCTTTGTTGATTCTACCGAAACGCAGGCAGTCAGCAATAACAAAAGAGTCCACATAATCATTCTTTGGAAGGTCATTATAAGCGTCATGAAACTTTTTGACTTGCTTAGGATTGAGGACATGAATCTTTCTGTTAAACGCTGCCAGAGTGGCATCTTCTCTTAAGAAGTACACGAGATTGTCTCCATAAACAGAGGTTGCTTCAAGACCGATTAGAACCGTGTCAAGGGAATGTGAAGTTAAAGCAGAAAGAATTCTTTTTACCAACTGGGTGGAACCTTCGTGTGAGTTTGCAACAGAAAAATTACTGTGCTTATCACCATTTGGAAGCATTAAGTAAACGACATTGGATTTGCTGCTTACATCAATACCGACGTAAAGTGTGTTCATTGTAATCACCTTCTTTCGTTGTAGATTAAAGTGTTCAATCGGCTTGGTAAAACCCATGATCATGGAGCATCGACACCCTCGCATATAAGAATCCAGCTTAAGATGGACAGATGCGAAACCACACTGCTAGATGGTAGTCCATGTACTTAAGCAAACAGCCAGCCGGTTTGAAGCTAACTTCCATGTCAGGGGAACAGACTTTCAATGAAGCAACCATTACTGGTTCAACAGGGGTGAAAAGAACTATTACCTGATTGACACTGGGACAATTATATCATGGGCTTTGCTAAGCCTATTGAACAATATTTATTTGGTAACTAGATACATGTATGTATCTAAAAGATATTATACGAGGATGTACAACTATGAATTATACAGAAAGAGCAAAACAGCTCGGTTTTTCAGCTGCAGCTGTTATGGACACGAAAAATCTGGTTTTCAAACCGGAGTACCGCGTTTTCTGCGAGGAGAATCGATGCGGAAATTATGATCGGAATCCTGCTTGTCCACCGGAAAGCGGAAGCGTGGAAGAAATGAAAGAAAAAGCATTATCCTACAACAAAACACTTGTCTTACAGACAACGCAAAGCAATGATATGGATTATAAAAAAGCAAAACTTGTCCACAACAGGCTGACAGAATCTCTGGCAGAAGAGATGAAAAAAGACGGAAAAAGTGATCTTTTGATCATGACTGCCGGTCCGTACAGGCATCATTCCTGTATGTCAGCATATTGTGTGGATGCTCAGGAAATGGCAGATGCAGTAGGGATGATCTGCTGGGGAAAAGATGGAAAAATTCGCTATTTTTCGCAGGTTCTTTTTCATGATACCGGAAAGTAATATCGGGCAGAAGGAAAAGACATAAAAGACGGTTACAGTATATGTTTCATGCGGTTGATTGGATACGGAAAAAAGAAGAAACAAAAAGATTGACATGCATCACATAAACTGTTATAATAATCACAAAACAGAAACAAAATTTGAGATAAACGAAGATTCGATATTATTCTTTATTCACATCCAATGCCATTCGGCAGGAAAATCCAACAAAATAGAAGACCTGCACGAAGCGGTATGATAAATGATATGACTTGTATTTTACAGATATCAGTTTTACATCAAAATTTCCATGCTGCTTCTAATGTGCAGAAAAACAAAAAGGAGAAGCTTATGGGAGAAAAGGACATTACAGAGAAAATACTGGAGGATCATAATGATGTGTTTGCTGATATTATAAATGGTCTTGTTTTTGCAGGAGAACAGAAAATTTTGGCTGAGTCACTGGAAAATACAGCAGTTCATTCACAGTATAAAGCAGACGATGAGAAAGTACATGAATTGGAACGAGATATTGCAAAGTACTGGAAAGATGGTGAAGTAGAACTGGCAATCTGCGGAATTGAAAATCAAAGCAGCGTAGAAAAATATATGCCGTTTCGAGTTATGGAATATGATGGAACAGCGTATCGCAGTCAGTTGCAAAAAAGCAGAAAAGAAATCCTGCCGGTTATGACGATTGTTCTCTATTATGGAACAGAACATCACTGGTATGCAAAAAAGAATATTAAAGCATTGATGAAGATTCCAGATGGAATGGAAAAGTATATTAATGATTATAAAATTCAGATTTTCGAGGTTGCATGGCTGACAGAAGAAGAAATCGAAAGGTTTCAAAGCGATTTTCGTATTGTGGCAAATTTTTTTGCCCAGAAAAGAAAAAATAAAGATTATATACCGGATGATCCAACAGAAATCAAATATGTAGATGAAGTCTTAAAACTTCTTAATGTGATGACCGGAGATAAACGCTATGAAAAGATATTTCAGAAAAAGAAAGGAGTGCGAAGTATGTGTGATGTAGCAGAAAGATTGGAAAAAATGGGCATTGTAAAAGGAATTGAGATCGGAAGACTGGAAGGAAAAGAAGAGGGAAAAGTAGAAGGAAAAGCAGAAGGAAAAGCAGAAGGAATTCTTGAAGGCAAAATGCAGGTATATAGAAATCTTCTCAAAAAGGGATTTACGGAAAAAGAAGCAAGGGAAATTACAGAAATTTCGTGATATGTCGGTTGTTCTTTTCCTTTACATCGCTGCAAAAAGGGTATAACATATAATTATTATCAGAGAAGAAGGTGAAAGGAAAATTATGGATTATTCAATCAATACAAAATGTGTACAGGCAGGTTATACTCCGGGGAATGGAGAACCAAGACAGATCCCGATCATTCAGTCAACGACTTATAAATACAATACGAGTGAAGATATGGGAAAACTGTTTGATCTGGAAGCAGAGGGATATTTTTATTCCAGACTGCAGAATCCGACAAATGATTATGTAGCAGCAAAGATCACAGCACTGGAGGGCGGAAAAGCCGGTATGCTGACTTCTTCCGGTCAGGCGGCCAATTTCTTTGCTCTGTTTAATATCTGCGAAGCAGGAAGTCATATCGTAGCTTCTTCATCCATTTATGGAGGAACCTACAATCTGATTTCTGTAACAATGAAAAAGATGGGAGTAGATGTGACGTTTGTTGATCCGGACTGTACGGAGGAAGAGTTAAACGCAGCATTTCAGGAGAACACAAAGGTGGTATTTGGCGAGTCCATTGCCAATCCGGCTCTGACGGTACTTGATATCGAGAAGTTTGCAAAAGCAGCCCATGCACACGGAGTTCCGCTGATCGTGGATAATACGTTCCCGACGCCGGTGAATCTGCGGCCGATTGAATGGGGAGCTGATATTGTGACACATTCTACCACGAAATATATGGATGGACATGGAGCAGCCCTTGGCGGAGCGATCATAGATGGTGGCAATTTTGACTGGATGGCTCATGCGGATAAGTTTTCAGGACTCTGTACACCGGACGAGTCCTATCATGGAATCACTTATGCGGAGAAATTTGGAAAAGAAGGAGCATTTATCACAAAATGTACTTCTCAGTTGATGCGTGATCTTGGATGTGCCCAGTCACCGCAGAGTGCCTTTATTTTAAATCTTGGTCTGGAATCGTTGCATGTGCGTATGCCAAGACATGTGGAAAATGGACAGGCAGTTGCAGAATTTCTGGAAAAGCATGATAAAGTAGAATTTGTCAACTATCCGACACTTCCATCTAACAAGTACTATGAAATCGCAAAAAAATATCTGCCAAACGGCGGATGCGGCGTTGTTTCATTTGAACTGAAAGGCGGAAGAGAAGCAGCAGAGAAATTTATGAAAAACCTGAAGCTGGCAGCAATCGAGACACACGTAGCAGATGCACGTACCTGTTGCCTGAATCCGGCAACCTCCACACACAGGCAGATGACAGACGAACAGCTGATCACAGCCGGTATTCCGGCGGGATTGATCCGTATTTCCTGCGGACTGGAAGATAAAAATGATCTGATCGCAGACATCGCACAGGCACTGGATGCAATTTAGGACAATAAGTGTGAATCCTCGACAATTCAATTACCGAGATGAAAGCGTAGGAGTGTGCATATCTGCACAATGCAAACAGTATAATAATCCTCATCCTCTGTTAAAATATAAATATAAAAAATAAATGCCGTAACCGGTATATAATAAAAACGAAAATATGTTCGAGCTTGTATTGCACATTTCCGTGCATTATGCTATACTATATGTATGAAAGAAAATCTAATACATTATAGAACTTGCGTGTGTAATATCAACTACCATATGGTATGGTCAGTGAAATACCGACGGAAGATATTAAACTCAGAAATTGAGAAATACCTAAAGGAACTGGTGCAGCAGATTGCTGAGGACAAGGGCTTTACTGTTCATTTATTTGAATGTGGTGAAGGAGACCATGTCCACTGCTTTGTAACAGCTCCACCAAAGTTGTCCATAACAGCAATCGTCAAGTATCTGAAGGGGATTACCGGCAGAAAACTGTTCGAACGTTTTCCGGAAATAAGAAACCAGCTATGGAAGGGAGAGCTGTGGAACCATTCCTATTATGTGGAAACGATCGGATCTGTATCTGAGGAAAATATCCGCCGTTATATTGAACATCAGAGCAAGTCGTATTAATTTAAAGCGGCCAGCCCCAGTAGCAAACAGCAAAGGCATTACTCCCAATACAAAAGCAAAAGAAGTCATCAAGATCGGACGTAAGCGGACATGTCCTGCTTCGTATGCAGCCTCACGAATTGAGTTTCCTTCAGCACGGAAATCACGGGCAAACTCTACAATCAGAATACCATTCTTTGCCGAAAGTGCAACAAGCAGGATAATACCAATTTGTGTATATACGCTGACCGGAGTTCCCATTATCATACATCCTATCATTGCTCCCAACAAGGCCACCGGCAAACCTATCACGGCAGCCACCGGACTGGTCCAGCTTTCATATTGCGCAGCCAAAACAAGGAATGCTACAATCAAGGCCATGACCAGAACAATGGTGGTCGTATTTCCCGCCTGTGTTTCCTGATAGGCAACTGACGTCCATTCATAGCCAAATTCATCTCCCAGCTGTTCTTTAAACAAAGTTTCCATTTCTTGAATAGCCTGTCCGGAACTGCTTCCGGGCGCTACATTACAAGTCAAGGCAGCTGTTGAATACATATTGTAACGATTGATCTGATCCTGTCCCAACTGCTCTTCCACTTTGGTGAAAGAAGAAAGGGGGACCATCTCTCCTGCCGAATTAGCCACACTGAGTTTTAAGACATCATCAATGACGCGTTGTGCCTGATCACGCGCTTCGATCTTCACCTGATAAATATGACCGAATTCAACGAAATCATTAACGTATGCCGCCCCCATATAATAGCTTAATGTAGAAAATACATCATTCAGAGCAATGCCCATAAATTGCACCTTATCACGATCGATATTCAGAAAATATTGAGGGACATTTGCCTGATACTGACTGGATACAGAAGCTAAGGCCGGTTTGGAATGAAAAGAAGCAAGCAATGCGTCAATAGCCTGCTGCATTTCTGTCGGTCCCAGATTCCTCCGGTCTTCCAATTGAAGTTGCAAGCCACCGGAAGCACCCAATCCTGGAATAGCCGGAGGAACCATAGCAAATGCTTGCCCTGCCTGTATCTCCATATACATTTCGCCATTAAAACGGTCGACAACGGCAGCAGCCGTATGCTCCTTCCCTTTCCTTTCGTCCCAGTTTTTCAGGACAACAAAATAGGTCGCGGAGTTACTTTGCTCACCTCCGCCCATCACGGAGAAACCAGTGATTCCAATGTAATTCTCCACTTCCGGATAAGAATCCAAAATAGCATTGATTTTATCCCCGACAGCTTGTGTACGTTCCAAGCTGGCTGCCGGAGGAAGCTGAACAACAGCAATAAAATAACCATCATCTTCATCCGGAATAAATGTCGACGGCCAACGCATAAAGAGTATTATGGCAATCACTGTCAGAATAGCAAAAGATACAAAAGAGATAAGCGGACGTTGAAGCAACCATTTCACCGTACTATCGTAGACTCCCTGTGTCTTATCATACGCTTTATTAAATCCTTTGTATATAAAGAAGTTAGACGGTTTGCTCTTTTCGAGGAATAGAGCACAAAGAGCAGGCGTCAGTGTCAGTGAGTTAAAACCGCTTAATACGGTAGAAGCAGCAATTGTCAGTGCAAACTGCTTATACAACTGCCCCGAAATACCGCTGATCATCATCGTCGGAATAAACACGGCAAGCAAAACAAGCACCACTCCGACAATCGGCCCCGTAATTTCCCCCATAGCTTTTGTGACTGCTTCACGAGTTGAATATTGTCCGGTCTCCAGCAATCTTGAAGCATTCTCAACCACCACAATAGCATCATCCACTACAATGGCAACTGCCAGAATCAATCCGAACAGAGTCAGCGTATTGATCGAAAAACCAAATGCCGCCATAACTGCCAATGTACCGATCAGCGATACAGGAATTGTGATACAAGGAATAATAACCGCTCTCCAGTTCTGCAAAAACAGGAAAATAACCAGTACTACCAGCAGCGTTGTCTCAAAAAATGTCACCATTACTTCATCAATAGAAGCATGAATTACATCCGTTGTATCCAAAGTTACGTTATAGGCTACTCCTGTAGGAAAACTGGTCGCCAGTTCCTCCATCTTAGCCTTCACTCCTTTTGAAACGTCCAGCGAATTGGAGCCCGGCTGCTGATAGATAGCAATCGCTGCGGTAGGCATCCCCTTCAATCGTGATACTACACTATAAGAAGCAGACCCCAAATCTATTCGCGCAATATCTTTCAGGCGAAGCATTGCCCCATCCTGTTCCCGACGAATGATAATATTCCCGAATTGCTCCGGAGAAGTAAGTCGCCCCTGTACATTAAGTGTATATTGAAAGGCATTTTTATTGTCCTGTCCGATCGGTTGACCGATATAGCCGGCGGACACTTCCATATTCTGAGACTGAATGGACTGATATACTTGCGCCGGAGAAATATTCCGGATGCGCATGGCTTCAGGATCCAGCCAGATACGCATGGAATAATCACCTGCTCCCATAACATTAACAGCTCCTACGCCAGGCACACGTGATAACTGATCGACCAAATTCAATTTGGCATAGTTAGTCAGATAGAGACTGTTGTAGACGGAGTCTTTCGAAGTCATTGTCAGGAACATCACAATGTTTGAAGACTGTTTCTGCACAGTGACTCCTTGCACAACTACCGGTTCCGGCAGTGATGACTGCGCGATACTTACCCTGTTTTGTACCTGCACAGTTGCCATATCGATGTCCGTACCGACAGCGAATGTAATGGTCAGAGAATACGCTCCCGAAGAGGAAGAATTGGAAGACATATAAAGCATACCATCTACACCATTCACCTGCTGTTCGATAGGAATACCCACTGTTTGAGCAACAGTTT
>OHAN01002153.1_pt1 | contig 14063 bp, 8 predicted proteins | sample 1577121 | NCBI WGS metagenome assembly OHAN01 (sample SAMEA3541554, study PRJEB24748) | human gut metagenome | biome: human gut; feature: human-associated habitat; material: faeces | place: China | collected 2012 | reverse complement strand
TGTGCCTGACCGACCACACCCCCGGCTACGGCTCTGCCGCCAAGTACATTGCCACCATCCTGAAGGAGGTCATCCGTGACTCCTCCGTTTACAACATCCGCAGCGTGACGGTGGCCGAGATCATGGGCCGCCACGCAGGCTGGCTGGCCGGTGCGGCCTGTCTGGCCGGCGGCGATGACTGCGAAGGCCCCGACCTCATTCTGCTGCCCGAAGTTCCCTTTGACCCGGACAGGTTCCTGACCCGGGTGGACGAGCTGCAGCGGGTCAAACCCAATGTCATCATTGCAGCCAGCGAGGGTGTTAAGACAGCCGACGGCACCTATCTGTGCGATCTGGTCTCCACTGCCGGGCAGCTGGATGCCTTTGGCCACAAGGCCATCCTCAGCGGCACCAGCCGGTACCTTTCCGATCTCATCCACGATAATCTGAACTGCAAGAGCCGTGCCATTGAGTTCTCGACTCTGCAGCGCTGCGCCAGCCATCTGGCCAGCCGCACCGATGTGAACGAGGCCTATGCGGTGGGCGGTGCCGCGGCGGCAGCGGCCTTTGCGGGCGAGAGCGGCCGCATGATCGCGCTGGAGCGCATTTCCAGCTATCCCTATCAGTGTATTGCCAAGTCGGTGGATGTGCAGCAGGTGGCCAACCTGGAAAAGAAGGTGCCGCTGGACTGGATCACCCCGGACGGCATGCAGGTGACGGCGGCCTTTGAGGAGTACGCCCGCCCGCTCATTCTGGATGAGGTGACCCCCGTGTACGTCAACGGCACCCCGCGCCACATCCGCCTGTAATCCCCTTTTCCGCGTCTGTTTTCGTGCACCTGCACGTTTTATAAAAGCCGAAACAGAAAAAACAAAAAAGGAGAAATCATCATGGGTAAAAATGCAATCGTTGGTCAGTCTGGCGGTCCTACTTCCGTCATCAATGCAAGCCTTGCGGGTGTCTTTGAGAGCTGCAAGAGCCGCGGCGCAGAGATCGTTTACGGTATGTGCAATGGCGTTGCCGGTCTGCTGGAGGAGCGGGTGGTGGATCTTTCCACCGTGCTGACGGACGATCTGGACATCGAGCTGCTCAAGCGCACCCCGTCCAGCTTCCTCGGCAGCTGCCGCTACAAGCTGCCGGACTGGCATGAGGACGAGACCGTCTACAAAAAGCTGTTCGCCATTCTGGAAAAGCTGAACATCGGCTACTTCTTCTACATCGGCGGCAACGACTCCATGGACACCATCGGCAAGCTGGCTGAGTACGGCGAACGCATCCAGAGCGACATCCGCTTTATGGGCGTGCCCAAGACCATCGACAACGACCTGATGGTCACCGACCACACCCCCGGCTACGGCTCTGCTGCCAAGTACATCGGCGTGGTGATGAAGGAGATCATCCGCGATGCCACCGTGTACGGCACCAAGTACGTCACCGTGGTGGAGATCATGGGCCGCAACGCCGGCTGGTTGACCGCTGCCGCCGCTCTGGCAAAGAGTGACGACTGCGAGGGTGTGGACATGATCTGCCTGCCCGAAGTGCCCTTCAATGTGGAACACTTCATTGAGAAGGTGCGCGTGATGCAGGAGAAGAAGCCCAGCATCGTGATCGCCGTTTCCGAAGGCGTGAAGCTGGAAGATGGCCGCTACGTCTGTGAGCTGGCCGACGATGTGCACGCAGTGGACGCTTTCGGCCATAAGGCCCTGACCGGCACCGCACGGTATCTGGCAAATGTGGTGGCCCGCAATCTGGACACAAAGACCCGCTGCATCGAGCTTTCCACCCTGCAGCGCTGCGCAGGCCATCTGACCAGCCGCACCGACATCACCGAAGCCTATCAGGTGGGCGGTGCTGCTGCCAAGGCGGCCTTTGAGGGCGTTACCGGCCAGATGGTGGCCCTGAAGCGCATCTCCAACAGCCCGTACCAGTGCACCACTGAGCTGCACCCCATCAGCGAGGTTGCAAACCTCGAAAAGAAGGTACCGCTGAGCTGGATGAACGCCAACCACACCCAGATGACCGATGAGTTCCTGGCTTATGCCCGCCCGCTGATCCAGGCCGAGCTGACCCCGCTGTACATTGCCGGTCTGCCCCACCACATCTACATGAAGAATCAGAAGTGATCTCTCCTGCATTGATTTTTCTCAAGGCATGATGAAAGCCCGTCCGAGTTTTAGGCCCGGACGGGCTTTTTGCATTTCGGTATTCTCCGCTTTAGAACATCAGACCACTGCGCCGACTTTGGGTGCGCCGCCTGCGATTTCCTCTGCCGTCAGGGGCTTTGCCTCCACCGGGGCATTCAGGCGCTCCTTGGCCACTGCCAGCATCAGCTTGATGCGGTTTTCCTGATTGACCTTGGTGGCGCTGGGGTCGTAATCGATGGGGGTAATGTTGGCACTGGGGTACAGGGCGCGGATCTTGTTCACCATGCCCTTGCCCACGATGTGGTTGGGCAGGCAGCCGAAGGGCTGGGCACACACGATGTTGCCGTAGCCGCCCTGCACCAGCTCGATCATCTCGGCGGTCAGCAGCCAGCCCTCGCCCATCTTGGCACCCAGCGAAATGATGCCCTTGGGCTTTTCCACCAGCTCCTTGAAGGGGCCGGGGGCGTAGAAGCCTGCGTCGGCCTCAGCCTTGAGCATGGCGCGCTCGATGCTGTCCAGCCAGTTCAGGAACTGGTCAATGCCGATCTTCACCGCCAGCTTGCCGCCGTACAGGACGTGGTCCTCGCCCATGTTAAAGGCGCAGTACTGCACAAAGCCCATCAGGCCCGGGAAGTTCACCTCGCAGTCCTGACTTTCCAGGAACTTCTGCAGGTCGTTGTTGCCCAGCGGGCTGTACTTGACGTAAATTTCGCCAACCACGCCCACCTTGACCTTGGGCACCCGGGTAACGGGGATGGCAGCAAAGTCCTTTGCGATGAGGGGGAAGGTGTGCTTCATCTCCTTGGAGGTGTAGCCCTTGCCTGCCAGCAGCACGCGGCCCAAGCGTTCCACCCACAGGTCTACCATCTTATCGGCAGCCCCCTTCTCGTTCTCGTAAGGTGCCACCTGATTGCGCAAAGCGCACAGCATATCGCCGTAGAAGATGCAGGCCAGCGCACGGCGGGCCAGCGGCAGGGTCATCTGGAAGCCGCTGTCCTTTTCCAGACCCGAGAAGTTCAGGCTGGCCACCGGAATCTGCGGATAGCCCGCCTTGACCAGTGCCTTGCGCAGCAGATGAATATAGTTGGAGGCACGGCAGCCACCGCCGGTCTGAGTGATGAGCAGCGCGGTGTGATCCAGATCATACTTGCCGCTGTTCAGCGCATCCAGAAACTGGCCAATGACCAGCAGAGCCGGGTAGCAGGTGTCGTTGTGGACGTATTTCAGGCCCAGCTGTGCCACAGCACTGCCGCAGTTGCCCAGAATTTCGCACTTGTAGCCGTCGTAACGCAGAGCGTACTCCAGCAGGCGGAACTGGGTAATGGCCATGTTGGGGATGAGGATGGTGTGGGTCTTCTTCATCTCCGGAGTAAATTTGGGATAATTGTATTCCATAGGTTCCTCCTATGTTGCTTTCTTAAAAAGCTTTTTGCTTTATCTCTATTTTATTCTGCCTTTTCTGCGGCTACCTCGTCCCGCTCATCCAGAGCGGCGAACAGACTGCGCAGGCGGATATTCACGGCACCCAGATTGGTGATCTCGTCGATCTTGAGCTGGGTGTAGAGCTTGCCGCCCTCCTGCAGAATTTCGCGGGTCTCGTCGGTGGTGATGGCATCCACGCCGCAGCCGAAGGACACCAGCTGCACCAGATCCATATCCTTCTGGGTGGTGCAGTACTTGGCGGCGGCATACAGGCGGCTGTGGTAGGTCCACTGGTTCAGTACACTGGTGGGGAACTTCTGCACCCGGTTGGAAATGCTGTCCTCGGTAACAACGGCAGCACCGTGGCGGGTGATGAGGCGGTCGATGCCGTGGTTCACCTCGGGGTCCACATGGTAGGGGCGGCCTGCCAGCACGATGATGCGCTTGCCCTGACGGCGGGCTTCATCGATGATCTCGCTGCCCTTCACGCGGATCTTTGCCATGTGGGACTCGTATTCCGCATAGGCGGCATCTGCTGCGGCCTGCACCTCTTTTTCAGAGATGCCGCCGAAGTACTTGGGCAGGATGTTCTTTGCCATCTTGTGCACAAAGTCCTTAGGGCGGTGGATGCCCACATAGTCATAGATGAACTTGGTGCCCTCCAGCTCCGGGCAGTTGCCTGCCAGAACCTCGGGGTAGTAGGCCACCACCGGGCAGTTATAGTGGTTGTCGCCCAGTCCCTCGTCCACATTGTAGGTCAGGCAGGGGTAGAAAATAGCGTCCAGCTGCATCTGGCTCAGGGCCTTGATGTGGCCGTGGCTCAGCTTTGCCGGGAAGCAGGCGGTATCGCTGGGGATAGTAGCCTGACCGGCGAGGTACAGGCCGCGGCTGGACACCGGGCTGGTGTGCACGGCAAAGCCAAGCTTTGTCCAGAAGGCCCACCAGAAGGGCAGCAGCTCGTAGAAGCCCAGACACAGCGGGATGCCGATGGAGCCGCGCTTGCCGGCCACCGGCTTGTACTCGGCCAGCAGCTGCTGCTTGTAGGCGTAGAGGTTCAGGCTGTCGTCGGCGCTCTTGCCGGTCACGGGCTTGTCGCAGCGGTTGCCGGAGATGTACTTGCGGCCATCCGCAAAGGTGTTGACGGTGAGCTGGCAGTGGTTGCCGCAGCCGCCGCACTTGACGCTGACGACTTTCTGGTCGAAGTTCTCCAGCTCTTCCTCGCTCATCATGGCGGAGGTGGTCTGGCCGTTCTTGTGGCACTGGCGCAGACCGAAGAGGGCCGCACCGTAAGCGCCCATCAGACCGGCGATGTCGGGGCGGATGACCTCGACGCCCATCTCCTTCTCGAAGGCGCGGAGGACGGCCTCATTGTAGAACGTACCGCCCTGCACAACGATCTTCCGGCCCAGCTCTTCGGGGCTGGACGCACGGATGACCTTGTACAGTGCGTTCTTGACGACGCTGATGGACAGGCCCGCCGAGATATTCTCGATGGACGCGCCGTCCTTCTGGGCCTGCTTGACCGAGCTGTTCATAAAGACGGTGCAGCGGCTGCCCAGATCCACGGGGCGGTCGGCGAAGAGGCCGAGGGCCGCGAACTCCTTGACGTCGTAGCCCAGTGCCTGCGCGAAGGTCTGCAAAAAGCTGCCGCAGCCGGAAGAGCAGGCTTCGTTCAGGAAGATGTTGCTGATGGCACCATCTTCGATCTTGAAGCACTTCATATCCTGACCGCCGATGTCGATGATGAAGTCCACGTCCGGCATGAAGTATTTTGCTGCCGTGAAGTGGGCCACGGTCTCCACGAGCCCGAAGTCGCAGCGGAAGGCGTTCTTGACCAGCTCTTCGCCGTAGCCGGTGGTGGTCACGCTGGCCACCTTGAGGCCGGGGTGCTCTTTATAGATTTTCAGCAGCTGCTGCCGGATAAGGGGCAGCGGGTTGCCGAGGTTCGGCTGATAGTTGGTGTAGAGGATCTGGCTCTGCTCGTCCACGACCACCAGCTTGACGGTGGTGGAGCCGGAGTCGATGCCGATATGCACCGGGCCGCACTGAGCGCTGAACGCCACCCGCGGCACGCTGTGGGACATATGGCGGGCATGGAATGCCTCGTACTCTTCCTTGCTGGCGAAGAGGGGCGGCTCGCTGGCGTAGGTCGCCGTGGCGGCATACTCATCCAGCGCAGCGGCCACGTCCGAGAGGACGAACTCCTTGTCGGCGTAGAGGGCAGCGCCCAGCGCGACATAGAGCAGGCTGTTCTCGGGGCAGGTACCGGTGACGCCCAGTGCCTCGTCGAAGCTCTTGCGCAGCACGGTGCTGAAGGTCAGCGGACCGCCCAGATAGAGGATATTGCCCTGAATGGGGCGTCCCTGTGCCAGACCGGCGATGGTCTGGTTGACCACGGCCTTATAGATGCTGGCCGCGATGTCCTCGGTCTTTGCGCCCTGATTGATGAGGGGCTGCACGTCGCTCTTGGCGAAAACGCCGCAGCGGGATGCAATGGTGTATGTACGGGTGGCCTGTTCGGCCGCCTTGTTCATCTCATCGGCACTCATCTTGAGCAGCGTCGCCATCTGGTCGATGAAAGCGCCCGTGCCGCCGGCGCAGCTGCCGTTCATGCGGACTTCGGTGCCGTTGGTCAGGAACAGGATCTTTGCATCCTCACCGCCCAGCTCGATGACGCAGTCCGTCGCAGGGACGAACTTTTTGACCGCCACGCGGGTGGAGAACACCTCCTGCACGAAAGGCACGCCGCAGCTGTCGGCCAGGCCCATGCCGGCGGAGCCGGAGATGCTGAGCAGCGCTTTCCGGCCATGCAGCTGCTCTGCGTCGATGCGGCGCAGCAGCTCCTGCGCCTTTTCCAGAATGTGGCTGTAGTGGCGCTCATACGTCGAATATAAAAGGGTATCGTTTTCATCCAGCACCACGCATTTGATGGTAGTGCTGCCGATGTCAAGACCTACTCTCACAGTTGTTTTTCCTCCTGAAGGACAATGCACTCTCCCTCTGCACACAGGACTCTCCGGCCCGGGCAGAAGTTGTTTGCTAACGAATCAAATTTCAGACTCGCATACACGGGTATTATAAACCAAATCCGGCTGACAATCAATCATTCGGGATTATTTTACACCTTAAAAACAGTAAAATCATCTTGCAAAGTTAAACATTTTGTTAATTTCGCAAACTTTTCTGTGGATTTCGGGCTGTTTCTACTAAGATTCTTTACCGTCTGTCAATTTTTCTGCTCTCTTCCCTGTCCCGCACATAAAGCAAAGGCATCTGCACTGCGCCGTCCCGGGCAGCATTGCAGATGCCTTTTTGTCTCGTTCAATATCTCCTCAGCAGAAGGAGCTCCTGTGCCGCCCGGCTTGCGAACCGCGCTGCGCGGATGTCGTTCTCCTCGCTGGAGTGGAGTTCCATTTCCGGCGGGATGTCCTCGCAGGAGGCCAGCGGGAACACCACCTGCGCCCGGGTGCCGCCGCCCGGCCGGGCCGTCAGCGTCAGCTTCCAGCCTGCACGGCGGCAGATGAGCTTACAGATGCGGAGACCCAGCTTTGCGCCGCTGAGGAAGCGGCGGTTGTTCTCGATGGGGTCTTCCTCCATCAGGCCGCAGCCGTTGTCTTCCACCCGGAGCACGACGCCGGTCTTTTTCTGTTTCAGGCTCACCCACACCCTGCCGCCTGCATCGCAGGCTCGCAGCGCGTTGGAGATGAGGTGGAGCAGCAGCTGTTCGGCCTCATCGGGAACGCCCATGACGGTGCAGTGCTCGATGCCCCCGCTCTCCGTCGTGAGCGCTATTTCCAGTGACCGCTGGATGTCCGGGGCCAGACGGCCCGCTTTTTCCAGCAGACTGCACAGGTCCAGAGGCTGCAGCTCGCCCAGCTCTTCATTTTCCAGCTGATAAAGCGTTATGGCATTGCGTACCGTGCGGTCCAGCCGGGCAGACTCTATCTGGATGTCCGAAAGTGCCTGCCGGGTGGGCAGGTCGGCCGACGCCAGCAGATGCATCTGCAGATATTCCCGGTTCTGGTCGATGATGCCAAGGGCATGAAAGCACACATCCCCAAACTCCTCCCGAAGGGAGCCTCCTGCCCCATCGTTTCGCCTGCGCATTCTGCTCTACCTCCGCGTCGTGTGATCAGCACCTCACTGCTGACTCAGTTTACTTTCCAGCGCATAAAGCAGGCGGCCGATAGTCACCTTCCTGCGCTCTAAGCCATACTCTTTTCGAAAATCCCGCCATGTCTGGGTACCGGTCTCGTCCAGCGTCTCCAGCAGCCGCCGGAGGGCGCTGTCCACAGCCGCCACGGTGAGATTGTATTCCTCCGCCACCGGCCCTAATATCTCCTTGCGGATGGCCAGACGGTGGTCAGAGCCCATCATCATCCGAAGCGCACCGGTCAGGTAGCGCTTGTTGGCATCGTAGGTGCTCAGACCCCAGCTGCGGTAGATGCGCTCGCAGCGCTTTTCCAGACTCTCCGCCGGGCGGTGGGCCGGAACGCGCAGCTCCTGCAGCATATCTTCCAGTGTGGCCTGACGGATGAGGTAGCATGCGTCCTCCTGACTCAAGCTCTCCACAGCCGATTTCTCATTGCGTCCGTCGTCCCGCAGAAGCACCAGAGGCTTACGGGCAAGGCCGCGTATCTTGGGCAGGAACTGGATGCTGTCCATGTCCTCCAGTCTGCCGCCCAGCACCAGAACGTCCACATCGCCCTGCTCGAGCCGTTCCAGCAGCGTCCGGCTGCTGCGGTAGCCCGTACAGCGGATGGCCGGGTTGCGCTCCTCAAGATAGCGTGTCCATACCCGCATCTCTCTGGGGTCATAGCTGGCCAGAGCTACGCGCCATATGACGTCCTGTTCCTCATAACTCACACGACGCGCCCCCTTCCCGCAGGTTTTCTGCCTGCTCCGCCTGCGGATACCAGCAGGAAATAGCATCCTGCCACAGCTCCGGCTGGACCGAGTTCTCATACAAAAACTGCAGCAACCGTCCGCATTCCTCTTCCGGGGCCGGGACCCATGTACGGGCCGTGTCTGCCGGGTCGTCCGGAGCTTTTGTCCGGCTCACGGTCAGCCAGCAGCCCTGTCCCTCCGTCTCCAGAGAACAGGCAAGGGTATACGCCTCCTGATACGGTTCCAGCGCCGAAAAACTCCTCACCAATGGAACATTCTGTTTCATTCTGCATCCTCCTCACCCCATCTGCCCGGCCCTTCCACTTATGCCGGACAAACTACTTCATACTATACTGTATAAAATTGTATGGAGCGTCGAAAGGAGTTGCAACGACAAATTTGCGTCAGTTTTCGTCGAATTTTGGAACACTGAAAATATTAACATGGATATTGTCTCAAGAATACCATCAACCGCTCCAAAAATCAAGACACATCTGCCGCATCCTCCTGGTTTGGGACGCTTTTCCGCGCAGGATGCAACGCTTTTCCATCCTTCGGCAGAAAACACAGAACTTGGCACCCGTTACGACATAAATTGTTCATATTCTTCTGATAAAATCAAACAGATACTATGTTTCCCTCTCCGTCCACAAATGTCGGGCGGAACAGGTCAGCAGACACTCCCCCGTTCTGCTGCCGGAAAGGCAGGCCAATGCTTCAGCTTATCAATATCGAAAAGAAATACACCACCGGCGATCTGACACAGGCAGCGCTCAACGGGGTCAGCCTCAACCTGCGCGACAGCGAATTCGTCGCCGTCCTCGGCCCCAGCGGCTCGGGCAAGACCACGCTGCTCAACATCATCGGCGGCCTCGACCGCTACGACAACGGCGAGCTCATCATCAACGGCATCTCCACCCGCCGCTACACCGACCGGGACTGGGACTCCTACCGCAACCACACCGTCGGCTTCGTGTTCCAGAGCTATAACCTCATCCCTCACCAGACCGTCCTCGCCAACGTCGAACTGGCCCTGACCATCTCGGGCGTGTCGGGCGCTGAGCGCCGCCGCCGTGCCGCCGAGGCGCTGCGGCAGGTGGGCCTCGGGGACCAGCTCCACAAGCGCCCCACCGAGATGTCGGGCGGCCAGATGCAGCGCGTGGCCATCGCCCGCGCCCTCGTCAACAACCCCGACATCCTGCTGGCCGACGAGCCCACCGGCGCACTGGACAGCGAGACGAGCATCCAGGTCATGGAGCTGCTGAAGGATGTGGCAAAAGACCGCCTTGTGGTCATGGTCACTCACAACCCCGAACTGGCGGAGCAGTATGCAAACCGCATCGTCCGTCTGCGGGACGGCGCCATCACCGACGATACCCGCCCCTTCGAGCCGGACGACACAAAGCTTGCCCCTCCCATCCACAAGAACATGGGCCGTTCGTCCATGTCGTGGCTCACCTCGCTGGCCCTGAGCTTCAACAACCTGCGCACCAAAAAGGCCCGCACCCTGCTCACGGCCTTCGCGGGCAGCATCGGCATCATTGGCATCGCCCTCATCATCTCGCTGTCCACCGGCGTCAACGCCTACATCGCCGACATGGAGCGCTCCACCCTGAGCGAATACCCGCTGCAGATCCTGAGCAGCGGCGTGGACATCACGAGCTTTCTGTCCTCGGGCAGCAGCGACGGCACCACAGCCACCGGCCTGCCCACCGACGAGGACGGCAAAAAGGACACCTCCGGCGGCGTGGAGGGAATGGTCTCGGTCCGCCAGCTCATCACCAAGATGGTGTCGGGCCTGACGTCCAACGACCTCACTTCCTTAAAGAAATATCTCGACAGCGACGAGTCCACCATTGCAGATGACGCCACCTCCATCGAGTATTCCTACAGCGTCTCGCCCCAGATCTACCGGCAGAACGCCGACGGCAGTGTGCATCAGGTCAACCCGGACTCCACCCTCTCGATGCTGGGTCTGGGAAGCTCGGGTTCCGGCTCCACCTCCGTCACCAGCAGCCTGATGAACAGCATGGGCAGCAACACCAGCGTATTCTATCAGCTGCCCGCCAACAGTGACCTTTATAAGTCCCAGTACGAAGTCAAGGCTGGCCGCTGGCCCGAAAAGCCCACCGAATGTGTCGTCGTTCTGAGCAAATACGGCACCGTGACCGACTATGCCCTCTACTCCATGGGTCTGCGGGACTCCGCCGAGCTGGACAAGATGATACAGCAGTTCGCCCAGAACCAGAACGTCGATGTCCCCAGCGATTTCCGCACCTACAGCTACGACGAGCTGATGGGCCTGAAGTTCAAGCTGGTGAACAGCGCCGACACCTACGTCTACGACGACACCTACGGCATCTGGAAGAGCAAGGCCGACGACAAGGACTATATGCAGCAGCTGGTGGAGAACGGCGAGGACATCACCATCGTGGGCATCGTCCAGCCGGACTACACCGCCTCCGCTTCTATGCTCACCTCCGGCATCGCCTACCCCGCCTCCCTGACCGAGAAGGTCATGGATGACGCTGCCGACAGCGTCATCGTGAAGCAGCAGATGGCTGACCCCGCCACCAACGTCCTCACCGGCGAGAGCTTCGGCAAGGCTGAGAGCCTCCGCGACTTCGATTTGACCAGCCTCTTCTCCATCGACACCAACGCCCTCAAGAATGCCTTCTCTTTTGATGCCGATGCCCTCGACTTCGATTTGAACGGTGCCTTCGACCTCAGCAGCGGCAGTTTCGATTTGAGCACCCTCATCGACTTCTCGGATCTCACCCTCGACATCGACGAGCTTCCCGACATCGACCTCAGCGATGCCTTTGCAGAGCTGGACCTCTCCGTCTCGCCGGAGGCCCTGCAGGACCTCGTGCATAAGGTGTTCAAGGACTATAAGAAATATATCATCGGCAACGGCATCCTCAACTTCAAGAAGTGGAGCTTTTCTGCCTACCTCAAGTCAGAGCAGTTCCAGAAGCTGATGGCCGAGTCCATGAAAGACCTCGTTGACCCGGACAAGCTGCAGGGCCAGCTCTCGAGCGCTCTGCAGACCACCATCCAGACCGTGATGGAGACCTACTCCGACCAAATCACAGAGGTGCTGAAAAGTCAGCTGGACGCTGCCATCCAGAAGGGCATCGTCACCTTCCAGGACCAGATACAGTCCCAGCTCAAGACGGCCATCCAGCAGAACATCGGCAAGCTGAGCAGCCAGATGGAGAGCGCCATCAAGATCGACGCGTCGGCTTTCCAGAAGGCCATCCAGCTCAACATGACCGCCTCCGAGCTGACCGAGCTGATGCGCTCCACCCTCCGCTCCTCTTCCGCCACCTATGAGGCCAACCTGACGGCTTTCGGCTACGCGGACGAGGCCGCCCCCAGCCAGATCAAGATCTATCCGAAGGACTTCGCCAGCAAGGCCACCATTCTGGAAAAGCTGGATGCCTACAACGCCGGGATGTCTGCAAAGGGTGAAGACGAAAAGATGGTGCAGTACACCGACCTCGTGGGTACCCTGATGACCAGCGTGACCGAGATCGTGAACATGATAAGCAGCATGATGGTGGCCTTCGTCTCCATCTCGCTGGCAGTCTCCTCCATCATGATCGGCGTCATCACCTATATCAGCGTCCTCGAGCGCCGGAAGGAGATCGGCATCCTGCGCGCCATCGGCGCTTCCAAGCGGAACGTCTCCGAGGTGTTCAACGCAGAGACCTTCATCATCGGTCTCTGCTCGGGCGTCATGGGCATCGTCCTCAGCGAGATACTGCTCATCCCCGGAAACATCATCATCCAGAAAGTCTCCGGCACTTCGACCCTCGTTGCTTCCCTGCCCGTAGACGCAGCCCTCTTCCTCGTGGCACTGGCTACCCTGCTCACCATTCTGGCCGGCATCATCCCGGCCCGCGGCGCAGCCAAGTGCAACCCCGTCAAAGCCCTGCGCGCCGAGTAAACCCCAAAAATCTCATTCCCGGTATCCTTTCCGCTCCGGCGGCAGGGATACCGGGATTTTTTCGGCTTATTTTTGCTCCGGCCCGTCGGTTCAGCTTGTATCCATCCTGCATGAGAACGCGCTTTTTTGCTCTAAAAGTTACAAAAGAGTACGGTCGTCCCGGGAGATTCTGACGTATACCGGGAATTTCCGGAAATCAATTTGTTTTTTGCTCTGTGGGCAAATCAACCTGCACAAAGGAGGGTCGATTTGTTATGCAATTCTGCCAAAAGTGTTTCAGGGTTATTGATTTATTCCACAAATTATGCCATACTATAGTCACTGAAACCGTTCCCGACATCGTTCCCGAGCGATTTCAGTAAAAACCAGAACTTCGACCGAAAGAGAGGTGCTTCCCGGAATGCCGAACATGACCATCAAAGATATTGCCCGTCTGAGCGGCTGTTCCGTCAGCACCATCTCCCGCGTCATCAATGACCGGCCGGATGTGCGTCCCGAAACGAAAGAAAAGGTACTTCAGATGATGCGGGAGTCGGGCTTCGTGCCAAACACCAACGCCCGGCAGCTGAAGATCCAGCAGTCCCGCAGCCTCGTCTTTGTGGTCAAGGGTACCCGGAACCTCTTCTTCTCGGCCTTCCTCGTTCAGCTGCAGCGGGCCGCGACCCTCTACGGGTACAGCGGCATCGTCTCCTACCTGGACGAGAATGCCAACGAGATAGACGCCGCCCAAAAGATCCTGCGGGAGATAAAGCCCAAAGGCATGATATTTCTCGGCGGCAGCGTGGCCAACTTCCAGCAGGGCTTTGCGAACATCACCGTCCCCTCGGTGCTGACGACGCTGGTCTCCGACGAGCTGGATTTCCCGAACCTCTCGATGGTGGGCGTGGATGACCGGGCTGCGGCCCGCACCGCCGTCTCCCACCTCATCGCGCAGGGCCACCGGAAGATAGCAGTTCTCGGCGGTCCGACCACCAGCTACCCCAGTCGGATGCGCCGCCTCGGCGCACAGGATGCCATGGAGGATGCCGGGCTCACCTTTGACGACCGGCTCTACGGCCTGTCCAACTACGATTTCGAGTCTGCCTACCACGCCATGAACAGCCTGCTGGCCCGCCGGGCCGAGTTCACCGCTCTGTTCGCCATGAGCGATGTCATCGCTTTCGGTGCCATCCGGGCGCTGGTGAGCGCCGGGTTCCGGGTGCCGGAAGATGTATCGGTCATCGGCTTCGACGGCATCTCGATGTCCCGCTACTGTGTGCCGGTGATGACCACCATTGTCCAGCCCGGCGAGCAGATCGCGCTCCAGAGCATCGAGCTGCTGGTGCGGCAGATTGAGCATGGCGCCCCGGCCCAGAAGATCACCCTCCAGCCTGAGCTGCAGGTCGGTGAGAGCGTAAGGGCTGTCTGATTTATTTCGTCTCATTTCCGCTGCCAGGCGGAATGTGTATATCACATGATGAAGAAGGAGAACAATTATGAAAAAAATGATCTCTCGTCGTAACTTCCTGAAAGTCGCCGGCGCTTCTGCTGCCGCCCTCGGTCTGGCTGCCTGCGGTGGTTCCTCCAGCAGCACCGCTGCTTCCACCGCCAGTTCTACCTCAGCTTCTGCCGCTCCCGCAGCTGCCGGCAAGGTCTACTACCTGAACTTCAAGCCCGAGCAGGATCAGGATTGGCAGGAT